>OFTX01000516.1_pt1 | contig 19980 bp, 20 predicted proteins | sample 1775051 | NCBI WGS metagenome assembly OFTX01 (sample SAMN08195772, study PRJEB24354) | sludge metagenome | isolation source: sludge from phenol fed wastewater aerobic bioreactor A | place: India: Nagpur | collected 2016-09-15
GTGACGTCCGCCACGGACGTGTACCTCCCCGCTGCTCGGCTCGCCCTGGTCGTGGGCGGGTTCGCGGCGGTCGGCGGCGCCGTCGTCACCTTCGCGCGCTTCGTCGAGGGACTGCGCCAGCTCAACGGCATCGCCGCCGGCATCTCGAAGATGGCCTGGATCAGGTTCCTCGCGTTCAACCTGCTCGGCGCCGCGCTGTGGTGCGGTCTGTGGATCACCCTCGGCTACCTGGCCGGCGACCACATCAGTGCCTTTGATGACGTGTTCCGGAGGTATGAGGTCTACGTCGGGATCGGCGTCGTTGTCTTTATCGCGCTGCTGGTCGCGCGGGGGATTTTTCGCTATCGCCGTCGCCGCCGAGTATGACGATGATCCGTGCCGGGACCGGTGTCCCAGCGTCACGACCCACCGGCGGCGATGCCATGGTGCCCGCTCCGGGGAGGCAGCATCCACGAACAGCACCGTCATACCCGTTCGCCCAACCGTGAAGGGGTTCAGCCTGCAGCGAATCGTCTTCTGGATCGGCCCCGCCACGTCTACCGTCGCGAACATGGGCGAAGTGATCACGTTCCCCGCGTCCCGGACCGAGCAGCGCGCCTCACAGCCTGCCGCACCGTGGTCGCAGCCGGAACGCCAGCAGCAGCCGGCCGGGCCAGAACCGTTGTGGCGCAAGGTTGTCGGCGAGCAATTGCGCGCGGAGCGCACCGATCGTGGTGAGCGCATCGCCGATGTCGCCGAACGCGCCGGCATGTCACCGCAGTACCTGTCCGAGATCGAACGGGGCCGCAAGGACCCGTCGTCGGAGATGCTGGCGGCCGTCGCGGGCGCGCTGGGCCTGACCCTGCAGGAGTTGTCGCGTCGCGTCGCCCGACGTTACGACGTCATCGCCGTGTCGCCGCAGCCGCTCTGCCTCGCGGCGTGAGCGTCAGGTCTCGCGGTTCGTCAGGATGGAATCGATCACGCCGTACTCCAGTGCTGCCTGCGGCGTGAGGATGAGGTCGCGGTCGGTGTCTTCGCGCACCTGCGCCGGCGTGCGGTGGGTGTGCGTGGCCAGGATCTCCTCCAGCATGACGCGCACCCGCTCGACCTCGTCGGCCTCGAGCACCAGGTCGGGAATCGCACCGTGACTCTGCGCCGCCGGGGCGTGGATCACGACCCGTCCGTGCGGCAACATGTGTCGCCGCCCCGGCGCGCCGCCCGCGAGCAGCACCGCCGCCGTCGCGGCCGCCTCGCCGACACAGGTCGTCTCAACCCGAGGGCGGATGTACTGCATCGCGTCGTAGATCGCTAGCGTCGCGGGGATCGATCCGCCGGACGAGTTGATGTACAGGTGGATCGGCTGGTCCGCGCTCTCCGACTCCAGGTGGATCAGCTGTGCGATGACGGCGTTGGCGACACCGTCGTCGATGGCGGTACCGAGATAGATGACGCGTTCGGCCAGCAGCCGACTGTAGACATCAACGGTCCGCTCACCCTGCGGTGTGCGGGTGGTCACGTAGGGGATGGTGTAGCTGGTCACGACCGGACCCCCAGCCCGACGGTGTGTGCCGGCCGCGGCAGGATCTGCCAGGCCGATTCGACGATCTCGTCGACAAAGCCGTAGTCCCGCGCTTCGGTGGCGCTGAACCATCGGTCGCGCCGGGAGTCTCGCTCGATGGTGGCGATGTCCTGGCCGGTGTCCTCGGCGATCAATCCCAGCACGGTGTCCCGGGTGTGCCGCAGATCGTCCGCCTGGATGGCGATATCCATCGCGGTGCCGCCGAAGCCGCCAGATCCCTGGTGCAGCAGCACTTTTGCGTTCGATAGCGTGTAACGCTTCCCTTTCGCGCCCGCACTCAGCAGGAACTGCCCGGCGCTATAGGCCATGCCGAGATTGACCGTCGCAACGTCGTTCGGAATCGCCCGCATGCAATCGCGGATGGCCAGCATGCCGGGCACCGACCCGCCCGGCGAGTTGATGAGCAGCCGGATATCCGCGACCGGATTCTCGGTGGAAAGCAGCACCAGGCCGCTGCACAGCCGGTTGCTGTTCCATTCCTCGAGCACCTCGCCGAGCAACAACGTTCGGTGCTCGAACAAGCGGCGGTAGATCTCTTCGTCCAGCCGGTACCCCGGTCGTCGCTGTCCTTCGTTCATGTATCGAGCGTGCCCCGGATGCGGGCGACCACGCGGCCCGCGCTGCTCTGGGCAGATCCGCCCGGAGCAGGGCGGCACCGTCGCGGTAGTCGGCGACGCGCTCGGCAACTCCCTACGCCTTGCGGCCGATGAGGTGGAAGACGCGGCTGAGCTGGCGGTAGGGGTCGCGGCGGCCCGCCTCGAACTCGACCTCGGCGATGGCCGGCCACTGCGCGGGGTCATTGAGGGCGCTGTCGTCCGGGGCGCGGCCGAACTCCAGCAGGTCCACGAACAGCCATACGCCGTACCGCGCAACAGGTTCCACGCCGCCGGCGCGCAGGAAGCTGCTCAGCGATTCCACCGTGTCCGCACGGGCCGGCACGCCGAGCACCCCGATCTCGCGATCGGAGTCGAACGCGGCGAGGGCGTCACCCCACCGCCCCTCGAGTGCCGGTCGGAGCGCCATGGTCGCCGCGTTGCCCGTCATGATCGACACGATGCCGCCCGGCGCGGCGAGCCGACACAGTTCGGCGACCATCGGATCGGGCCGGTCCAGATAGCCGAGCACGCCGTGACACAGCACCCCGTCGAACAGTCGGCCCCCGGTGGCAGCGCCAGCGGATTCGCCCGGCGCCTCGATCAGCTCGACCCGCTCGCGCGCGGCCGGAGCGAGTCGCGCCACCCGTTCCCGCGCCTTGTCCAGCATGACCGGTGATGGGTCGAGAAGCGTGACGTGGTAACCGATCTCGGCCAGCGGCAGCGATTGGTGCCCGGCACCACCGCCCACGTCCAGGAGAGCCGCCGGGGGAGCGGGCAGGTGCTCGAGAAGCTGCCGGTGCAGTACCCGCGTGCGCACGAAGCCCTTCGCTGTGGCATAGGCGTCGTCGGCGAAGGCGCCTGCCACGGTCGGTTCGCCGAAGACGCCGGGATGCACGCCGTCACGTTACCGCCGCAGGCGCGAACATCGTCATACGCGAAGAGCTCAGCAGTGACCGGGCACCGTCACACGACACGACCCCGCCGAGCGCCGATGTTGCAGTCGCCTGCTCCCCGAACCGCGGCCCGAACCGCGGCCCGAACGGTCAGTGCGCGGCACTCGGCCAGTAGTAGCTGTCCGGCAACGGGCGCGCGCCGAAGATGGCCTGGCCCACCCGCACCACCGTCGCGCCCTCCTCGATCGCCACCGGGTAGTCGCCGGACATGCCCATGGACAGGCCCCCCGGGCCGACCAGGTCGGGGTCCTCGTCGCGCGCGCGATCGCGCAGGTCCCTGAGCAGCCGGAAACAGCCGCGGACCCGCTCCGTGTCGGTCGTGAACATGGCCAGCGTCATCAGCCCCTGCACCGTGAGCGACGGATACGCCCGCAACTCCCGCAGGAACGGCAGTGCGGCCGCCGGCGGCAACCCGAATTTCGAATCCTCGCCGGACGTGTTGACCTGCACGTAGACGTCGAGGGATCGGCCCGAGGCCTGCAGCCGACGGTCGAGCGTCTCGGCGAGTTTGAGCCGGTCGAGCGCATGGAACTCCGCGGCGAACGGGACCATGTCCTTCACCTTGTTCGTCTGCAAATGGCCGATGATTGCCCAGGAGATGTCGAGGTCGGCCATCGCCTCGACCTTCCGCTTGGCCTCCTGCACCTTGTTCTCACCGAGCTCGTGGCAGCCCGCCTGCACGGCCAGCCGCAAGCGCTCCTCGGGCACCGTCTTGCTCACCGCCAGCAGCCGGATATCGCCGGGGTTGCGGCCCGCGCGCAGGGCCGTCGCATCGATCGTCGCCTGCACCGCGGCCAGGTTCGCGGCGAAGTCCGTCACGGTCGATGCCTGCGGGAATGCGGTAGTCGGGGCAGGTGCGTCATCGGTTTCGGCCACGGCCTCAAGCCTACGGTGCGGCCTGTCGCTCGACCTGCGGGACCGCACGCTGCGCCTGCGGCGGGTATCGCGATCGTGTATGACGCTGTTCGTCGCAGCGCCAGGTCGCGCCGGACGATGAGCTGCGCGGTTGATTGCGCGGTTGACGAGGCCCACACCCCGGCAGACCATGCGCTGCCTCGACCTGCCCTAGAATCGACCGGGCCCGTCTGTACGCGCCGGCGGCGCCCCGTGTGCATCGCATGATCAACCCCGGCGAGGAGTCCTGTCCGTGAAAAGCACCGTCGAGCACCTGAACCCGACCCGGGTCAAGCTCACTGTCGAGGTCGGGTTCGACGAGTTGAAACCGCATTTCGACAAGGCGTACAAGACTCTCGCCGGTCAGGTGAAGGTGCCCGGGTTCCGTCCGGGCAAGGTGCCCGCGAAGATTCTGGAGGCGCGGCTCGGCCGGGGCAGCATCCTGACGGAGGTCGTCAACGACGCGGTCCCGGCGAAGTACGGCGAGGCGGTCGGCAAGGAAGAGCTCAGTGTGCTCGGGCAGCCGGATATCGAGATCAGCAAGATCGAGGACGGCGAGGTCCTCGAGTTCACCGCCGAGGTCGACGTGCGGCCGGAGATCACCCTGCCCGAGCTGTCGGGCATCAGCGTCACCGTCGACGATCTCGAGGTCACCGAGTCGGATATCGACGAGCAGGTCGAGGCGCTGCGCGATCGCTTCGCGACGACGGTGACCGTCGATCGGCCGGCGGCCGACGGCGACCAGGTGACGGTGAACCTGCGCGCCTCGATCGGTGGTGAGCCGCTGGCCGACGCCACCGCGGACGGGCTGACTTACCGTGTCGGCAGCGGCGAGTTGATCGACGGCATCGACGAAGCGGTGACCGGGCTGTCCGCCGGCGACTCGGCGTCGTTCACAAGCACCTTGGTCGCCGGTGAGCACGCGGGCGAGGACGCCGATATAGAGGTGTCCGTCACGGCCGTCGCCGAGCGCACCCTTCCCGAGATCGACGACGATTTCGCCCAACTGGCAAGCGAATTCGATACCGTCGCGGCGCTGCGGGACGACCTGAGGGAGAAGATCACCCGGGTCAAGAACCTGCAGCGGGCCGGCGACGCGCGTGACAAGATCCTTTCGCACCTGCTCGAGGTCACCGAGATCCCGGTCCCCGAGGGCGCCCGCAAGGCGGAGATCGAGGGTCGCCAACACGAGGCGGTGCACTCGTTCGGACACGACGAGGATGCGCTCGCCGCTCATCTCGAGAGCATCGGCCAGACGCGCGAGGAACTCGACGCGGAGATCGAGTCGTCCGCCGACGAGGCGGTGCGCACTCAGCTGCTGCTCGATGCGCTCGCCGACGCGACCGCCGCGACCGTGACGCAGCAGGAGTTCTCCGAGCGCGTGATGTACAACGCGCAGCGGTTCGGGATGCGTCCGGACGAGTACTTCCAGCAACTGCAACAGGCCGGGCAGCTCGGCGGTCTGTTCGCCGAGGTGCGGCGCGGCAAGGCGCTGATGTCGGCCGTCCAGCAGGCGACCATCACCAGCCTGTCCGGGGAGACGCTCGACTTCGCGACGCTGTTCGGCATCGAGGCTGTCGACGAGCCGGCCGACGATGAGGGCACGGCGGCGGGGGATGCGGCGGCGGACGCCGCATCGACGGACGCTGTGCCGACGGAATCCGGACCCGCGGCGCACTGAGTCGGCGCCCGCGCGGACACCGTCACGCTGACAGCGAACACGGCCCCGCGAGAGCGGCGCGGCATCGGTGGCCGTCGCTAGGGTCGGAGATGAGCACACGGCGGGTGCGCCCGGGAGCTGGCCGGACACCCTGACGCCGGGGTCGCACGCACGGCCTTCACCGGCGGTGGGCGACCCGGAACTGCGGTATTTCTACCGGCATCTTTCTTGCGAGGAGACGACGTGACAAAGGCCCATCCGCTGGCCGCGATCGAACAGGCCGCGCCCGAGATCCTGCCCGCGGTGATGCGCGGCACTCCTGGCATGTCGCTGAGCGACAGCGTGTCGGAGCGGCTGCTACGGGAACGCATCATCATCCTCGGCACGGAAGTGAAGGACGCCAACGCGAACGAGATCACCGCGCAGCTGCTGCTGCTCGCTGCGGAAGATCCGGAGAAGGACATCACGCTGTACATCAACTCCCCGGGCGGGAGCGTCACGGCGGGGATGGCGATCTACGACACGATGATGCTGATCGAGCCCGACGTGGCCACCACGGCGATGGGCCTGGCGGCGTCGATGGGGCAGTTCCTGCTCACCGCCGGGGCGGCGGGCAAGCGGTCGGCGCTACCGCACGCGCGGATTCTGATGCACCAGCCGAGCGCCGGCGTGGGTGGCACGGCCGCCGATATCGCGATCCAGGCGGACATGCTCGAACGGTCGAAGCGCGAGATGGCCGAGCTCATCGCGCAGCACACCGGGCAGACCGTCGAGCGGATCATCGCGGATTACGATCGCGACCGGTGGTTCACGGCGCCGGAGGCGCTGGAGTACGGCTTCATCGACAAGGTCATCTCTCGCGCCGCATCCGGCGCGGCGACGAGCAAGTGACCGGGACAACCGAGCGGAGAGTGGATCGACGATGACGACTTTCAGGGGCCACGCCGCCGATGTTCGGCTGGAGGCGCACGGCAACGCGTTCGACCGGGCCTTGGCATCGCCACAGGCGCGGTACATCCTGCCGTCCTTCGTCGAGCGCACGAGCTACGGGGTGAAGGAATCCAACCCGTACAACAAGCTCTTCGAGGAGCGCATCATCTTCCTCGGCGTGCAGATCGACGATGCCTCCGCCAACGACGTGATGGCGCAGCTCCTGACGTTGGAGTCGACGGATCCGGACCGCGAGATCACCATGTACATCAACTCGCCGGGCGGGTCGTTCACGTCTATGACGGCGATCTACGACACCATGCAGTTCGTCCGGCCGCATATCCAGACCGTCTGCCTCGGGCAGGCGGCGTCCGCGGCCGCGGTACTGCTGGCGGCCGGGACCCCGGGCCGGCGGCTCGCGCTGCCGAACTCCCGCATCCTGATCCACCAGCCGGCGATGGAGGGCGCGTACGGGCAGGTGTCGGACCTGGCTATCCAGGCCGCCGAGATCCAGCGCATGCGCACCGCCATGGAGGAGATCCTCGCGCGTCACTCCAACAAGCGACCGGAAGAAATTCGCGCAGATGTCGACCGGGACAAGATCCTGACGGCCGAAGAAGCGAAGGCCTACGGGCTGGTCGACGAGGTCTTGACGTACCGCAAGCTCGACGAGTGAGCAGATGCGGCAGCCCCGCGGCGCGCCGTGCAATCGCCGCCCGGAAACCATTCACGGCGACTAGTCTTGGCCGATAGGGTGAAGTAGCGGGCTGCCCATGACGGTGATGAGCGAGAGGCGCAATGGCACGTATCGGTGAAGGGGGCGATCTGCTCAAGTGCTCTTTCTGCGGGAAGAGCCAGAAGCAGGTGCGCAAGCTGATCGCCGGACCCGGCGTGTACATCTGCGACGAGTGCATTGAACTGTGCAACGAGATCATCGAGGAAGAACTCGCCGAGACCAGCGAGGTCCGCCTCGACGAGCTCCCCAAACCGGCTGCGATCCGTGAGTACCTCGACCAGTACGTCATCGGTCAGGACGCCGCGAAGAAGGCCCTGTCGGTGGCCGTGTACAACCACTACAAGCGCATCAAGGCGGGCCCGGACCGCGGCCCGGAACCTGTCGACATCGCGAAGTCGAACATCCTCCTGCTCGGCCCGACTGGTTGCGGCAAGACGTATCTCGCGCAAACGCTCGCGAAGATGCTCAACGTGCCGTTCGCGCTCGTGGACGCGACCGCGCTGACCGAGGCGGGATACGTGGGCGAGGATGTCGAGAACATCCTGCTCAAACTGATCCAGGCCGCCGATTATGACGTGAAACGGGCCGAGACCGGCATTATCTACATCGATGAAGTCGACAAGATCGCCCGGAAGTCGGAGAACCCGTCGATCACCCGAGACGTTTCGGGCGAGGGCGTGCAGCAGGCCCTGCTCAAGATCCTCGAGGGCACCACGGCCGCGGTGCCGCCGCAGGGTGGGCGCAAACATCCGCATCAGGAATTCATCCAGATCGATACGACGAACGTGTTGTTCATCGTCGCGGGTGCCTTCGCCGGGCTGGAGAAGATCATCGGTGAACGTGTGGGGAAGCGCGGGCTCGGGTTCGGCGCGGAAGTTCGCAGCAAGTTCGATATCGACAACTCGGACGTGTTCGCGGAAGTGATGCCGGAGGACCTCATCAAATTCGGTCTGATCCCCGAATTCATCGGACGCCTGCCGGTCGTGTCCAACGTCAAGCACCTGGACAAGGAGTCGTTGATCGCGATCCTCACCGAGCCGCGGGATGCGCTGTCCAAGCAATACCAGCGCCTGTTCGAGATGGACGGCGTCACACTCGAATTCGAGTCCGACGCACTCGTGGCGATCGCGGACGAAGCAATCCTGCGCGGGACGGGGGCACGCGGGCTGCGGGCGATCATGGAAGAAGTCCTGATGCCGGCGATGTACGACGTGCCCAGTCGCGACGACGTGGAAAGGGTCGTGGTCACCGCGCAAACGGTGCGGGACAATGTCTATCCGACCATCGTTCCGCGGCGACGGCCGGCGGAGCCGCAGGAGAAGAGCGCCTGACACGCGGGCGGCAGTGCAGTCCGGGCGCGGACGCGCTCAGCTGCATGCCCAGTTCGATCGAATTCGAGCGGTGATCAGTCGGTGGTCGGCGGCTGGCACGCCGTGATGTAGTCGGCGATCGCCTTCAAGGCGTTGGAAACCTGTGCGTCGCTCAGCACGTCGGGGACGTCGTGCGCGGACTTCCCGGCGATCCTGTTCGCCGCATCGCGAAGAACCCGGAAGGGCGTCGCAAGAGCCCCCGGGAGATGTTTGGCGATCTCGTCGAACGTCTTGGTGACATCGGCCTGGGTGATGCCGCTCGGTTTCTCCGCACCCGCGGAAGGCGCCGTCGACGCCGGTGATGCCGCTGTCGGCACCGGTGATGCTGCCGGCGGCGCAGCCGAGGATCCTCCCGTAGGCGCTGTCGTCCGGCCGGTCACGGTGGATTTCGTGCTGGGCGCTGCGGTGGGCGCTGCCGCGGTGCCGGACACCGGCGCGGCGGAACCCTTCAACGCCGCGGCGAACAGATCGGTGACGGCCGACTGTGCGCGGATCGCCGCGCTGCACGCGGCGGAGAGACCCGGAAGCGTTGAGTCCGTGCTACCTGCGGCACCGGCCGACGTGCCGCCTGCGGCACCGGCGGTCGAGGCAGGGGTCGTATCGGGTGCGGACCACACCGACGGCGCGGTCTGGGTGATTGATGCGCTCGGCGTGGAAGTGTTCCCCGCGGCGACGGTGCCGGAACAGGCCGAGACCATCAGCACCGCGGCTGCGAGGCACACCAGACGTACGTGTGGAATCAGTTCCCGCCTCCGCAGTGCTCATCGGTGTACTTCGACAGGGTGTCCATCGCCTTGGTGACCTCCGGCGTCCCCATGATCTCGCTCGCCTTGGCCAGCGATTGCCCCGTAGCCGCCTCCGCAGCCTTGTGCAGCACGTCGACCACATCTTTGAGCTCCGGCGGCACCTCGCCGAGGTCGGCGAATGCCTTGTTCACGTCGTCCGCACTCAGCTGCTGGCCGCCCATGACCGGTGCCAGCATGAGCATCCCGAATCCCATGGCGATTCCGGCGGCCGCCAGGCAGCCGGGGTCGAGCCCCGGGATGTTCGTCAGGTTCGACAGGTCGGTCGGCAGGGTGAGATCCGGCGACGATGCCCCGTCGGTGCTGCTGGATTCGCCCGATTGTTGGCCGGCGCCGTTGGTCGTCGTGTCCTGCGGGGTGCCGGTCGAGCTGTCGGTCGCAGACGACTGGGCCGTGTTCGCGACGCCTCCGCCCGTGACTCCCTGGGGGGTGCCTGCCACTTGGGACGAGCATCCAGCGGTGATCAACGCGGCAGCACAGACGAGCGACAACAGGGCAGATCGTGTACGCATGAGACGGTCTCCTAGGCTTTGTCCCGGTCGCCAGTGCGCCGAGAGTTGGCGGGAATCGTACGACACACGATTCACCACGGTCGAGAGTCTTCCGGGCGTAGATCCGGCGGCGTTGATGTGCATAGGGCCAGACCACCGGGCACCACGGGATTCATAGACGGGGCACGGCCTGTTTCCGCACCATCCGGATCTCCAGGATGCCGGTCGCGTCGTTCCGTTCCGCGCCGTCCGGGATGAAACCTTGGTTCACGTAGAACGCCGACGCGCGCGGATTGTCCCGGTAGACCCATAGTGACGCCGGCTTCCCCTCGAGGACGGCATCGAGAAGTTTCGTCGAGACACCGGTGCCGTAATGCGCCGCGCGTACGTAGATCGCGTACAGCTCGAGGTCGGTGGGCGGGTCGTCGTCACGTGACGGGCCGGCGATCGCGACCCCGATCACTTCGCTGTCGCGCTCCGCCAGCATGTGCCGAGCGGTACCGCGCTCGATCTCGGCGCGCCGCGTCCCCGCCAGCGCCGCTTCGTCGAGGCCGTCCAGCCGGTCCGCACCCCACAGGGTTGCGTACGCCTCGCGCCAGCAGGCGACATGGCAGGCGTTGAACGCTTCCGCGTCCTGCGGAAGCGCTTCGCGGACCGCTGCAGGCACCGTCATCGAAACACCCACTTCGAACTCGTCGGACCGGGGCGTCGGGCTCGAAAGAGTCGGGAACATGGCAGGAGCCCGCACCCCCCGCAGTGTTCCCCACAGTAGTGCACCGCCCGCGATGCTCGCCGGGCTAGGCCGACCGGGCGCCGCCGCGGTCAAGCGGCCCGTGGCGCGCCCCGATCGCCGATCGGAGTGCGGATGGCACGATGGGGATGTGGCGGTCTACCGGGACTCGGCAATCGTGCTGCGCGTAGTCAAACTCGGCGAGGCCGACCGGATCGTGACGCTGCTCGGCCGTCGTAGCGGGCGGGTCCGGGCAGTGGCGAAGGGGGTTCGCCGGACCAGGAGTCGCTTCGGGGGGCGTCTCGAACCGTTCAGCCACGTCGACGTTCAGCTCTACGCCGGGCGCAGCCTGGATATCGTCACCCAAGCGGTGTCGCTGGATCCGTTCGGGCCGGTGATCGCCGCCGACTACGCCCGCTACACGGCGGCAACGGTGATCGCGGAGGCGGCCGACCGGCTGATCGGTGAGGATCGAGAGCCGTGGCTCCGGCTCTACCTGCTGGTGGTATCTGCACTTCGCGCGCTCGCCGAACCCGCAGCGGACCGCGACGGTCACGCCGCCGATCGATTGGCTGATCAATCGGAAGGGGGGCGGTCGGACGCACGCCGCCGCGATCCGGGGCTGGTGTTGGACGCCTTCCTGCTCCGATCGATGGCGCTGGCTGGCTGGGCGCCGGCACTGCGCGACTGTGCCCGCTGCTCGGCGCCGGGCCCGCACGCCGCGTTCCACGTGTCCTCGGGTGGCGTGCTGTGTGCCACCTGTCGGGGCGTCGGCTTCAGCCGCCCGGCGCCGGCGACCATCGAGCTGATGGATGCGCTCGCCACCGGGGATTGGGCGGCTGCCGAGCGCAGTGCCCCGGAACATCGCCGGGAGGCGTCCGGACTGGTCGCCGCCCTCATGCAGTGCCACCTGGAGCGCGGGCTGAAGTCGTTGCCGCTCGTCGATCGGGGATCGGGTATGACGGCGTTCACTGCCGAGTTCTCCGACCCCTTGGCGCCTGCCGGGCCCGCGATCGTGGCCGAGCGCATGACCCAGGTCGCCTTTCCGTGAGGGCTGCCGACCGCGCCCGTCGTGCCGACCGCGCTGCGGTGGTGATGGCCCGCTCCGGGCCGCCGCGGCCGCCGGAACCTCATCCGTCCGGCGCCCGCCCTCCGGTGTTGCCGCCCGGCTCGGTGCCCCGGCACGTCGCGCTCGTCATGGACGGTAACGGCCGCTGGGCCAACGCCCGGGGCCTGCCGCGGACGGAAGGGCATCGGCGCGGTGAGGCGGCTCTGTTCGACGTCGTCGCGGGCGCCATCGAGATCGGTGTTACGCATCTGTCGGCGTACGCGTTCTCCACGGAGAACTGGCGGCGGTCGCCGGACGAAGTGCACTTCCTAATGGGATTCAACCGGGATGTGATCCGCCGGCGCCGCGACGAGATGCACGCGATGGGGGTGCGCGTCCGGTGGGCCGGGCGCCGGCCCAAGCTGTGGCGCAGCGTGATCCGCGAGCTGGAGATCGCCGAGGAGCTCACCTCGACCAATCGCGTGCTTACCCTGACGATGTGCGTGAACTACGGCGGGCGGGCCGAAATCGCCGATGCCGCAAGGGGTTTGGCGCGCGACGTGGCGGCCGGAAGGCTCGACCCGGAGAAGATCAACGAGCGAGTCTTCGCGCGGTATCTCGACGAGCCCGACATGCCGGATGTGGACCTCTTCCTGCGCTCCTCCGGTGAGCAGCGCACCAGCAACTTCCTGATCTGGCAGTCCGCGTATGCGGAGATGGTGTTCCTGGACACGCTGTTCCCCGACTTCGACCGCCGCGACCTGTGGCACGCGTGCGAGATCTACGCAGGCCGGCGGCGTCGATTCGGGCGAGCGGCCGAGAACGCAAGGGCGCGCCCCGAGCCGCCGATGACGCCCGGGACGTAGCCTCCGTCCGCGCCTCGGCACAAGCTGTACTTTCTGGCCGATGGGCTTGGCATCCGCAGCGCCGGTCACGTCCGCAGGATCACCTCGGGGAGGTGGAAGTGGGTGTTGCGGCGGGGGGTTTGGTGTGGGTCGATGTGTCTGGGCGGGATGAACCAGGGTCGCCCGCCGGTCGGGTCGGTGTCGATGCGCCAGCGACCGTGGTGAATGACGGTGTGGTGCCGGCGGCACAAGAGGATACCGTTCGATACGTCGGTGGTGCCGCCGTTGGACCACCAGACGATGTGGTGGGCGTCGGTCCACGCGGGTGGGATGTCGCAGCCGGGGAACGCGCAGCCCTTGTCGCGGGTGGCGATCGCGCGGCGTTGCGCGGCGGTGAAGAGCCGCACCGCGCGGCCCTGATCGAGCACCACCGAGTCTGTGCCCAGCACCTGGGGAATGATCGCCGCGTCGCAGGCCAGAGTCCGTGCCAGCGAGATCGACTGCACCCCACTGTAATCCGACCAGGCCGAGCCGCCGCCCGGGCCGGCGCCGGGCCGCGGGCCGTCTCGCGAGTCGTCCACGATCGCGCAGCCGCGCACGAAGCTGCCCGGGGCCACGCCCGGCCCTGCCGGTCCACTGCGCCAGCCCACAGGAAACAGGTCGTCGTGTCTGATGGTGACGATCACCTGGGGGCGGACGCCGCCGTCCCTCGGCCCGGCGCCCGCCGTCAGGTGCCGGTGCAAGATCTCGCCCAATGCTTGTTCGCGGCGCAGCGGGGCCGGCCGCGGGTCGGGGGTGTGCTCGTCGATGGGTTGTGGCGTGGACAATGCGTCCACCGCGGCCCGCAGCTGTTCCGCGGTGAGCGGCGCGAGCAGCCCCCGGATCGGGGTGAGCCCATCCCCACGGCGGGCACCGATGACGAGTTCCGCCCGCTCTTCCGGCGGATCAGACAGGCTCCCATCCTGGTCGATCATGGCGAGGATCTGTTCCGTGACCTGGTGCAGGCCGTTCTCGTCCCGGGTCGTGGCTTCGGCCAGCAGCGCGTCGACGCACAGGTCGATGGTGGCCGCATCCACACCGCGCGGCGCCCGGCCCAGGAAGCGGGTGATCACCCGGCACTGCCCCGCCGACAGTTCACCGGCGTCGACGGCGGCGATCACCGTCGGCGCGTCCGGCTCGACGGTGGCGCCCGACAACGACTCCCGCGGCAGCGACACCGACGCCGCGGCGAGCCGGTTCCGCGCCTCACCCACCGTCACGTTGATCGTCCGATTCAAGAGCTGCGCCGTCGAGCGTGCCCCGACCGTACCCGCCAGGCCGCGCTCATCGGCCTCGGCCGCCAGCCGCACCTGCACGCCGTAGATCAAGCGGGCCGCCGCCTCCACCGCCCGAACCGCATCCAGCAAATCAGCGTCGACGGTCTTCCACCAGTCGGTGCCTGCCAGCGCGGCGACGTGTCCCCTGATCGCCGCCACATGCCTGGCTGCCTCAAATGCCGTCGCCGACAATGGAGCCGGCGCCGCAGTCGCCTCCGCCGACTTCGCACTAGCTGGGGACAAGTGCCCGACGCTACCCGGCGTACCACGCAAACCAGCCGCGCCAGCCGCACCGATCGGCGTGTCCATAGCCCGGCCAGCGGACGCACCCAGCGACGCGCACCGCCCGGCATCGACCCGAGACAGCGCCCCGCCCGACACCTCACCACACTCGTCCCGAAACATCATGCGACAAGCGTACGAACACCCACCGACAACGGGCTTACTCTCCGATCAGGATAATCGCTGGGAAGTGTCCGGTCTTCGGCGGCCGGCATGCAGGCGGCGAAGTTGACGGCGAACGCGTTCAACGCTGGCTCCCTCCGCATGGTCTGTCGTGCCTGCCCGGTGCCCCTGGAGTCCAGCGACCTGGTTACGAGGTAGAGCGTCTTGAGCGCGGTCTGCTCGGACGGGAAGTGGCCTCTAGCACGAACAGCCCAACGGACCTGGGCGTTCAATGACTCGATCGCGGTGGTCGAACACAGCACCTTGCGGATCTCCGAGTCGTAGAGCCTGTCGCGGGATGGCGCGTGTTGGTCGGCGCCTCGCACCCGGACAGCGGCCATGTCCATCGTGAGGTTGAGTGCCGGGCACGCACCCGGTTCGGCTCAGGCGGCAGCCGTCGTCTTGTAAATCTGCACCAGGTTGAATGTCGTGGCGGCCAGGCGCAGCTAACTTCGGGCGTTCTTGAGTCCCCGTCAGGAGAACCGGTCGACATGAGTCAATACGGCCGCACCAACCACGCGCACGGCGGTGTAGTTCCCGCGTCGCAAGTCTTCGGGCCGCTCCTCCGCCGGTCAAGGGCCTGCTTCGCTGCTGTGCATCCTTGACTCCCTCGCGCCCGAGATACGCCGTTACAGGAGGGACGCCCCAGGCCGGACCAGACCCCGCCCGAGGTATGTTGCTATTTCAAGTCAAGTAGCCCCGCTCACCGATACACAGCGATTGGCCGTAGCATCACCGCGGGATACTCGACGGTGATGTCCTCAGGCGTTATATTCACGCCCATATCTTTCGCCGGGTCAATTAAATTTGTAATCGCTTGATTGACCGTCTGGACTTCCATAGCAGTCGGCGGCACATCTCGGATAACGCGGAGCGCCGAAATTGTATCGCCGGGACGCAGGATCTCGTCAACCTGCGCGATCACCCTATAGATTCCATTTATGCCCTCTTTTGGGCTAAGCATGTAGCGCTCGTCAAGCTTTGCTAGTATCCGTGGCGAGTCGGTTTCGTAAGGCGCTATGTAGACCGGAAAGTGCGTGCGTGCGTCTTTACCACCTAACCAAACCTGCATCATCCGAGCAATCTGCTTCGTTTGCTTGAGCTCCTCACCTTTTTGCTGGAATACCGAGCCCGGCAGCTCTGCCTGCTCTGCGAGGTTCAGAAACGTTCGTAGGACCAGGTGAACCGGGGTCAGTGCCAACCGACCCTCAAACTCGATCGTGTCCCCGACACTAAGTTCTTCCCGTACCTTCGTATCCCACGCGTCGAACCTTCCGATCGCGTCACCTTCACTGAGATATCGGTACCATGCGTCAAAAGCCGAAAATATTGTCCGTGTCCGAACCATTTCCTCCTCGATGTTCGCCGTCTTCTTCTTACCGCCTGAGACGTCAACGGGCCAGGCGGCGATACTTCCAGCAAACCCGCCTTCGCGAGCCTCGTTTGCTTTCTGGATAATCTCGTCTATTTTACCAGCCTCCATTGCGGATAACGAATTCACAATCGTGTCGTGATTGAGATACAGAAATTCGCGGTGAAGATGGTATTTTGGTCTCTTGTAACCCATCAGGTTCCTTTCAGTTAGGTCTCGAATCCCTGCGGTCTTTCTTACCGCCTCCACACCGGGGTGGCAAGCAGGCGTATGAACAACTTGCGGCATTGGCGATGTCGCTGGTTCCACCGATAGACCACTAGACGATATGGTGCGCCTCGGTCCGGGCCGGGGGAACGTCGCACCCGGGGAAGGCGCATCCCTCGTCGTGGGTGGTGAGAGCCCGCGTTCGCGGCGGTGAACAGCCGTGCCGCGCGGTCCTGATCGAGCGCTACCGGCTCGGCGCCCAGCGCCCGCGGGATGATCGCCGCGTCGCACGCGAGCACTGGTGCCCACTACAGCGGCTGCACCCGGCCGATCGCGCCGACTTGGGCCAGGCTTGCGATGATCCGCTCGTCTTGACGATCTTGCGGGCATGACTCCACCACGATGCTGCGAGCGCCCATCTCGAGTACGACGGCGACCAGTCCGCGGAAGCAGTCGTCACGGACGTCGCGCTCCGGTCGGCCTCGGATCGGCGCGCACCACAGGTGGGCCGCGCTGATCGGTGGCGCCGCTATGAACCGGGCCAGAATCTCCCGGCGCCGGGAGGCGCTCTCGCCGTGCATGCGCAGCCGCCGGCGGGCAATCGGGCGGCGCGCCTCGAGCCGCCGACGATGCCCGTAGCGTAGCCTCCGTCCGCACCCGGACACGAGCTGTTCTTTCTGGCCGATGGGCTTGGCATCTGCAGCGCCGCGGCCGCTGTTGTGTTGTCCGCCCTCGAGTCGCCACACCGATGACGACATCCTCCCCGACGCCCGACCCCGACTCGCCGCACCCGGACCGGCAAGACCCGTCGAGTCGCGCACTACAGGCACGTGTGCGCTCGTTGCGTGAGTGTGCGCTTCCGATCGCAGGCGCAAACCCCCAACACGAGCGCGAACGCACCTATGGGCAACGAATATGACGTAGTTCCCGGGCTGCAACCCGACCACGGGCCGCAACTCGGATTGATGCCACCTCCGGCGACGACCTCGAGACGGTGTGGGTCACGCAGCGTCGACAGGTCAGTCGTCTGGCGCGGTCAAGGTGACCTCACAGCGCAGGCCGGGTGCGTGAGCGAGCCGCGTGTCGGCGGTGACCAGGCGGCATTGCCGCGATTCCGCGGCCGCGACGTAGGCGGCGTCGTAGCCGGAGACGTTGTCGCGGAGTTCCCACATCCGCGGCAGCAGCGCAGCAGTCGAGATGACTTCGATCTGGACCGAGCCCGCGGCTCGCCACGCGTCCTCGGCCCGCTCGGCCGAGATGTCGCCGCGGAGCCAACGTCTGCGGATTGCCGAGAACGCCGCCACACGCAGGTGCTCGGGCGCCGCCCACTGTGGGTCGTTCGCCAGCGCGGCTCTGGCCGCCACACCTATCGGCCCATCGTCCGTGAAAGCATTTGCGAGTACGGACGCGTCGACGATAATCATGTGCCGCACGGACGGTCGCGCCGAAGGTTCCGCAGGTCGCTACCCCCCCGCTCGTCGCGTTCGCTTCGGGCCTCAGCGATGGCGTCATGCAGCTCCGCAGCGGACAGGCGCGATCCATCCGCCCGGCCCTCGAACTGCCGGAGCAGCGCGGTATTGACTCCTGCCTTGGACTCCCGCGTCAACAGCTGCAACAGCAGCATCTGCAGCGACTCGCCGCGCGCGGCGGCCTGCGCCGCCAGTGCTCCCCGGACCTCGTCCGGCACATTACGCACCTGTATCGCAACCATGCATGCATGATACATGCATTCGTTGCCGGCCGCGGCGGTTCGGGGGAGCGGCGGAGAGGGTCGTATAGGGTCTGGGGATGATGTTGAGCGGTGCCGGGGTCCTGCTGTGGCTGGTCAGCCTGTTCGTGACGTGTTTCGTGCTGTACTGGGTGATCCGCCTGGCGGTGCGGCACGCGCTACGGGACTCGCAGTCTCGACCATGGCCGGGCCCGAATCCCGGCCCCACCGACCGTAGGAGTTCGCCCTCGGGGCCAACGGCGGCCGCGCAGGGCGCGGACCGGAACAACGTCATAGGCGGGCGGCCAGCGCGAAGGATCGGAGCGCGGTGGTCAGCTCTGGCTGCAGGAAGGTGAATCCGGAGCGCTTCAGCACCGACGGCAGCGCGCGCTGACCGGTGAGGATCTCCCCGGCGAAGTCGCCGAGTGCGGCCCGCAGCGCGAACGGCGGGATCGCCCAGGGCGTGGGGCGGTGCAGCACGGCGCCGAGCGCGCGGGTGAACTCCGCGTTGGTCACCGGCGTCGGCGCGGTGAGATTGACCGGCCCGTGCACCGCGCGAGAATCGCTGCCGCGCAACAGGAACCGCACCGCCGCGACATGGTCCACCACCGAGATCCACGGCCACCACTGCCGCCCGGAACCGAGCCGCCCGCCGAGCAGTGTCTTGGTGAGCAGCACCAGGCGCGGGAGCATCCCGCCGTTCGGTCCCAGCACCAGCCCGGTGCGCAGATTCACCACGCGTACTCCCGCCGCCGCGGCCGCGCCGGTCGCCGCCTCCCAGTCGACGCACAGCCGGGCGAGGAAGCCGTCTCCGGGGCCGTCGACCTCGGTCACCACATCGTCCCCGCGGTCGCCGTAATAGCCGACGGCGGAGGCGTTGACCAGGGTCGGCACCGACAGCTTCGCGCAGGCGGCGGAGAGCAGTTCGGTCGGTCCGATGCGGGAGGTGCGCAGCACCTCGCGCCTGGCATCGGTCCACCGGCGATCGCCGATCCCGGCGCCGCACAGGTTCACGACGGCGTCTGCACCGTCGATCACGGCGAACGGGACGACGCCCGCCACCGGGTCCCATCCGGCTTCGCCCGGCCCGCGCGGGGCGCGCCGCACGAGCGCCGTCACCCCGTCGCCGGACTGCCGGAGCGCGCAGGTGAGGTGTCGGCCCAGGAACCCGCTGCCGCCGGCGATCACCACGCGCATGGCTGGCTCCTCTCCGGCCCGCCCAGCAACCGACCCGGCTGGGCCTCTCAGGACCGGACTCTCAGGTCCCCAAAATCTCCGCGGGTCAGATTCCGAGATCCGGTTCGAAATCGCCGTCCTCGATGCGCCGCTTGACGGCGGCGAGATAGCGCGTCGCCTCGGCTCCGTCGACGATCCGCTGGTCGTAGGACAGCGCGAGGGCGGCGATGGAGCGCACCGCGATCACATCGTTGCCATCGGCGTCCGTCACGACGACCGGACGCTTGTTCACCGAGCCCACCGCCAGGATCGCCGCCTGCGGAGGCACCACGATCGGCGTGTCGATGAGCGCGCCGGACGGCCCCGCGCTGGTGACCGTGAACGTCGCCCCCGAGAGCTCGTCCGGGCCGAGCGCGCCGCTCGCCGTGCGCTCGACCAGGTCGGCGATGCGCCGCGCGAGACCGGTGAGCCCGAAATCGTCCGCCCGATGGATCACCGGCGCGACCTGGCCGCGGGGCGTGTCGACGGTGACGCCGAGGTCGACCGTCGGGTGGTACGTGATCTCGGTGAGGTCGTCGGACACCGACGCGTTGACGATCGGATTGGCCTTCGCCGCCTCGACGGCCGCCTTCACGAAGAACGGCAGGTACGTCAGCTCGGCACCTTCACGGGCCCGGAATGCGGCGCCCGCCCGATCGCGCAGCGCCGCGACCCGGGTGACGTCGACCTCGATGATGGTGGTGGTCTGCGCGGACCCGGTCACCGCGGCCATCATGCTGCGCGCCATGGCCTGCCGGATGCGCGGCGCCGGCTGCGTGGTGCCGGCCAGCGCCTGGGTTGCGGCAACGGGTATGACGCTGTGTTGCGGCGCAGCCGCCGGTACTGCTGTCGTCGGAGCTGGGGCGGACGGCGCGGGCGCCGGGGGTAGGGACGGCTCGCGCGCGGGGGCGGCCTGCTGGCGCTCCGCCGCGGCCAGCACATCCTCGCGACGGATGCGCCCGCCCACGCCGGTGCCCGCGACCGTAGCAAGATCCACGCCGTGATCGGCGGCGAGCTTCCGGACGACCGGTGTGATGTAGCCCGCGCCGCGGGCCGGTCCGGCACCATCGGTCCCCGCTGGACTTACGGCCGGACTCGGCGTCG
>OFTX01000518.1_pt1 | contig 19945 bp, 17 predicted proteins | sample 1775051 | NCBI WGS metagenome assembly OFTX01 (sample SAMN08195772, study PRJEB24354) | sludge metagenome | isolation source: sludge from phenol fed wastewater aerobic bioreactor A | place: India: Nagpur | collected 2016-09-15
CGCGGGTCCCGCGGTGTCCAGGCCCAGAACGGAGCAGCCGGAGACCAGGACGGCCGCAGCCACGAACATCGTCATACTCGTTACTCGGCCGCGAGCTCGACCCGGCGCGCGTCTGTCGCGTCGTGCGGCAGTCGCGGCGGACACGCCCCCGCTCCCCTGTGCCGTCATATGCCTCTCCCCTGATCGTGCACGGCCGTGGTCGCTTCGCCCGCGTTATCCGGAAGTGGTCTGGAGTCACTCCAGTCACGCGGTCACCATTGGCCACACCGACGATAACCGCTGGCTGTGCGGATCGGAGCGCGACGTGACCGGTAACCTTGAAACGGCTGCCGCTCCCGCGGCGCACCACGCGTCGACCCGGCGCCGGTCGGCGGCCAGCGCCGCGCACGTCACCGCAGGGGCGGGAAGATAAAGGAGATGGCCCGACAGATGCCGACGGATGTGCCGAAGGAGCCGACGGCGATGCCCGAACCCCTGCCGCTGCGCGTGGCGGTGGTCGGCGCCGGCCCGGCAGGCATCTATGCCGCAGACATCCTGTGCAAGTCCGACCCTCAGGCGACCGTCGACATCTTCGACCGGCTGCCGACGCCCTACGGCCTGATCCGGTACGGCGTCGCGCCCGACCACCCGCGGATCAAGGGCATCATCAACTCGCTGCACCATGTGATGTCCAACCCGCGCATCACCTTCCACGGCAATGTCCACGTCGGGGTCGACGTCGGCGTCGACGAGCTGCGCGAGTTCTTCGACGCGATCATCGTGGCCACCGGGGCCGAGCGCGACCGTCACGTCGATCTCCCTGGAATAGACCTGGTCGGTTCGCACGGTGCCGCCGAGTTCGTGTCGTTCTACGACGCCCACCCGGACCGGAAGCAGGCCTGGGACTTGACCGGCGCGTCCTCGGTCGCCGTGATCGGCGTGGGCAACGTCGCGCTGGACGTCTCCCGCATCCTGGCGCGGACCGGCGACGAGCTGCTGTACACGGAGATCCCGCCGCACGTGCATGCGGCGCTCAAGAAGTCGGCCGTTACCGACGTGCACATGTTCGCCCGCCGCGGGCCTGCGCAGGCGAAGTTCACGCCGGTCGAGTTGCGCGATATCGATCGCTCGCCCAACGTGCAAGCCGTGGTCGATCCCGCCGGCATGGAGTTCGACGAGGCCTCGGAGAAGGCGCTCAAGGGCTCCAAGTCGCTGCGGATGGTGGTCGACGTGCTCTCCGAGTGGGCGCTGCGGGAGCCGGCGCCCGGGCCGCATCGCCGCATCCACATTCACTTCCTGCAGAACCCGGTGGCCGTGCTGGGCGAGGGCCAGGTGACCGGCCTGCGGACCGAACGGCAGGAGCTCAGCGGCGACGGCACCGCCCACGGGACGGGCGAGTTCACCGACTGGGAGGTGCAGGCGGTGTACCGCGCGGTCGGCTACCGGTCCGAGCCCATCGACGGGCTGCCGTGGGACGCCGCCGCTAACGTGCTGCCGAACGTCGCCGGGCGGGTTCTCGAGGGCGGGCAGCGGGTACCCGGCCTCTACGCCACCGGATGGGTCAAGCGCGGACCGGTGGGCCTGATCGGGTCGACGAAATCGGATGCGGCGGAGACCGTCGCGAACCTGCTCGCCGACGCTCCCCGCCTGCGTCGAGCCCCGCAACGGGACCGGCAGGCCGTGCTCGACCATCTGGCCGCGAAGGGCCTCGAACTCACCGACTTCACCGGGTGGGATCGCCTCGACGCCCACGAGCGCTCGCTCGGCAGGGCCGCGACCGCCGCCGGCGCGAGCCTGCCGCGGGAGCGCATCAAGGTGATCTCGCGCGCGGAGATGACGGCCATCGCCCGGGCGGACCTCGCCGCGTTCCGGGGGGATCCGAACGCGTCCCGGGCGGATACCACCGGGCGCCGGGACGGGTGAGGGCCGTCGACGCCGGCCCCGACGGCGAGGGGGCCACGCGCAAGGGCGGGCCGATGGCCGGCGAGCAGCCTGCGCGACCGCGTCAGTGGCTCCAGTGGTGGGCCCTGCCGATCCTGGTCACCGTGGCCTTCCTGATACTGCAGCCGCTGCTCGGTTCCGGCTGGGCCCTGTTCCCGGACTCCTACCGGTACGCGAAACAGGCCGAGAAGATCCTGGGTGCCAGCCCCGGCGACGCGCACATGACCGCGCTGCACGCCTTCTGCGAGTCGCGCGCCGATCAAGCCTTCCGCGCGGATACCTGGGTCCCGATCGACAGCTCTCCCGCCGAGCGGGCGCAGAGGGTCACCGCGTGCCTCGAGAAGTACGGCGCCGCAGGAGATCTCACCACACTCGACCCGCGGTACCAGTCGATCTTCACCACCCGGCCGGGATATCCGGTTCTCCTCGCGCCGTTCGTCGCCGCATGGGGCGTGATCGACGGCATGCGGGTCCTCGGGTTCGCGCTGGCCGCCGCCGGCGGGCTGGTCGCCTACGCCGTACTACGTCTCGCCGGCCTATCAGCGCTCGCGGCCGGCGCCGGGCAGGTCGTCTACCTGGTGAGCCCACTCGGCTGGTGGGCGCTGCAGGGGCTCGGCGAAGGACTCGTCGACCTGTGCGTTCTCGGCGCCGTAGCGGGAGTGGTGCTCGCCCTCCGCGGCCGGGCCCGCGCCGGGATCGCCGTCATGGCGGCGTCCTGGCTCGCGCTCGGCTTCGTCCGATTCTCCAGCCTGCTGCTGATCTCGGCGGCGATGGCCGCCGCGTGCGTCGCGCTCGGACTCTGGGCGGCGCGCGCCCGCCGGAGAGCGATGTTCACCCTTGCGGGCGTCTGCGCGGGGGCCACGGCGCTCACCATGCTGGCGATGCCGGTGCTGGGCCTGCCCGGCGCCGCGGTCACCTTGCAGGACACGTTCACCAACCACTTCGCCGACCCGCTGGTGCCCGACCCGTGGTGGCGGCTCGCCGCGGCGAACGTCCACTTCTGGCCCGCCTGGCTCGCGACACCGTCGGCGTCCTGGGCCGTGCTGGCGTGCGCGCTGATCGGCGCCGCGGCGCTCGTTCGGTGGCGGCGGGACCTGCTATGGCCGGCGCTGGCGCTGTTCGCGGCCGGCGCCGCGCAGGTCGCCGCGCATCCGCTCCCGCAGGAGGCCGAGCGATTGGGGCTGCTGATGTGGATCCCCGCGACGTTCGGTCTCGCGGTCCTCGTCCACGTCGCCACCCGTAGATTCCGGTCGCGGGTATGACGATGTTCCGGGGTGCAGCGGCTCAGCACCGCCGCACGACAACAGCGCGACCGCAGTGCGCGCGCCCCGTCCGCCCCGCTAGGCTCGTGACCGGACCGGCGCGTCGACTGGGCCGGCACCACACCGGCCCCCGCCGGCACTGCACCGGCCCCCGCCGGAGACCCGAGAGGACGACACCGTGCCAGCCGACATCATCCCGATCCAGCTGAGCCTGACCCAGGGCGACGGTGTCACGCTGTGGGCGCCGCGGTGGACCGAGGACGGCGAGGAGTGGGAGGCGTTCCTCGGGCACGGCGAGAACCTTTACGTGCTGCCGGATGCGGCGCACCTGGCGGCGTTCATCCGCTCCGACGCGGAACATGATCTGCTCGATCACCCCGCGTGGGACGTCGCCCGGCGATCACTGGCCGACGAGCTCGAACCCGACGACGACCACCGGTTCGACATCGTCGGCGTGCCCGAACTGGTCTCCGCGCCGCCCGATGTATGGTCGCTCGCCGAGCTGTCCGACACCGTCGCGATCCTGCACTCGCTCGCCGATGTCTGCGATCTGGCGGTGATCGATGAGGTGCTGGCCGAGTCGGCCGGTTTCGCCCTGGCCGCGCAGGGTCCGACCGCCTTCATCGGCCGCGCTGGCAAGAAGCTCTGGCACGAGGTCGGGTCAGTGGTCGCCGCGCGGTGGGATGAGGTGATCGAGGCGCTGGACGCGCTGGTCGTCACCCCGGACGTCGATCCCGACGCAGCCGCAGCCGCGCAGGCCGAGATCGACGCCGTCGGCGAAGCGGAGCACGCCGTCGAGACGACCGACGATCGATCCGGTACCGCTGCGGGCGCCGCGGTCGAGGGCGAGGAGCGCGACGCGGATCTCCGGTTCTGGGACGAGGTCGGCATCGACTGCGTGTCGATCACCTGCGACGAACGCACGGGGTGGACGCTGCGCTGCTACCTGGACGACGCGGCGGTCTTCCTCTCCATCGGCGGGCGCATCCAGCTGTACCCGTCACCGTCCGCGCTCGAGGAGTACTTGTCCGACGCGACGGCGGAGAACGCGCTCAGTCGGCTGGATGCCTGGACGACGATCAGGGAGGCGGTTGCCGGCGGTGAGGCCTCGGTGATAGCCGGCCCGGAGAACACCTACGTCCTGGACGGGCTGGCAGACCAGCTCCTCGACGGCCCGCAGGCCGTCGACGCGACGCAACTGGGCCTGGCGGTGGAGTTGCTCACCGACAGTGCGGCCGTGCGCGGCGACGACGAGGTGTCCGAGGCGCTGTCCACGGCGACTCCGCTCGGCAACCTCGTGCGGGCCGCGACGCAACCCGATCCCGACCGGCTGCCCCCTTCTCCACCGTTCGACGACGAGGTCGCGGCGTGGCAGGCTCTGGTCAAGACATTCAGCGCCGCGGTCGACTGGAAGTAGCGCCGGCGCGGCCCACCGGGCGGCGCGCACCTTGACGGCGCCTCTTGATGCGTCAGGCCATCAACCTGGCGTATCCCGGTTTGATGATGTTCTCGATGATCGCCAGCCGTTCGTCGAACGGTAGGAACGCCGACTTCATCGCGTTGATGGTGAACCATTGCAGCCGCGCCCAGTCGTAGCCGAAAGCCTCGACGAGCGCTGCCATCTCGCTCGTCATCGATACCCCCGACATCAGCCGGTTGTCCGTGTTCACCGTCACCCGGAACTTCAGCGCCGTGAGCAGCCCGATGGGGTGCTTCGCAATCGATACCGCCGCGCCGGTCTGCACATTCGACGTCGGCGCGATCTCCAGCGGGATGCGGCGGTCGCGGATGTATCCGGCGAGCCGGCCAAGCGTCACCGTGCCGTCGTCGGCCACCGTGATGTCGTCGACGATGCGCACTCCGTGGCCGAGGCGTTCGGCCCCGCACCACTGGATCGCCTCCCAGATCGACGGCAACCCGACCCCTGCGCCGGCATGGATCGTGAAATGCTCGTTCTCGCGTTGCAGGTACTCGAAGGCGTCCAGGTGCCGGCTCGGCGGGAAACCGGCTTCGGCGCCGGCGATGTCGAAACCCGCGACCTCCCGGCCGCGGAACGCGACCACCAACTCCGCGATCTCCCGGGACCGCGCCGCCTGCCGCATGGCGGTGAGCAGCGCGCGCACCCTGATGCCACGGCCGGCGCCGGCAGCCAGCCGCGAGCCTTCGGCGAATCCGTCCAGAACGGCCTGGACGACCTCGCGCAGCGTGAGCCCGCGCTCAAGGTGCTGTTCCGGTGCGAACCGGACCTCCGCGTAGACCACGCCGTCGGCCGCCAGATCCTGAGCACATTCGGACGCGACGCGCACCAGGCCTTCGCGGGTCTGCATCACCGCGAGCGTGTGCGCGAACGTTTCCAGATAACGCTCGAGCGAGCCGGAATCGGCCGCATCCACGAACCACCGGCCGAGCTCCGCGACGTCGGTCGTCGGCAGCCGCGTGTAGCCGCACTGCCGCGCGAGGTCGATGATCGTCGCAGGGCGCAGGCCGCCGTCCAAGTGGTCGTGCAGCAGCGCCTTCGGCGCGCTCCGGATGGTGTCAAGGGTGAGCGGTGCGGCCATGGTCCCCACCGTATCCAACACATGCGTCACCGCGGCTGCGGCGCGAGCGGCGTCATCCGCGGATCGTGTTCATCACAATCGCTCGCCTCGGCACCGGGCGACCCGCGGGTACCACTTCCACGGCTGCGGCAAGCTCGGCCGCGGCTGCGGGGATGCGATCCGCGGTATCGGTGTGCAATTCGAAAAGCGGTGCGCCCTCGGTGATCTCGTCGCCGGGCTTCGCGAGACACAGCACACCGGCGGCGGCCTGCACCGTGTCCTCCTTGCGGGCGCGCCCGGCGCCGAGCCGCCACGCGGCCATCCCCACCGCCAGCGCATCCATCTTCGAGATCACGCCGGTCGCGGGCGCGGTGACGATCTCCACCTCCAGCGGCCGGGGCAACACGGCATCCGGATCGCCGCCCTGGGCCGCGACCATCGCCCGCCACGAATCCATCGCCGCACCGGACGCCAGCACATCGGCCGGATCCACCGAAAGCCCGGCCAGGTCGACCATCTCCCGCGCCAACGCGATCGTCAGCTCGACGACATCGGCCGGGCCACCGCCGGCCAGCACGTCCACGGCCTCCGCGACCTCGATCGCGTTGCCGACGGCCAGACCGAGCGGTTCGGACATGTCCGTGAGCAGCGCCGACGTCTTGACGCCGGCGTCGGTGCCGAGCCGCACCATGGTGCGCGCGAGATGCGCCGCGGAGGTGGCGTCCTTCATGAACGCGCCCGAACCGACCTTCACGTCCAGCACCAGCGAGGCGGTGCCCTCGGCGATCTTCTTGCTCATGATGGAGGCGGCGATCATCGGGATGGACTCGACCGTTCCGGTCACATCGCGCAGCGCGTACAGCTTGCGGTCCGCGGGCGCGAGATCGTCGGACGCCGCGCAGATCACGACGCCGATGTCACGGAGCTGCGCCAGCATCTCCTCCGGCGACAGCGTGGCCCTCCAGCCCGGAATCGACTCCATCTTGTCCAACGTGCCGCCGGTGTGCCCGAGCCCCCGACCGGATAGCTGCGGCACGGCGGCACCGCACGCCGCGACCAGCGGGGCCAGCGGGAGCGAGATCTTGTCGCCGACACCGCCGGTCGAGTGCTTGTCGACCGTGGGCTTGGGCAGACCCTTCAGATCCATCCGATCGCCGGACGCGATCATGGCGCTCGTCCACTGGGAGATCTCGTCCGCAGACATGCCGTTCAAGAGGATCGCCATCAACAGGGCCGACATCTGCTCCTCGGCGACGGTTCCGGCGGTGTATCCGGCGATGATCTGCGTAATCTGCTCCGCCGTGAGTTCGCGCTTGTCCCGTTTCGCCCTGATCACGTCGACCGCAGCGAATGCCATTGCCGTTCTCATCTCCTTGTCGCCCCACGCGCGCCACGCGGGACTGTACCGTGCGGGCGGCCGTCAGGCGGCGGACCCAGGCCCTGAACCGCGCCCCTCGCCGGCGGGCAGGTGCTCCGGGCCGAACGCGGCGGGGAGCACCCATGTCATGTCCCGCGGGCCTTCCGGCGTGTCGACGAGCAGGTCCGCCCCGCCGAACTCGTAGATCACCTGCCGGCACCGGCCGCACGGCATCAGCAGGTCACCGCTGCCGGACCGGCACGCCAGCGCCACCAGCCGCCCACCGCCGGACAGCCGCAGCTGCCCCACCAGCGTGCACTCCGCGCACAGACCGAGCCCGTACGAGGCGTTCTCCACGTTGCATCCGGTGATGATCCGACCGTCGTCGACGATCGCCGCCGCGCCCACCTGGAGCTTCGAGTACGGGCAGTAGGCGCTGCGTGCCGCCTCGATCGCCGTGTCGCGCAAGACATCCCACGGTATGACGCTGTTCGCGCCGCGTGCCGCGGCGTCCGGCACCTGTCCGGCCGGGGATGCCGTCATACCGATCCCCCCTTCCGGTAGATCATGCCGTCGGCCTTCGGCATTCGCAGCCTTTGCGATGCGAGGCCCATCACAATCAACGTAATCGCGTACGGGGCGGCGACGGTGAGCTGCCGCGGTACCTGGTCGACGGAGAAATACCACCATGCTGCGAGTGCCGCGATGATCAGCCCGGACATCGCCACCAGCCGATTACCCTGCTTGAGTTGCAGGGCGGCGACGATGACGAGCGCCACCGCGAGCAGCAGCACCACCGCATGCATCGCGGTGTTGGCAGAGTCGTACAGCCGCACACCGTCGGTGTAGCCGAACAGCGCCGCACCCATGGCGAGCCCGCCCGGCCGCCAGTTGCCGAAGATCATCGACGCCAGGCCGATGAAGCCCAGTCCTCGCGTCTGGCCGTCCTGGAATTTGAGCCCCACCACGAGGAACGATCCGGCCAGGCCGGCCATGGCGCCGGATATCGTCATCGCCGCGTATTTGTACCGCATCACCTTCACACCCAGGGACTCCGCGGCATACGGAGCCTCGCCGCAGGACCGCAGCCGCAGGCCGAACCGCGTGCGCCACAGCACGAATCCGCTCACCGCGATGAGGATCGCCGCCAGCAGGCTGAGCGCGGACAGTTGCGTCGTCATGCCGCGGATGATGCCGGCCAGATCCGAGACGAAGAACCAGTTCTTCGATTCGATGGTGCCGAGCCAGGTCGTTAGCCCGGGAATCGTGATCCGGAAGACGTCCGCGACCGGCGGCGACTGCCGCTGCCCACCGCCCGGAGCGTTGGTGAACAACAACTCCGACAGGAACAGGGTGATACCCGGTGCGACGATGTTCACCGCCACACCGGCAATGATGTGGTCGACGCCGAACGTGATCGCGGCGACGCCCATCAGCAGGCCACCGAGCGCGCCGCACACCACCCCGAAGAACACACCTGCCCACGGGCCCCACTGATAGCCGGCCCATCCGGCGCCGAACGTGCCGAGGATCATCATGCCTTCCAGGCCGATGTTCACCACCCCCGCACGCTCGGACCACAGCCCGGACAGCCCGGCGAGGGCGATGGGCACGGCTGCGGCGATGGCGGCCTCGACCGCGCCCGCCGAGGTGAGGTTCGTCGCACCCGAGAACAGCCGGACCGCGGAGACCACCGCCAGGCCCACCGCGATGATCGCGAGCCAGCCGACCGCCGGCATCTGACGCCGCGGCGCGGCGACCGCGGGCCTCCGTACGGGCGAGGCTTCCAGCGTCGTCATGCGTTCACCGCCGCGGTGGTCTCGGCAGTGGTGTCCGCCACAGCGAGTTGCCTTGCGACATCACGTTGTTCGAGGACCACACCCGCGCGCCGGACGATCTCGTAGGCGATGACGACCAGCAGCACGATGATGCCCTGCATGATGGCCACCATCTCCTTGGGCACCTGCACGGACTGCAGGGCGTTGGACGACGAGGCCAGGAACGACCACAGCGCCGCGGCGAACACGATGCCCACGGGGTGGTTCCTGCCGAGAAGGGCGATCGCGATGCCGGTGAAGCCGATCCCGGTCTGGAAGTTCAGTGAGTAGCTCCCGGCGCTGCCGTTGAGGAGTTCCGGCATGCCGACCAGCCCGGCGACGGCGCCGGAGAGCAACATCGCCGAGAACATCATCTTCTTCACGCTGATACCACTGGCGATCGCGGCGGTCTCGGACATGCCGGTGGCGCGGATGGAGAAGCCGAACACGGTGCGATTCAACAGGAACCAGTACGCGACGCCGACGAGCGCGCCGAGCAGGATGAGGCTGTACAAGGGTGTTCCCGCGCCGACGTCGAAGTTCGGAACTTGCCCGCCGGCGGTGATCGGCCGGGTCGAGACGTTGTTGCCCTGCTGGATCGCGAGCCGGCCCTTCGTCAGCAGGTAGGCGATCAGCGCGGTCGCGATCGCGTTCAGCATGATCGTCGAGATGACCTCGGAGACACCGCGAGCCACGCGCAGCCAGCCCGCGATGCCCGACCAGACCGCACCGACCAGCATCGCGATCAGCAGCGTGAGGATGACGCGGACGAACCCCGGCAGGGACGACATGAACATCGCCCCGGCGAACGCTGCGGCGATCATCGCGGCCAACCGGTACTGACCGTCGACGCCGATGTTGAAGAGGTTCATCTTGAACCCGACCGCGACCGCGACGGCCGAGAGGTAGAACACCGTCGTCTGATTGATCGCCCCCATCACGACACTCGGGTCGGAGTACGAGCCGGCCATGGCCTCGAAGGCCGCCAACGGATTGTGCCCGGCGGCTAGCAGTAGCAGCACGATGATGATCGCGGCGCCGATCAACGCCGTGACCGGTGCCGCGGCGCCGAGCAGGATGCGGCGCACCCGGGATTCGCCCATCACGCACCTGCCTCTTCGGGTATGCGCTGGTCGGCTGGTCCGGAAGCACCGTCGCCGGGGCCTCGCACGGGAGGCCCGCCACCATCGCCATCGCTACTACCGGCACCCGTCATCGCCGAGCCGAGTTGTTCGGGGGTCACTGTGTTGGGATCGTACCGGCCGACGAGACGCCCGCGCAGGATCACCGTGATCGTGTCGGACATGCCGATCAGTTCCTCCAAGTCGGCCGAGATCAACAGGACTGCAAGGCCTTTCGAGCGCGCGGCACGAAGATGCTCCCAGATTGCCGCCTGCGCCCCGACATCCACCCCGCGCGTCGGGTGCGATGCGATCAGCAGCTTCGGGTCTCCGCTCATCTCGCGACCCACGATGAACTTCTGCTGGTTGCCACCCGATAACGACGACGCTTTGACCTCGATGCCAGGTGTGCGCACATCGAACTCTTTGACCATGCGTCGCGTGTCCGCGCGCGCCGCGCCGCGGGTGAGCAACCATCCGTTCGAGGCCGGCCGCCTGGTCTGGTGTCCGAGAATCCGGTTCTCCCACAGCGTCCCGGAAAGGATCAACCCCTGCCGGTGGCGATCCTCCGGGATGAACCCGACGCCCGCCTCCCGCCGCGCGAGCGTCGACGCCTTTGTGACGTTGGCGCCATTGAGCGACACACTGCCGGATGTCACCGGCCGGATCCCCATGATCACGTCGACCAACTCGGCCTGACCGTTGCCCTCGACGCCAGCGATGCCGAGGATCTCCCCCGCGTGGATGGTGAGCGACACGTCGGTGAGCACGGCGCGACCGTCCTGGTCGACGGCCGTGATGCCGTCGAGCGCCAGTACGACGCGATCGGTCACGGTCGACTCGCGCGTTTCCGGCGTCGGTAGTTCCGACCCGACCATCATCTCGGCGAGCTGACGGTTGGTGACGGTCTTCGGATCGGCAGTGCCGACCGTGGTGCCGCGTCGGATGACGGTGATCTCGTCGGCGATCGCGCGCACCTCGTCGAGCTTGTGCGAGATGAAGATGATGGTGAGCCCCTCGCGCTTGAGCTCGCGCAGGTTGTCGAAGAGTTCATCGACCTCCTGCGGCACCAGCACCGCGGTCGGCTCGTCGAGGATGAGCGTCCTGGCGCCGCGGTAGAGCACCTTGAGGATCTCGACCCGCTGCCGCGCCCCGACGCCGAGGTGCTCAACCAGACTCTTCGGGTCGACCTCCAAGCCGTAGCGACGGGCGATGCCGGATATCGTCGCGATCGCATCGCTCGCCTTGAGCACGCCGGATTTCGCGGCCGGCTCGCTACCCAGCACGATGTTCTCCCACACCGTGAGGTTGTCCGCCAACATGAAGTGCTGGTGAACCATGCCGATGCCCACTGCGATGGCGTCGGCCGGCGAATCGAAGACCACTGTCCGGCCATCGACCTCGATGGTGCCCTCGTCGGGTTTGTGCATCCCGTACAGGGTGTTCATGAGGGTCGACTTGCCGGCACCGTTCTCGCCCACGAGCGCGTGTACCGTCCCCCGACGCACGGTGAACGTGATGTCCGAATTCGCGACGACACCGGGGAAACGTTTGGTGATTCCGGTCAACCGGACTGCCGGGACTTCGGTGTCGACGGCCGGCGCGCCGGCAGTGGGAGCGGCGCCCGAAGCGACGCCACGCGAGTCAGGTTGCGACATGGGCTCTACTCTCGCAGGTCTGCGCGGCGTTCGCGCAGTGTTGGCCACGGTGCTGGGCGGTCGGCGCGTCGGACCGCGACCGAGGCTTCGTTCTCATGACACAGCGGTGTTCATGGCATAGCGGTCCGGCCCCGACGGAACCCCGCCAGGGCCGGACCGGATGCTCGGGCGATCAGCCGATCGAGGTCGGAACCTTGACCTCACCGGAGATGATCTTGTTCTTCCAATCGTTGAGCTGCGACGCAATGTCGTCGACGAAACCGCCCGAGGTGGCGAAGCCGACGCCGCCGACCTTCAGGTCGTAGACATGCTGGCCGGTCAGCGGCGCACCGTTGACAGCCGACGCGAAGAAGTCGTACACGGCGACGTCGACGTTCTTGACCATCGAGGTGAGGATGACGTCCTTGACGTCGGCCAGGGACTTCGCGTTGTACTGGTCCGAGTCGACGCCGATGCCCCAGTGGCCGGGACCGGCCGCCTTGGCCGCCTTGAACACGCCGGCGCCGGAACCGCCCGCCGCCGCGTAGACGATGTCAACACCCGAGTCGTACATGCCCTTGGCCATCTTCTCGCCGGAAGCGGGGTCGTTGAAGCCGCTGAAGTCCGGCGGCTCGCTGATGTACTTGTCCGAGATCTGGGCATCAGGCTTGACCGCCTTGACGCCCGCGTCGAACCCGGCCTGGAACTTCTGCAGCAAGGGCACGTCGACGCCGCCAATGAAGGCGACCTTGCCGGACTTCGACTTCAACCCGGCCGCGACGCCGACGAGGAAGGAGCCCTGCTCCTCGGCGAACGTCATGCAGTCGACGTTCGCCATCGGCGCACCCTTGGCACCTCCGTCGGCCTCCGGGGTGCACAGGCTCGCGTCGTCCACGATGCCGAAGTGCACGTTCGGGTTCTTGGCGGCGACATCGCCGAGCGGACCAGCGTAGGCGAAGCCGACGGCGACGACGGTGTTCGCACCGTCCTTGATCAGCTGGTTGAGTCGATCCACCTTGGCCGAATCTGGCTCACCCGCGGCTGCGGTCAATTCACCGACCTTGGTAACGCCCTCGGCGACGGCCTTGTCCAGGCCCCGGGCGGCGGAATCGTTGAACGACTGGTCGCCGCGCCCGCCGAGGTCGTAGGCCAGGCCGATCTTGACGGCGGACTTGTCGCCCGTCATCTGCGGTCCAGCTTCGCTGCTGGACGACTCGGTGGGGCTGCTCTCGCTGCTGCTGCTTCCGGTATCGGACGAACTCTGCTCGGACGACGACTGGCTACTGCTCTGCGATTCGCTAGAGCTGGACGAGTTGGTACCGCTTCCGGACGAGGTGGACCCGCAGGCAGCCAGCACCATGCCGGCAACGGCCACCCCGACGAGGAGCCGCAAGCTACTGGCTCGACGCACGTTGTTCTCCTAACTGTCATGTGCACGCCCGGCGTCACACCGATGCGCGGCCGCTGCAATCGAGCGGCAGTATCGGAGGCACGGTACAGGGACCGGCCGGTGTTGGGCGAGTCCTGAACGCCCACCGTGACCTAATCGTTTTCATATCCACCTATGACGTATTGTCAGATCAGAGCCATCGAGCGGAGCGAACGAACGACGTCATCGGCGGTGGGATGCGATCACGGTGACGGGCGCTGCGGAACGTCAGCACGCTGTCGCTCGGCAGTCGCCATCCACGCGGCGACCATCAAGAACGCCCGTGCCACCAGGTTGAAGAACAGCAGCAGGCCGATCACAGCCCCGAACACCACACCCGACGGAGATGACGACATTCGTGCCACGAGCAGTGTCAGGGCAGCCTTGAGGACCTCGAACCACACTGCCATCACCAGTGACCCGATGATGAGGGTCCGCCGGTCCGCGCGGTATTCGCGGTACGGGAGCACCGAGTACACCCAGCCGAAGATCAGCACATCGGCGCACGTCGACACGAGGAACGGCCCGATCTGCAGCACGATGCCGGTGAACCCCCGAGCGTCGATACCGAGCCATCGGACGACGAGGTCCTGCGCGGCGGTGCCGACCGCCGTGAGCGCGAAGCTGACGAGGATCGCCAGCAGCAGACCGGCGAGCGACATCAGGTCGAGCAGGTAGCGCATGAAGACGTTCGCCTGCGCCTTCTTCTCGCGCTCCCACTGCGGGCGCCACTGTGCCTGGACGGCGTCCCGGACGTTGCCCATCCAGTTCAATCCGGAGTACAGCGCGATCGCCAGGCCAACGATGCCGACGGTCAGCCGCTGTTCGACCGCCTGATCGATGATGCCGCCCACGGAGTCGGCGAGAGCCCCCGGCATCATCGCCGTGACTTGGCTTTTCAGGCCGCTCAGCCAATCCGGCCGGGAGGAGAGCACGAACCCGGCGGCCGAGAAACCGACCATCACGATCGGCACCAGCGAGAGGAAGGAGAAATACGTGATGGCCGCGGCGAACTGGCTGCCCAACCTGTCGGAAAAGCGCTGCCCGGCCCGCAGCAGGTGCGCCGCGCCCGGCCGGGCGGATACCCGGCTCCACACCGTCCTGCCGCGGGCGACGGCACGAACCGCCGCAGCCTTCCACCATCGTGCGCGCGGACCGCGATCCGGCCGCGGCGCCCCCACAGCCGGACCGTCCTCGCCGCACGGCTCTGTCACGTGGCTGTCACGTCGCTGTCGCGCCTCCCTCACGTGGCCGTGAGGAAACCCACTCGGTCGAACACGGTCCGCACGGTGACGTCGGCAACCTCGGCGGCCCGGCGCGCACCGTCGGCAAGGATCGCGTCCAGCTGCGCCGGATCGGTGAGATACGCGGCCACCCGCTCCTGCAGCGGCGTGACGAATGCCTCGAACACGTCGGCGAGCGCGGCCTTCAGGTCGCCGTAACCCTTTCCCGAATAAGAGTTCTCGAGTTCTGCGATGCTCGCGTCGGAGAGGATCGCCAGCAGCGTCAGCAGGTTCGACACCCCGGGCTTCGCCGCCGGGTCGTAACGGATCTCACGGTCGTTGTCGGTGACGGCCGACTTGATCTTCTTCACCGATTGCTTCACCGGCGCGAGCAGGTCCAGCGATCCGCCGGGCGAGGATTTGCTCATCTTCACGGTCGGTTCCGAGAGGTCGTAGATCTTGGCGACCTCCTTGAGGATGAACGGCTCGGGCACCGTGAGGGTGTGACCGTAGCGAGAGTTGAAGCGCTGCGCCAGGTTCCGGGTGAGTTCGAGGTGTTGACGCTGGTCCTCGCCGACGGGCACAGCGTCGGCCTGGTAGGCGAGGATGTCCGCCGCCATCAGCACCGGGTAGGTGAAGAGCCCCACACTGGCATGCCCATCGCCGCTGCGCGCGGCCTTGTCCTTGAACTGCGTCATCCGCGACGCCTCACCGAATCCGGTCAGGCATTCCAGCACCCAGGTCAGCCGGGTGTGCGCCGGCACCTGCGACTGCACGAACAGCACGGATCGGGCCGGATCCACGCCGAGGGCAAGCAGTTGGGCGGCAGCCACCCGGGTGCGCTGCCGCAGCAGCGCCGGATCCTGGTCGACGGTGATCGCATGCAGATCCACGACGCAGTAATAGGTCTCGTGCGTTTCCTGCATCGACACCCACTGCCGCAGCGCACCGAGATAGTTACCGATGTGGAACGAATCGGCGGTCGGCTGGATTCCGGAGAACACCCGTGGGCGGTGGGTGGGGAAATTAGCGCCGCGGTGGACGGTCGATCCTTCATCGTCGCCGCCGGGTATGACGCTGTGTTTGGGCATTGGTCGATTGTCCCATCCGCGCCGCGACTGTCCAGGCGCCGGGCCACTACCTGTGGGGTCCGCGCCTCGCGCCGGTGTGATTCGTGGCCACCACGGCGATCCGGGCGATGCGCCGGCCCTCCATCGCCGCGACCACCAGATCGACGGTGCGAGGTCCGGTCGGGGCGGCTTCTGGCTTTCCATCGTCTGCGTCGAAGCCCTCGGCATCCTCGGTGTCCCCGGCGTTCTCGGAATGCTCGACGCCCGCGGCGTGATCATCCGCCTTGCCGTCCGCCCAGATGTCGCGAGTGTCCGTCACTTTCACCCGGTCCCCCTCGGCGGGCACCCGACCGAGGGCCGCCATCACGAAGCCGGCCGCGGTGTCATACGGGCCGGGCTCGAGTTCGATCCCGGTCTGTTCGGCGAAATCGTCCAGGTTGAGCCGGCCGTCGACCTCATCGACATACCCGGCGGGGTTACCACCCGCCTGCGCGGAACGGCCTGTGCCGCTCCGCATCTCGCCGACGATCTCCTCGACCAGGTCCTCGATCGTGACAATGCCGTCCGTGCCGCCGTACTCATCGACCACGACGGCCAGATGCTGTCCGGCGCCGCGCATCTCGTGCAGGGCGTCCAGCACGGTCTTGGTGCCGGGTAGCACGGTGATCGGCCCGGCCACGTCGCCGACGGTCGCTGCCCGCCCGAGCGGGTGCGATGGCGCGAGTATCTCGGTGATGTGCACGACGCCGACCACCTCGTCGGCGTCGCGGCCGATCACCGGGAAACGCGAATGTGCCATCCCCACCGTATGTTTCGCTGCCCGGGACAGCGTCATGGACGCGGGCAGGAACTCGACGTCCGGGCGCGCGACCATCACCTCCCGCACCAAGGTGTCTTCGGCGGCGAATACGTCCGAGATCACCCGGCGTTCGACGGTCGACAGCGACTCGTGTGCGGTGACGAGGCTCTGCAGCTCCTCCTCGCTGATTGCCTCGCCGCGCGCGCGGGGGTCTCCGCCGAGCACCCGTACGGCACCGTTGGTGCACTTGCCGAGCAGCCACACGACGGGCCGGAACAGCACGGCCAGTAGCGACAGCGGACCGGAGGCCACTAGGGCGATCGATTCGCTGCGCTGCAGGCCGAGTCGTTTCGGGGCGAGCTCGCCGAGCACCAACGAGACGAATGCGAGGACGAGGGTGACGCCGATGAGCGCGACGGGGACAGCGACGTCGGGGGCCGCACCGGCGTGGACGAGGACCGCGCTCACCCGGCCCGCGATGGTGGCGGCGCCGAACGCGGACGAGAGCATGGTCGTAAACGTGACGCCGATCTGCACGGCGGCGAGGAAACGGTTCGGATCGGCGACCAGCCGGGCCAGCCTCCGGCCGCGCGTCCCGCGGGTTGCCGCGAGATGCCTGATCTGGCTCTCCCGCATCGAGATCAGCGCGATCTCGGCAGACGTGAACGCACCGCCGATCAGGATGAGCACCACGACCAGCGCGATCTCCACGGCAAGGTTGTTCACGTGCCCGTCACCCGATATTCCTCGTGGCGAGACCGGTTCCGCCGTCGGGGTGCTCCACGCTGTCCGATTCTACGGGGATCGTCGCAGCTCGCGGACCGGCTCGAAGCCCGGCTCGACGTCCGGCTAGATGTCGTAGTCCACGGTGACGGGGGCGTGGTCGGAGATCCGCTCCGCGTACGACGCTGCCCGATCCACCGTGCCCGCGGCCGCCCGCTCCGCGAGACCCGCCGACGCGACGTGGTAGTCGATACGCCAGCCGGCGTCGTTGTCGAACGCCTTGCCGCGCCACGACCACCAGGAGTACGGACCGGCCTGATCGGGGTAAAGCATGCGGATCACATCCACGAACTTGGCCGCGCCGAACAGCTCGGTCAGCCACGCCCGTTCCTCCGGCAAGAAGCCGTCCGACTTGAGATTCGCCTTCCACGCCTTGATGTCCACCTCGGCGTGCGCGATGTTGAAGTCCCCGCACACCAACAACTCTCGGCTGCTCTTCTTCGCACGGGTCCGCGCCTGTTTCAGGTACGCCTCGAACTCCGCCATGAACCGCATCTTCGCCTCGTACTTCGGGCCGTACACATCGCCCTTCGGCAGGTAGAGCGAGGCCACGGTGATGCCCGGCAAGTCCACCTCGACGTATCGGCCGTGCAGGTCGAACTCCGCCGAGCCGATCCCCACCCGGATCGCGCTGGGCTCCTCGCGCGTGAGTACCGCGACACCGTTGCGTCCGGCCCGGTCCCCCGCGTCGAAGGCCAGGTGGTAACCGTCGGCGACGTCCGCCGGCACCTCCTCCCGCGGCGCCCGGACCTCCTGCAAGCAGATCACGTCGAGATCGCGGGCATCGACCCACGCCCGATAGCCGCGCCGCACCGCAGCCCTGATCCCGTTGACGTTATGCGTCGCAATCCGCAGCACGCGCTCCCCTTCCCGGATGATCACGAGTTGTGTGGGATTCGTTCCGCATTCCGCAACATATCCCACACAACTCGCGATCATCCACTGTGCCAGGCTGGGACACGTGCGAGCCGCCATGTATTCGGCCGTCGGTGGGCCGATCTCCGTGACCGAGGTGCCCGATCCCGTCTGCCCGCCCGGCGGAGCCGTGCTCGCGGTGAGGGCGACCGGGATCTGCCGATCCGACTGGCACGCCTGGCGCGGGCACGAGACCGTCGCGCTACCGCATATCGGCGGCCACGAGTACGCCGGCGAGATCGCCCAGCTCGCAACGGGTCTGGGAGAATCTGATATGACGATGTTCGCGGTCGGCGACCGAGTTACGGTGCCGTTCGTCTGTGGCTGCGGGACGTGTCACTTCTGCCGGACCGGCGACGCGCAGGTGTGCCCGAATCAGCAGCAGCCCGGGTTCGACCTGCCCGGCTCGTTCGCAGAATTCGTGGCCGTGCCGGCGGCGGCCGCGAATCTTGTGCGCATTCCGGATTCGATGACGTTCGCCGAGGCGGCCGCGCTGGGTTGCCGCTTCGCGACCGCCTTCCGCGCGGTCACGGCGCACGGCCGCGTTGGGCCCGGGCAGTGGGTCGGCGTCGTCGGTTGCGGCGGGGTCGGACTGTCGGCCGTGATGATCGCCGTCGCGCTCGGGGCGCGGGTGGTCGCCGTGGACGTCGCCGACGGACCGCTCACTCGGGCGAAGGCGCTCGGCGCCGAGATCACGCTGAACGTGGCGGCAGTCGACGGCTTGGGACCCGCGGCGCATGGGGCCGCCGACACGGTAGGGGCGTCCTCGGCGCACGGATCGTCATACCCGGATCTTCCGGCGCCACGCGAGATCGGCGATGCGGTCATCGAACTCACCGGCGGATGCCACGTGTCGCTCGACGCGCTCGGTTCGGCCTGGGCGGCGGCGGCCTCGGTGCATTCGCTGCGCCGGTGCGGTCGCCATGTTCAGGTGGGCCTACTGCACGGCGCGGATGTGCACGCGGCGTTACCGCTGGATCGAATGATCGGCTGGGAGCTGGAAATCCTTGGGTCGCACGGGATGTCGGCCAGGGACTACCCGCAGATGCTGGACATGGTGACGGCCGGCACGCTGCGACCGGCAGCCCTGATCGCGAAGACGATCGGCCTCAACGGCGTCGGAACTGCGCTCGCGGCGATGGATGCACCCGGTTCCGATGGGATCACCGTCGCCGTACCTACCGGATGATCACCTGTTGTGTGGGATTCGGTGCACTTTCCGGAACGAATCGCGCACAACTGGCGATCATCCCGTGTGGCGAGCCGCGAGCGCGGCCCGCACCTGCGCCAGCACCCACTCGGGCCGGTCGACCAGGTCGAACCAGGTGAAACGCAGTACAAGCCAGCCCTGCAGTACGAGTGCGTTCTGCCGGCTGCGGTCGCGTTGGAACCGCTGTGGCGAATGATGCCAGGCCCACCCGTCGACCTCGACGATCACCCGTTCGCGAGCGAAACAGAAATCGGGGTAGAAGGTCTCGCCCATCACCGTCATCGGCGCGTTGACTGACCAGCCATGGATTCCGGCCTTCTTGATCAGGCGGATGAAGCGCCGCTCCGACTCCGCTGCGGCTCGGTCGCCTGCAGCCGCCATGAGACGCCGTGCGCCGGCCGAGCGCCGCGACCCGATCTGTCGACAGTACGCGGCGTGCAGTTCGTCGAACGAGACCCGGTGCTGCAGCGCCCGATCGAGCATCATCGGACCGGCGGGAGGCCCCATCGCCACCGCGCCGTGCAAGGCCGACAGCGGCAGGCCGGTGACGGCGACACTGTTGTGCGCGACCCGGTCCTGTTCATCCAGGTCTCTCCGGAGAATGCGTACACGGGCGGGCGCCCGTCGGGTCACCGAAGCGGGCACCGTGACTTCCACGACCAGCGGTTCAACGACGGTCAGACTCCACCACCACGCTGCGGCCGCACCGCTGATTGTGCCGCTCGCGCCGGCCCACATCGCAACCGCCCGGACCCCCGACGACGGGGTGAGCGGCGCGTGCGCTGGCGGGTGGAGGGAGCACAAATCTGAGCGCTTCCTAAAATGCAGGCATGTCTACCTCGCTGCGCGCCGATCTGCACTGCCA
>OFTX01000519.1_pt1 | contig 19933 bp, 16 predicted proteins | sample 1775051 | NCBI WGS metagenome assembly OFTX01 (sample SAMN08195772, study PRJEB24354) | sludge metagenome | isolation source: sludge from phenol fed wastewater aerobic bioreactor A | place: India: Nagpur | collected 2016-09-15
CAGCCGCCGCCAGCGCCAGATCAAGCGTGGCGGTGACGTCGTCGGCGCGCATCGTGGCGCAGAGCTTCCAGGCGACGATATAGCGCGAGAAGTCGTCGAGGACGGTTGAGAGATAATACCAACCCCAGCCGGTGATCTTCAGGTAGGTGAAGTCGGTCTGCCACATCTCGTTCGGCCGCGTCGTCTTGGTGTGGAACGCATCGGCCGCCTTGATCACGATGAAGGCCGGGCTGGTGATGAACGCCTTCGTGCTCGCCGCCTTCGCCAAATTCGGCGGCGCGCCCGCCCCACTGGTCGGGCTCTACACGGCGGACGAGGAGATCGGCAGCCCGGAAGGCCGCGCGGTGATCGAGGCGGAGGCGCGCGCCGCCAAGGGCGAGAGCGTGATCCTGGTGCGCATCGAGACCAGCCCCGAGGACATTCACGGCATGCATGCCGCCGAAGGCATCCTCACCACGCGCGGCGGCATGACCAGCCACGCCGCCGTCGTGGCGCGCGGCATGGGCAAGCCTTGCGTTTCGGGCGCCGGTTCGCTGCGGGTCGACTACAGGGCCGGCACGCTGGTTTCGATGGGGCAGACGTTCCGCAAGGGCGACATCATCACGATCGACGGAGGCAACGGCCAGGTGCTGAAGGGCGCCGTCGCGATGCTGCAGCCGGAGCTGTCCGGCGATTTCGCCGCCATCATGGAATGGGCCGACGCGGCGCGCCGCATGAAGGTGCGCACCAATGCCGAGACGCCGGCGGATGCGCGCATGGCGCGCTCCTTCGGCGCCGAGGGCATCGGCCTTTGCCGCACCGAGCACATGTTCTTCGACGGCGCCCGCATCGTCGCCATGCGCGAGATGATTCTCGCCGACACCGAGAAGGATCGCCGCGCCGCGCTTGCCAAGCTGCTGCCCATGCAGCGCTCGGACTTCCTCGAATTGTTCGAGATCATGGCCGGGCTGCCGGTGACGATCCGGCTGCTCGATCCGCCGCTGCACGAATTCCTGCCCAAGACGGAAGAGGAACTTGCCGAGGTGGCCGCGGCGATGAAGGTTCCCGCCGACAAGCTCAGGCAGCGCACCGAGGCCCTGCACGAGTTCAACCCGATGCTCGGCCATCGCGGCTGCCGGCTCGCCGTATCCTATCCCGAGATCGCCGAGATGCAGGCCCGCGCGCTTTTCGAGGCTGCGGTCGAGGCCGGCAAGCGCACCGGCAAGGCGGCGCTGCGCATCGCGGTGGAGCTCGCCAACGAGGGCCTCATCACCCAGGACGAGGCGGTCGGCCGCGTCGATCCCGCCGCCCTCGACCAGCTGCTGCATCCCGCCATCGATCCCAAGGCCGAGCGCACCGTGCTGACCACCGGCCTGCCCGCCTCGCCGGGCGCGGCGGCGGGCGCCATCGTGTTCACCGCCGACGAGGCCGAGGCGGCCAAGGAGCAGGGCCGCAAGGTCATCCTGGTGCGCGTCGAGACCTCGCCCGAGGACATCCACGGCATGCATGCGGCCGAGGGCATCCTCACCGCGCTCGAGTACTCGCACCGCGCCGGGGTCGTGCACCGTGACATCAAGCCGGGCAACGTCATGATCACGACGACCGGGCAGGTCAAGGTGCGGGTGATGCCAGGGACGGCTTGAACGCGCGCGACGACGAGCTTGCCGAGCTCGTCGACGGAGTTCGCCTCGGCTCGGACGACGACGTCATAGGGGCCGGTGACGTCTTCCGCGCTGAGCACGCCCGGGATGGTACGAATCTGCTCGGCAACGGCGGCCGCCTGCCCGACTCCGGTCTGGATCAGGATGAAGGACTGAACCACGATGGTGCCCCTTTCTCCGCCGACGCGACGGCTCGCTCCCTTGGATGGTATCGGTCTCGGAGGCTGTCGGCCTGTCGCCCGTCGTGCCGCCGGACGGCCGGTAGCGTTTGCGGTGAGGCCGGCTGGCCGGAGCGCGAGGGGAGCGAGATGGCATCAGCACACGTGTCGTCGGGTGCCGGGGGCGCACCGGGCGGCCCCACGGGCGGCACAGCGGCGGCACAGCCGACACTCGGCTCCATGGGCGAATTCGCGGTCATCGACGCGATGACCGCGACGATGCCGACGGCGGTGGGCGTGGAGGTCGGTCCGGGCGACGACGCCGCCGTGGTCCATGCGCCGGACGGGCGGGTCGTAGTCAGCTGCGACATGTTCGTCGACGGCGTGCACTTCCGCTCCGACTGGGCGGCGCCCGAGCAGATCGGGCGGCGGTGCGCGATCGCGGCCATGGCGGACATCTGCGCGATGGGGGCCATGCCGACCGCGCTCGTCATCGGTCTGGCCGCTCCCGCCGACACGCCGACGGCGCACATCACGGAATTGGGCGCGGGTCTCGCCGCGGCGGCGGCGGAATTGGGCGCGGGGGTCGTCGGCGGGGACCTGACGAGCGCGGATCGGCTGACGGTTGCGGTCACGGTCTTCGGCGACATGAGGGGTGCCAGGCCGGTCCTTCGATCCGGTGCACGGCCGGGCGACATCGTGGCGATCGCCGGCCGGATCGGTTGGGCCGCAGCGGGTCTGGCCGTACTCTCGCGCGGATTCCGGTCCCCCGTGGCGGTAGTCGGTGCGTATAAGGTGCCCGAGCCGCCGCTGTCGGCGGGCCCCATCGCGGCCGTGATGGGCGCCACGGCCATGATCGACGTGTCCGACGGGCTGCTCGCGGATCTCGGGCACATCGCGGCCGCATCCGGCGTCGGGATCGACATCTCATCGGCGGCGCTCGTGGTGCCGCCGCGACTCGCCGAGGTCGCCTCCGCGTTGGGCAAGGACCCGATGGCGTGGCTCTTGACCGGCGGGGACGATCACCCGCTGGCGGCGACGTTCCCGGCGGGAAGCGACCTGCCCGCCCCCTGGCAGCAGATCGGGATCGTCACGACCGCACCGGTGGCCGGGGCCGCGGCCGTCACCGTCGACGGAACCGCCTATGACGGTGATCCGGGGTACCAGCACTTTCGCTGAGGGGTGCGCGCCGCGCGATAGGGTTCGACCGTGGCACCACCGCTCGCCGAGTTGATCGACCCTGGTTGGGCGGCTGCGCTCGCGCCGGTGGCCGACCGCATCACCGCTATGGGCGCGTTCCTGCGCGCCGAGATCGCGGCCGGCAGAACCTATCTGCCTGCGGGCGAGAACATCCTGCGCGCATTCCGGACGCCCCTCGACGCTGCTCGGGTGCTGATCGTCGGCCAGGACCCGTATCCGACGCCGGGGCACCCGATCGGCCTGTCCTTCGCCGTGGACAAGTCCGTACGGCCGCTGCCGCGCTCACTCGCCAACATCTACCGGGAACTGCACGACGATCTGGGCATCGATCCGCCCCAGCACGGGGATCTGTCGGCGTGGACCCGGCAGGGCGTGGTGCTACTCAACAGGGTGCTCACCGTCGCGCCGGGCGCGCCCGCCTCGCACCGCGGTCGCGGATGGGAGGCCGTCACCGATGTGGCGATCCGTGCCTTGGCGGCGCGAGGTGGCCCGATGGTGGCGATCCTGTGGGGTCGTGACGCGCAGTCGTTGGCGCCGGCGCTCGGCACCATCCCGGTGATCACCTCGGCGCACCCGTCGCCGCTATCCGCGGATCGCGGGTTCTTCGGCTCGCGGCCGTTCTCCCGCGCCAATGCACTGCTGGTACAACAGGGCGGCGAACCGATCGACTGGCGCCTCGACTGACCCTCGGTCCGCCGAGCGGTGCGAAATATCGGGCAAATCGCTCACGCATCGGTGCATTTCGCACCGCTCGGCGGGGGGGCTACAGCAGGTCGGCGTCCCAGGCGTCGATGGCGCGCTCGGTCCGTTCGGTAGCGGGTTCGCCCGCCTGTTCCGCAGCGGCGGCATCGTCGAGCAGCTGCAACGCGGTGCGCAGTGCCGGCACCGCGAGCAGCGCTCCCGCACCCGATCCCAGCGTGAGTCGATGGTCCGCCAGAGGTGTCAGCCCGAGGAGTTGCTGCACACGCGTCTGGGTGCGGTCCGCGCTGGTGTCCGCGACGGTGACGTAGTTCTCGGTGCCGGGCGCCAGTCGGTGCGCGAGCACCGCGCACACCAGCGACGGGACGTCGTCCACCAGCACCGGCGTGCGCCGCACCGCCGCTTGCGCGATGAACCCGGTGAGCGCGGCGAGGTCGGGCCCGCCGGCGATTCGTAACAACGCCCGTGCATCGCCGAGGCTGGAGCGCGCCCGGAATCGGGCGTCGCGGACGGCGGCGCACTTGTTGATCCAGCCCTCGTCGTCGATCCCCGAGCCGCGGGTGGTGGCCAGCGCCGGTTCCATACCGGTGAGCGCGGAGAGCAGTGCGGCCGCCGGCGTGGACACCGCGGCACCGCAGACCGCGCCGATGAGGAGATCGGCGCCGCCGTCGACCTCGGCGTCTGCCATGGCGATCCCTGCCGAGAGGCACTGGTCGAGTTCGTCCTCGCGCAGCGCGTCCTGCATGTCGATGCGCCCGCACGCCGTTCGCACCCGATGCGCGACGTCCACGGCCGAGCCGGTCAGGTCCCCGCGCACGGCGATGTCGACGGTCCGCACCGTCACCTCGGCGTCGGCCGCAAGCCGCGCGATCGGCCCGACGCCTGCGGCGAGGTCGGAGATCCGTCGTGCGGTGGCCCCCGGCGGGTATGCAGTGACACCGGCGAAGGCGATGCCGTGATCGGCCGCGAAGACGACGAGGGTCGGGCGCGCAGGTGCAACCCGGTCCGTCGCGGTCTTGGCCTGACCGCGTGCGGCGACCAGCCGGTCGATCGCCGGCCCGAGCTCCCCGAGCGCACCCGGCGGCAGCAGCGCGCGACGCCGTCCGCTCTCGGCGCTCGCGGTCACGTCCGGGGACGGGATCGACGTCCAGGTGCTCATGCGGTTGCTCCTCGGTCACATACCGGCGGGCCGTCATCGCCATGCGAGCCGGTCCGGCGCTCACGGTACCTGGAGCGGCAAGGCCCGGCTGGCTCGACTGCCACGCCGTGGTTCGACGCTGTGGTTCGACCGGGAGCTCGGCGGCTCGCCGGACGATCCGCGAGGTCTGGCATTCTTGGCGCATGACCCATGGCGTGGACACAGCCACCAACGCACTCGTCGACCCAGACCTGCACCGCGACATCCGCGACGCCGTTCGCGACATCGCCGGGCGACACGGACTCGCCGAGTATGCGGAGCGTGGGTATCGCTGCGAGCCGCAGACGGAGCTGTGGCAGGAGCTCGGCAAGGCCGGGTTCATCGGTATCAACGTGCCCGAGGAATATGGCGGCGGCGGCGCGGGCATGAGCGAGCTGGCGGTCGTCGCCGAGGGCGCCGCCTCCGTCGGCTGCCCGCTGCTGCTGCTGCTCGTCTCCAGCGCCATCAGCGTCGAGATCCTTTCCCGGCACGGCGATCTCGCGCAGAAGCAACAGTGGCTCACCCAGCTCGCCGACGGATCGACCAAGATGGGCTTCGCCATCACCGAACCCGACGCCGGCTCCAACTCGCATCGCATCGCGACCACTGCCCGCCGGGACGGCGCGAACTACGTCATATCCGGTTCGAAATACTTCATCTCCGGCGTCGACGAATCCGCGGCCGTCCTCACCGTCGCCGCCACCGGTCATGACGAGCGGACCGGCAAGGCGCGGCTGAGCCTCTTCATCGTGCCGACGGATGCGCCGGGGCTGCAGGTCACCAATCTCCCCGTCGCCGCATCGATACCCGACCGGCAATCGACCCTCTTTTATGACGACGTTCGGGTGCCGGGCTCGGCACTGGTCGGTGCGGAGGGTGCCGGGCTGAGGCTCCTCTTCGACGGCCTGAATCCGGAGCGCATCACCGCGGCGGCGCTGTGCGTCGGGATCGGCCGGTTCGCGGTCGAGAAGGCCGCGCGGTACGTCTCGGAGCGCAGCGTGTGGGGGGCACCGCTCGGCTCGCACCAGGCTGTTGCGCACCCGCTCGCCAAGGCATCCATCGGGGTGGAGCTCGCCGCGCTCATGATGGCGAAGGCCGCGGCGCTACACGACGCCGGACGGCCCGCGGGCGCGGAGTCGAACATGGCCAAATACGCGGCGGCGGATGCGGCGATCGCGGCAGTGGACGCGGCGATCCAGGCGCACGGCGGAAACGGGCTCGCCGCCGAGGTCGGTCTGGTGCCGCTGTACGGCATGGCGCGGCTGCTCAAGATCGCTCCGGTGAACAGCGAGATGATCCTGAACTACATCGCGACGCACGTGCTCGGCATGCCGCGCTCGTACTGAGCCTGGCACTGAGCTGCGTGGCCGACCCCATGGCGACGACCTCTCCGCGGCGCGCGGCTGGAAGCTGTGCGGACCTCCTTCGATGGCGCATGGCGGCGCTCGGCCTGACGCGTGCCGTCGACGGTGGCGACCGCGGTGCGACGGGCGCCGATCGGGTGACCGCCGTAGGCCGCCACATGATGGCGCTGCAGGGGCAGGACTGGCCCGCGGCGCAGTGGGCGCTCGGCGTGCGCGCGCCCGGGACGATGGCGGCCCACGTGCGGTCCGCGTTCGACACCGGCCGGCTTGTCCGGTCCTGGCCCATGCGCGGGACGGTGCACGTGATCCCCGCCGAAGACATCGGCTGGATCCAGCGCGCGACGAACCATCGGGTGCTGCCGGGAGCCGCGAAGCGGCGGGCGCAGATCGGGCTCGACGACGAAAGCCTGCGCCGCATGACCGACGTCGCGGTCAAGCTGTTGACCGACGGCCGCGCGGTAAGCCGAGAGACGTTGGCGCGCACCTGGATCGACGCCGGAATCGAGGTCCGCGGGCCGTGGCGGTACCACGTCGTGTGGTGGCTCAGCCAGAACGGGATCCTCGTCCAGGGGCCCGCGCCGGACGGTGAGCCGCTCTTGGTGCTCGCGGACGAGTGGATCACCGCGCCGCGTGCACTCGAGGGCGAGGAGGCGCTCGCCGAACTGGCGTATCGCTACGTTGCCGCACACGGGCCCGTCCTCGATCGCGATCTGGCGTGGTGGACGGGACTTTCCCTCACCGAGGCACGGCGGGGGATCTCCGTCGCCGCGGCATCCGGCCGAATCGTGCCGGTCGACGTCGAGGCCAGCGCCTATTGGGCGCCGCCGGAACTGCTCGACGGCCCGACAAACGGCTCGGTGAACGACGATGGACTGCAACTCCTGCCCGGGTTCGACGAACACCTGCTCGGCTACGCCGACCGTTCGGCCGCGCTCGACCCGCGGCATTTCCCGCTGCTCGTGCCCGGCCGCAACGGCGTCTTCCGGGCAACCGTCGTGGACCGCGGCCGCGTCGTGGGCACCTGGCAACGGAGCCGGTGGGCGGACGGCATGGGGATCACCATCACCCCGTTCCCGGGACGGCGGCTCTCCGCCCGGCGTGCGGCGCCCGCGGCGCGGCGGTGGGCTGAGTTCACCGGAACCCCGCTGGCCGCGGTCGACGTGGCCACGAGCGGATGAACGGCTCGCCGGCATCGAACCGCCGGGGCGGGGGCTCCCGAACGCGTCCAACCGGCGTCAGCCGGCGAACATCGTCATCTCCGGCGGCACCTAAACTGGCTGGGTGACGTCGCCAGCCCACACACCCGCGCTCGACCTGCCGACCCAGTACGACCCGGCGGCCGTCGAGGTAGCGACCTACCAGCGTTGGGTGGAGAGCGGGTACTTCCGCGCGGACGAGGCCCGGGTGCTCTCCGGGGAGCGCAAGCCGTTCTCGATCGTGCTGCCGCCTCCGAATGTGACGGGGGATCTGCACGTGGGTCACGCGCTAGACCACACGCTGATGGACATCCTCTCCCGCTGGCACCGCATGTCCGGCGACGAGGTGCTCTGGCTGCCGGGCATGGACCATGCTGGCATCGCCACGCAGACGCTGGTCGAGAGGCAGCTCGCTGCGGACGGCAAGACCCGGCACGATTTCGGGCGCGAGCTATTCGTGCAGAAGGTGTGGGACTGGAAGCACGAGTCCGGCGGCGCCATCCTGGGCCAGATGAAACGACTCGGCGATTCGGTCGACTGGTCGCGGGAGCGGTTCACGTTGGACGACGGGCTGTCGGCCGCGGTCCAGACGATCTTCAAGAAGCTATATGACGAGGATCTGATCTATCGCGCCGAGCGGATCATCAACTGGTGCCCGGGCTGTGCCACCGCGCTGTCGGACATCGAGGTGGACCACCACGACGACGAGGGCGAACTGGTCTCGTTGCGGTACGACAGTTCGGATGACACAGACGGATTCTCGGTGGTGGTCGCGACCACCCGGGTCGAGACGATGCTCGGCGATACGGCCGTCGCGGTGCACCCGGACGATCCGCGGTACACCCATCTGGTCGGCAGGACGGTGACGCTCCCGCTCGTCGGGCGGCAGATCCCGATCGTGGCGGACGACCACGTGGACCCGGAGTTCGGCACCGGAGCGGTGAAGGTGACCCCGGCGCACGACCCGAACGACTTCGAGATCGGTCAGCGGCACGGGCTGGCATCGGTCGAGGTGTTGGGGCCCGACGCCCGCGTCTACGGCACCGGGCTGCCGTTCGATGGGATGGACCGGTTCGAGGCGCGCCGCGCGGTGAAGGCGGCGCTCGCCGCGGCCGGGCACGTGGTCGGCGAGAAGGTGCCGTACGTGCACGCGGTCGGGCACTGCTCCCGCTCCGACGACGTCGTCGAGCCAAGGCTTTCGCTGCAGTGGTTCGTCCGGGTCGCCCCGTTGGCCAGGGCCGCCGGTGACGCGGTTCGCGACGGGCGCACGCGGATCCACCCGCCGGAGATGGCGGCCCGCTACTTCGAGTGGGTCGATCACATGCACGACTGGACGATCTCCCGCCAGCTGTGGTGGGGGCACCGCATCCCGGTGTGGTACGGACCGGGCGGCGAGGTGCGGTGCCTCGGGCCGGACGAGGAGCCGCCGGGCGAGGGCTGGACACAGGATGACGACGTCCTGGACACCTGGTTCTCCTCGGCGCTGTGGCCGTTCTCCACGATGGGCTGGCCCGCGGACACCGACACACTGCGCGCGTTCTACCCGACCAGCGTGCTGGTGACCGGCTACGACATCCTCTTCTTCTGGGTGGCCCGGATGATGATGATGGGTCTGGAGGCGATGCGCGACAACCCTTCCGGCGCGCAGCCTTTCGATGTGGTCGCGCTGCACGGCCTGGTGCGCGACCAGTACGGCAAGAAGATGTCCAAGTCCCGCGGCAACGTGGTCAACCCGATGGAGTGGATCGAGCGGTTCGGCGCGGACGCGCTGCGGTTCACCCTGGCGCGCGGGGCGAACCCGGGCACCGACCAAGCGATCGCCGAGGACTGGGTGCGCGGCTCGAAGTCGTTCTGCTCCAAGCTGTTCAACGCGACCCGGTTCGCGTTGCTGAACGGCGCGACGGTGCCGGATGCGCCGGTCGATCGGGCCGCGGGGTCGGCAGCGGACCGGTGGATCCTGGATCGGCTGGACGCGGTGATCGACGAGACCACATCGCTGCTCGGCGATTTCCAGTTCGGCAAGGCCGCGGAGTCGTTGTACCACTTCACCTGGGACGAGTTCTGCGACTGGTACGTGGAACTCGCCAAGGCCCCCCTCTATGACGGTGGGTTCGCGGCGGAGCACACGCGGGCCGTGTTGGGCACGGTGCTGGACGGACTGCTGAAGCTGCTGCATCCGTTCATCCCGTTCGTCACCGAGTCGCTGTGGACCTCGCTCACCGGCGGCGAGACGCTGGTGACGGCGCCCTGGCCGGCCGCGTCCGGCGTTCCGGCCGATCCGGCCGCCGCGGCCGAGATCGCCGACGTCGTCAAGCTTGTCACCGAGATCCGACGGTTCCGGTCCGATCAGGGGTTGGCCCCGAGTCGCCGGGTGCCGGCGCAGTTCGGCTGGACATCGTTCGTTCCGGCCGAGAACTCCGCGCTCGGGTTCGTGATCGGCAGCGCCACCCGGCTGTGCCGGCTGGACGAGGCTGACGCGTCGTTCACGGCGACGGCGTCGCTGCCGGTTTCCCTGTCCGTCGGTGGCGTGACCGTGCACATCGACACCTCCGAGACGATCGACGTGGCGGCCGAGACCGCCCGTCTGGAGAAGGATCTTGCCGCCGCCCGCGCGGAACTGGCACAGGCGGAGAAGAAGTTGGCGAACCCGGCGTTCGTGGACAAGGCGCCGGAGCAGGTGGTGGCCGGCATCAGGCAGCGCCACGCGACCGCGGTGGCCGACATCGACCGCATCACCGGGCGGATGGGCGAGCTTGCCGCATCGGCCGGTAGACCGGACCCGGCGGGACCGGATACGACGTGAACGAACCCGATTCGGGCGGGCCGGGCGAGGATCTCCCGGGTGCCCCTGGCGGCGATCCGGGCGACGACAGCGCCGATATCGATATGGCGGATCTAGTGCTGCCGCTGACGGAGTCCGCCGTGGACGAGGGCGATTCGGATCCCGAGGACATGGACCCGGTGCTCGCAGCCGCGGCGACCGCGGACCTGGACGACGACGCATCCGAACTGATCCCCAACTCGCCGCCGCTCACCCTGGACGCTGTGGAGGCGGTGCTCAACAAGCGCTGGCCGGAGACGCGCATCGCGCCGACCCTCGACCGCATTGCGGCCCTCGCGGACCTGCTCGGCAACCCGCAGCGCGCCTATCCGGTGATCCATGTCGCGGGCACCAACGGCAAGACCAGCGTGACCCGCATGATCGATTCCTTGCTCACCGCCATGGGTCTGACTACCGGCCGATTCACCTCCCCGCACCTGCAGCGGGTGACCGAACGCATCGCGCTGGGCGGCTCGCCCATCTCGGACGAACGGTATGTGGAGACCTTCGGCGACATCGCCCCGTACATCGACATGGTCGACGCCGCGTCGGCTGCCGAGGGCGGGGTTCCGTTGAGCAAGTTCGAGATCCTGACGGCCATGGCCTTCGCCGCCTTCGCCGATGCGCCCGTCGACATCGGCATCATCGAGGTCGGTCTCGGGGGCACCTGGGATTCCACGAACATCGTCGAGCCGCAGGTCGCGGTCGTCACACCCATCGGCATCGACCACATCGACTATCTGGGGCCGGATCTCACCTCGATCGCCGGCAACAAGGCCGGCATCATCAAGCCCGGCTGCACCGCGATCATCGGCCCGCAGGAACCAGACGCCATGGCCGTGCTGCTCCGCCGCGCCGTCGAGACGGACGTGGCGGTCGCCCGGTACGGATCGGAATTCGGTGTGTCCGAGCGGGTCTCGGCGGTCGGCGGGCAACTGCTCACGATCCAGGGACTGTCCGGCAGCTACCCGGAGATCTTCCTGCCGCTGTACGGCGAACACCAGGCGCGCAATGCGGCGACCGCGCTGGCTGCCGTCGAGGCGTTCCTGGGCGCAGGCACCGACAAGGCCCTGGACGCGGATACCGTGCGCGACGGCTTCGCGAACGCCGCCTCGCCCGGCCGGCTCGAACGCGTGCGCACGTCACCCACGCTCTTCATCGATGCGGCCCACAATCCGCACGGCGCACGCGCTCTCGCCGCGGCGCTGGCGAGCGACTTCGCGTTCACCCGCCTCGTCGGCGTGCTCGCGGTGATGCGCGACAAGGACGTCCGCGGCGTGCTCGAGGCGCTCGCCGACTCCTTCGACGAGGTCGTGGTGACGGTGAACTCCTCGCCACGGTCCATGCCGGTGGACGAACTCGCGGAGATCGCCCGCGACGTCTTCGGCGAACACCGGGTGCACACCGCCGACCGGATGGACGACGCGATCGCGCTTGCCGTCGACCTCGCCGAGGACGACCCCGGGAACGCCGCCGGGGCAGCGGTTCTCGTCACCGGATCGGTGGTGTCCGCCGGCGACGGACGGGCACTGGCCGGATGGGAGCCCGCATGAGCGCGGAGCCGCCCGGATCGCCCGAGCCCGGAACATCGTCATATCCGGTCGAGACGGCAGGTGACCCGGAACGCGGGCTGCGCGGCGTGATGTCCGCGATCCTGATCTGCGAGGCGGTCACGATCCTGCTGGGGCTCACCGTGATCGGCAACGGCGGCGTGCATGCGCAGGGCTGGCAGATCGGCGCCGTCTCCGGGCTGGCGCTCGCGCACATCCTTGCGCCCGCGATCATCAAACGGCGCTACGCCATCGGCGTGATCTGGATCCTGCAGGCGCTGCTGATCGCGTGTTGGGTGATCCACGCGGCGATCGGGACGATGGGCATCGTGTTCGCCCTCGTGTGGCTGCTGGTGATGTACCTGCGACGCGAATACCGGCGACGGACGGCGCCTGTTTCCGGGCCCGGCACACCGGCTGGCACAATCGGCGGGGCACCGTGACGGTCGCCGCCGGCGCTGCGGTCGACCGGGCAGCCGGTCCTGCAGCCAACCCGGCGCGGCCGGAACGATAACGATGAAAGGGCACAGAACGTGACGGAACGGACGCTGGTCTTAGTCAAGCCGGACGCGGTGCAACGCGGGCTGACCGGCGAGATCATCACGCGCATCGAGCGCAAGGGCCTGACGCTGGTCGCGATGGACCTGCGCACCATCGACGCCGACCTAGCCGGAAAGCATTACGCCGAGCACGCCGGCAAACCGTTCTTCGACTCGCTCGTCGAGTTCGTCACCGGCGGTCCGCTGGTCGCGATGGTGGTCGAAGGGGAGCGGGCGATCGCCGGATTCCGGCAGCTCGCCGGCGGTACCGACCCGGTGGAGAAGGCCGTGCCCGGGTCGATCCGCGGCGATTTCGCGCTCGTCACCCAGTACAACCTGGTGCACGGCTCCGACTCGTCCGAATCCGCGGCGCGCGAGATCGCGCTGTGGTTCCCGTCGCTTGGCTAGCGATCACCGGTCCGTTGTTGAGGCGGCGGGCGGCGCGCCCGGGTCACCGGAGACTGTGTCCGCCCCAGCAACGGATATGACGGCCGAGGGCGTCGAGACGATCATTGCCGCTCGCGGGCTCACCAAGTCGTTCCGCGTCAAGGGCGGCGAGACGGTGCACGCCGTCCGCGGTGTCGACGTGACGGTGTGCCGCGGGGAGGCGTTCGGCTTCCTCGGCCCCAACGGTGCCGGCAAGTCGACCACCATGCGGATGGTCGCCTGCACCTCGCCGCGCACCGGCGGGGAACTCACCATCCTGGGCCGCGACCCGGACACGGACGGGGTCGCGATCCGCGACCGGCTCGGCGTGGTGCCGCAACAGGACAACCTCGACGAAGATCTCACCGTCCGCGAGAACCTGTACATCTACGCCCGGTACTTCGGGTACCCGCGGGCGTATTGCCGGGCGAAGGCCGCCGAGCTGGTCGAGTTCGCGCAGCTCACCGACAAGGCCGAGGCGCGGGTCTCGCAACTCTCCGGCGGGATGCAGCGGCGGCTGACGATCGCGCGGGCCCTGGTGAACGACCCGGACGTGCTGCTGCTGGACGAGCCGACCACCGGGCTCGACCCGCAGGCGCGACATGTGCTGTGGGACCGCCTCTTTCGCCTGAAGCAGTCGGGAGTGACGCTCGTGCTGACCACGCACTACATGGACGAGGCGGAACAGCTCTGCGACCGTCTCGTGGTGATGGACGGCGGGCTGATCGCGGCGGAGGGCTCCCCGGCGGAGCTCATCGCCCAGTACTCGACCCGCGAAGTGGTCGAGCTGCGTTTCACGCCCGGCGAGCAGGCGGCGGCGGAAGATGCCGCGGCAGCCCTGGCCGCACGCGTCGAGGTGCTGCCCGACCGGCTGCTGCTCTACACCGACGACGGGGACGAGACGCTCGCCGCGGTGACCGCCGCGGGCATCGCGCCGCTGTCCGCGCTGGTGCGGCGCTCGACGCTGGAGGACGTGTTCCTGCGGCTGACCGGGCGGAGCCTCGTTGACTAGCACGGCTAGCACGGCTGGCACGGCTAGCACGGCTGGCACGGCTAGCACGGCGCGGCGCGTGCCGGGCTGGACGTATCGGGTGCGCGCGTGGGAGTACCTGATGCGGCAGTGGCGGCCGTATTTCGTGTCCGGCCTGGTGGAGGCGGTCGGCGGCCCCGCCCTGTACCTGCTCGCGCTGGGCCTCGGCATGGGCACGCTGGTCAACAGGAACGGCTCCGCCGCGCTCGGCGGCGCCTCGTATGTGGCGTACATCGCCCCGGCGCTGCTGTGCGCGGCCGCCCTGCAGATCGCCTTCTCGGAGTGCTCCTTCGCGACGTTCGGCCGGATCAAGTGGCGGCGCACGCTCTGGGGGATCACCGCGACCCCCATCACACCGGAGATCGCCGCCGACGCGCACGTGATGTTCATCTCTACCCGGCTCACGCTCTCCGCGGTGCTCTACTACCTGGTGCTGCTCGTGTTCGGCGTGGCCGGTGGTCCGGCCGGGGTGCTGATGATCCCGATAGCGGTGCTCTCGGCGATGGCCGTCGGCGTGTGGATCCTGGCGCTGTCCGCGACCATCGACGACGACGCGGCCGTTGTCTTCAACCTGGTGATGCGGTTCGGGATCGTCCCGGCGACGCTGTTCTCCGCATCGTTCTTCCCCATCGAGCAACTGCCGTGGGTGATCCGGCCGCTCGCGTGGCTCTCGCCGCTCTGGCACGGCAACGAGCTGGCCCGGGACGCGGCGCTGGGCGGACTGTCGGCGTGGCGGGTCGCCCTGCACCTTGCGGTGCTGCTGGCTCTGTTCGTCGCCGGGTTCGTGGTGGCGCGCCACAGGTTTCGATCGCGGCTCGCGTCATGAGCCGGGATGCGGATATGACGATGTTCGCTGCGGCGGGCGCTGCCGGCAAGGCCGCGCCAACGGGGCAGGGGATTCCGGAACGCGAATCGGCGAGAACATCGTCATACTCGGTGGTTTCGCGCCCCGGCGGCGGACTGGTCGGGCGAATCATCCCGGTGCGGATGTACGCGGGCCGCTCCCGGGTGATGCTGGAGCGATCCCTGCTCACCACCCGGACCATCAAGTGGACACTGATCTCCGGGTTCTTCGAGCCGCTGTTCTACCTGCTGGCGATGGGCGCCGGGATGGGGTCGCTGATCGGCACGGTGGAGGGGCCGACGGGGCCGGTGGCGTACGCGGCGTTCATCGCGCCCGGGCTGCTCGCGACCTCGGCGATGAACGGGGCCGTGTTCGATTCGACGACGAATGTGTTCTTCAAGCTGCGCTACGCGAAGACCTATGACGCCATGCTCGCCACCTCGCTCGGGCCCGTCGACGTGGCGCTGGGCGAGATCGGCTGGGCGCTCGGGCGGGGCGCGACGTACGCGGTGACCTTCGAGATCGTGATGCTGGCAATGGGTCTGGTGCATTCGCCGTGGGCGATCCTGGCGGTTCCGGCGGCGGTGCTGATCGCGTTGGGCTTCGCGGCGATCGGCATGGCGGTGTGCACGTTCCTGAAGACGTTACAGCACCTCGACTGGGTCACCATGTCGCTGCTGCCGATGTTTCTGCTGTCGACGACGTTCTTCCCGCTGTCGGTGTACCCGCGAGCGGCGCAGATCGTGGTCGAGGCGATGCCGCTCTACCACGGCATCGAGATGGTCCGGGCCCTGACGCTCGGGGCGGTGGACTGGTCGATGGCCGGGCACGTGGCGTACTTCCTGGCCATGGCGGTGGTGGGCGTGTGGGTGACGTCACGCCGACTGGAGAAGCTGCTGCTGACGTAAGCCTGCGGGCGAGCCGGGCGCGTCGCGGCGGGCGGTGTGGGATACTGGAGTGGCACGGCGTCGCAGACGCGGCCCGTGCCCGATCCGGCTGCGGCCGGTCGCGTGGGATTCCGGCGCGTGAGAGGCGCCGTCTGCTGGTGCCAGCGGGTGAGAGCCGCAGGCGGAGTGAGTCCCGGCGCGATCAAGGTTCGCGCGGGATCGGCCCCACGCTGACTTCCCGCTGCGTTCGACTCGGTCCGTGCTCGATTGGCCCGGTCCGATTCGGATGCGGAGGACATGATTTCCGCCGATGAGAACCCCTGTGCGGACGCGCCCATGCGCGCCCGGGGGTAGGCGGGAAAGGACCCGTACCACGATGCCGTCAACCACCATCTCCGGTTCCACCGGCGGCCGCGCTCCCGCGCTGGCCGAAGCCCTCGTCGACCTGCCGCCGCGGGTTCGCGTCCACGACCTCGCCCGGCGCGCCGGGCTCAGCTCCAAGCAGGTGATCGACGCGCTGGCCGGCGCCGGGGTCCCGGTCGGCTCGGCGTCGTCGTCGATCGATCGCGATGCCGCCGAGACCCTGCTGACCTCGCTGCTGGGCGGCGCCGTCGGCGATGCGGGTAAGCCGAGCCAGGCCGAGAAACCCGGTCGGGCAGACAAGCCCGGTAGGGCGACGAAGGATGCTCGGGCCGCGGGTACTCAGCGCGACCGGACCGCCAAGGGGCAGGGACCAGGCGACCAACCCGCGCGTCCGGCGGAGGTGCCGGTGGACAGTGCGCCCGCGGCGCGGAAAGGCCGGGCCGTCAAAGCCGCCAAGGCGGCCGAGCCGATCGCGGATCACGCACGCGCGGTCGAGCCCCCGGATGGCACGACGGGACGGCAGGGCGCCGCCCGGAAGGGCCGTGGCCGATCTGCGTTGGGCTCCGGCGCGTCGGCGAATGCGCCCGACACGGCGTCGCCCGCAGCGGCCGAGGTGCAGCAGCCCGAAGCGACCGGACAGCAGGATCGGCACGATGAAGGCGGCGACGGCGAGTCTGGCCACGGCCGCCGGCGTCGTCGCGGCGGGCGAGGTCGACGCGGCGGCCGGGGCGGCGGCAGTGACTACTCGGACGACGCCATCCAGGAATCCCTGCCGCAACAGGACGAGGATCACGCCGAAGGCGAGGAACCGGCCGCTGGGGCTGACGAGGCCGGGGCGGCCGAGCTCTCCGAACTCTCAGCGGCAGCCGGTCGCCGCCGCGTACGGGGCGCCCGCCGGGAATCGGTGGGCGGTCGGGGCGCAGGGCGCGAAGCCCACAAGAGCGACGAGGGCCAGGAAGACCAGGAAGATACAGCCTCCGAGACGGACGCTGACGTCGACGCCGAAGTGGACACGGACGGCGAGGACGAAGGTTCTACCTCCCGGCGGCGTCGCCGTCGGCGCCGCCGCCGGTCGGGATCGTCCACCGGAGCGGAGGGCGCGCTCGATGGTGCCTTCGACGGTGAGGAGCCGTCGCGCCGCGGCTCGTCGGACGTGTCGGCCGCCGGCGCCGTGCAGGGCGTCCGGGGCTCGACCCGGCTCGAAGCCAAGCGGCAGCGCCGCCGGGACAGCCGCGACTCCCGCCGCAGGCCGCAGATCCTGTCGGAGGCGGAGTTCCTGGCCCGGCGCGAGTCGGTGGACCGCGTCATGGCCGTGCGCCAGCGCGGTGACCTCGCGCAGGTCGCGCTGTTGGAGGACGGCGTCCTCGTGGAACACTTCGTGTCCCGCAGCGGCAGCGCCTCGATGATCGGCAACGTCTATCTGGGGCGGGTGCAGAACGTGCTGCCGTCCATGGAGGCCGCGTTCGTCGACATCGGCAAGGGCCGCAACGCCGTGCTGTACGCCGGCGAGGTGAACTGGGACATCGCCGGTCTGGAGGGCAAGGAGCGGCGCATCGAAACCGCCTTGTCCAGCGGCGATACCGTGCTCGTGCAGGTGTCCAAGGACCCGATCGGGCACAAGGGTGCGCGGCTCACCACGCAGATCTCGCTGCCCGGCCGGTTCCTCGTCTTCGTTCCGGGCGGTGGGGCGACGGGTATCTCCCGCAAGTTGCCCGATACCGAACGCAAGCGGCTGAAGAAGATCCTGGACAAGATCGTGCCGCCCGAGGCCGGAGTCATCATCCGCACCGCGGCGGAAGGGGTCGGTGAGGAGGACCTCACCGCCGACGTCGCGCGGCTGCAGGCGCAATGGGCGGAGATCTCCGAGGCCGCTGAAAGGGCGGCGAAGGCGTCGAATTCGTCCGCACCCACGCAGCTCTACGCCGAGCCGGACACGCTGATCAAGGTCATCCGCGATCTGTTCAACTCGGATATCAACCGACTGTTGGTGGACGGGGACGAGGCGTGGGCATCGTTGTCCGAGTACGTTCTCGCCGTCGCGCCGGAACTCGCCGACCGGGTGAGCCGGTATGTCGGCGACAAGGACGTCTTCGCCGCATTCCGCATCGACGAGCAGATCGCCAAGGCGCTGCAGCGCAAGGTGCGGCTGCCCTCCGGTGGATCGCTGGTGATCGACCGCACCGAGGCCATGACGGTGATCGACGTCAACACCGGCAAGTTCACCGGCTCCGGCGGCAATCTCGAGGAGACGGTCACCCGCAACAACCTGGAGGCCGCCGAGGAGATCGTCCGTCAGCTCCGGCTGCGGGATATCGGCGGGATCATCGTGGTCGACTTCATCGACATGGTGCTCGAATCGAACCGGGAGCTGGTCCTGCGCCGGCTCACCGAGTGTCTGGGCCGCGACCGCACCCGTCACCAGGTCGCGGAGGTGACGTCGCTCGGGCTGGTGCAGATGACCCGCAAACGCATGGGTCTCGGCCTGGTGGAAGCCTTCTCGGAACCGTGCGCCACCTGCAACGGGCGCGGCATCGTGCTACACGACACGCCGTCGGATATCAGCGATGCGGACGTCGACACGGACGCCGGCACCGGCCGCACGGCGCGCAGGGGCCGCAAGCGCGGGAACCAGCAGGACGATCGGGACACCGCGGCGCGGTTCGAGCCGCTCGTCGTGGAACGAGTGACCGCGGACGCCAAGCCCGATCCGCGCGGCCCACGGCCGCCGGTCTTGTTCCGCACCGAGGACGGTGCGGTGCACGATTTGGTGCACGGTGGCGCGGGTCATGAGGCTCATCGTGCGGCTGATCATGCGACGCAGATGACGATGTTCTCGGGGTCGGACCCCGACGCGACCGACACGCCCGAGACAGCCGTGCCCGACACCGTAGGACCCGTCACCACAGCACCCGAGACTGTGCTCGCCGAGACTGCGCCCGTTGAAGATGCCGCGCCGAAGAAGCCGGTACGGCGCCGCCGGGCGGCCGCGCGGCCGGCAGGCGCGCCGGCGACGGCAGCGGCCGTGGTCGACATCGTGTTGCCGACGCCCGCGGGCTGAGTGGCGCCGGCGCCGGCCGTGCTCGTGGTGCCCACAGCGGACCCGGCGCACGGCCGAATGAGCTTCCGCACGGCGGCCCCGTCGGCCGGTTTGCTCGTGTAACGGAGTGTCGCGTATGCTGGGACGTCGGTCGCAGTGCGTGCGGCACGTTTCGTGGTGCGCATGTGCGTTGCGGCCCGGCCGGGTCCCGCAGCGGCCGCGTGACCACTGTGCAGGACATCAGGCAGGAATCGAACAGGCAGGATAGCGATGTACGCGATCGTCAGGACCGGCGGCAAGCAGTACAAGGTCGCCGAGGGTGACGTCATCACGGTCGAGAAGCTCGAGGGTAAGGCCGGGGCCGCGGTCAGTTTTCCAGCGGTGCTGGTGGTCGACGGCGAGACGGTGACCGCCGACGCCGACAAGCTCGCGGCGGTGTCTGTCTCCGGCGAGATCGTGGCGCACGGCAAGGGCCCGAAGATCGTCATCCACAAGTTCAAGAACAAGACCGGCTACCACAAGCGGCAGGGGCACCGTCAGCCGCTGACCACGGTCAAGGTCACCGGCATCGCGGCCCACTGAAGTAAGCGCAGAGAAGAGGCTCATAGAGATGGCACATAAAAAGGGAGCGTCCAGCTCGCGCAACGGCCGCGACTCGAATGCGCAGCGCCTCGGCGTCAAGCGTTTCGGCGGACAGCAGGTGAGCGCCGGCGAGATCCTGGTCCGCCAGCGGGGCACCAAGTTCCACCCCGGTGACGGTGTCGGCCGCGGTAAGGACGACACACTGTTCGCGCTCGTTCCGGGCGCCGTCGAGTTCGGCACGCGTCGCGGGCGGAAAACGGTGAACATCGTGTCCGAGGTGTCGGTGCCGGCCGTCGCAGCACAGGCCTGACCCGACGCACACGTAGTTTCCACGAGGGACGGCATGCCCAGCCCGAGCTGCAAGACGCAGGCAGCGCATCACGCGAAAGCGCCGCCGCCCTGCACGACAGGCTGGGCCAG
>OFTX01000520.1_pt1 | contig 19914 bp, 13 predicted proteins | sample 1775051 | NCBI WGS metagenome assembly OFTX01 (sample SAMN08195772, study PRJEB24354) | sludge metagenome | isolation source: sludge from phenol fed wastewater aerobic bioreactor A | place: India: Nagpur | collected 2016-09-15
CGCCCGTCGCGACGAAGTCGCAGGGCGCCGGGGAGCGGAGCCGGAGCGAACCGGTGATACAGCGAGCGACGGCATAGTGGGCGGCGCCCGTGCGGAACCGGGCGCACCGCGCATCCTGATCGCCACCGGGGGGACGGCCGGGCACGTCGAGCCGGCCCTGGCCGTGGCCGATGCGATCCGCGAGATCCGGCCGGACGCAGGGATTCTCGTCATGGGATCACCACGCGGGCTGGAGGGCGCGCTGGTGCCGGCACGCGGGTACGAGCTGGTCACCGTGCCCGCAGTCCCGCTGCCGCGCAAACTGGGGATGGATCTGCTGCGGCTGCCGCTGCGGCTGCACCGTGCGGTGCGAGCGGCGCGAAAGGTGTTGCGGGAGCGGCACATAGACGTGGTCGCCGGATTCGGTGGGTACGCCAGTCTGCCCGCCTACCTTGCTGCCCGGCGGCGCATCCCGATCGTGGTCCATGAGGCGAACGCGCGAGCGGGCCTCGCGAACAAGATCGGCGCCCGGTACGCCGTGGCTGTCGCCGCGGCAGTGGCCGATAGCGGGCTGCGCGGCGCGCGCGTCACGGGAAACCCGGTGCGGCGCAGCATTTCCGGATTGGACCGCGTGGCGGTGCGCACGGAGGCGCGGGCCTACTTCGCGCTCGACCCGGTTGCGCCCACGGTGCTGGTGACCGGTGGATCGCAAGGCGCTGAGCGCATCAACACCGCCGTGCGTGCCTGTGCGGCGGATCTCGCCGCCGCGGGCATCGGCGTGTTGCACCACCACGGCGCCAAGAACGTCGTCTCACCAGTGGACATAGCACCGGTAGACACAGCACCAATAGACACAGTGCAACCGAGAACAGCGCCCCCCTACGTGCTGACGCCGTACATCGACCGCATGGACCTTGCCTATGCTGCGGCCGATCTGATCGTGGCGCGGTCCGGTGCCATGACCGTCGCCGAGGTGGCCGCGGTCGGGCTGCCCGCCGTCTACGTCCCGCTGCCGCACGGCAACGGGGAGCAGCGGCTCAACGCCGCGGCTCAGGTCGCGGCCGGGTCGGCCGTGCTGATCGACAACGCCGACTTCACCGCCGATGCCGTTCGCCGCGACGTGATCGGCCTCATGAACGACCGTGAGCGGTTCGCCGCGATGTCCGCGGCAGCGGCCGGCGGGGTGTCGGTACGGGCCGACCTCACCGTCGCCCGGATGGTGCTGGACGCCGCGCGCGGCGCCGGCGTAACGGAAGGGTCCCGATCGTGATCAGCATCGTGACGGAGTCCGGCGCCGACCTCCGGCGCGCGCACCTGGTCGGCGCCGGGGGAGCGGGCATGAGCGCGATCGCGACGCTGCTGCTCGACCGCGGTGCCGAGGTGTCCGGTTCAGACGCGAAGTCCTCGCACGCCCTGACCGGGCTCGGCGCCCGCGGCGCCCTGGTTCGCGTCGGCCAGCGCGCCGAGAACCTCGACCTCCTGCCCGGCGGGCCTACCGCCGTGGTGGTGTCCACCGCCATCCACGCCGACAACCCGGAGGTCGTCGAGGCGCGGCGTCGCGGCCTGCCCATCGTGCGCCGAGCCGACGCGCTCGCCGCCCTGATGGCCGGCAGCCGCGCCGTCTGCATCGCCGGAACGCACGGCAAGACGTCCACCACCTCCATGCTCACGGTCGCGCTGCAACATGCCGGTTTGGACCCGTCCTTCGCGATCGGCGGCGAACTCAATGAGTCCGGGTCCGGCGCACACGCCGGTTCCGGGGACATCTTCGTCGCCGAGGCCGACGAATCGGACGGTTCCCTGCTCGCCTATGCGCCGCACGGTGCGGTGATCACCACGATCGAGCCGGACCACCTGGACTTTCACGGCACCGCCGAGGCGTACGAGGCCGTCTTCGCGCAGTTCGTCGACCGAATCCGCCCCGGTGGCTTCCTGGTCGCCGGCATCGACGACCCCGGAGTGCGCGCCCTGCTGGAGCGGGTCGGGAACCCGGCTGTGCCGGGCGCGGCGCAGGCTCAGCGCGTGATCACCTACGGGCGATCGCCGCAGGCCGATGTGCAGCTCGGGGCGACGGCCCTGCACGGGCACGCCGGTTCGGCGGATCTCCGCTTGCCGAACGGCACGCACCTGAGCATCGACATCGACGTCCCCGGCGAGCACATGCTCGCGAACGCCGCCGCCGTGATGGCGGCCGGTGTGGAGCTCGGCGTCGATCCGCAGGCGATCCGCCGCGGTCTCGCCGCCTACACAGGCGTGCACCGGCGCTTCGACTATCGCGGGCGTGTCGGGTCGATCCGCGTCTACGACGACTATGCGCACCACCCCACGGAGGTCGCCGCGACGCTCGCCGCGGCGCGACCGGTCGCGGGCCAGAACAGGGTGGTCGTCGTCTTCCAGCCGCACCTCTACTCGCGCACCGTCACCTTCGCGTCGGAGTTCGGCCGGGCCCTGGCGGCGGCGGACGTGGCGGTGGTGCTGGACGTCTACGGGGCGCGTGAGGACCCGCGCCCGGGGATTACGGGCGAGCTGGTCGCGCGCGCCATACCGGGCGGGGCGACCGAGGTGCATTACGTTGCGTCCATGGCGCGCGCCCCGCAGGCCGTCGCCGCGCTGCTGCGCTCCGGCGACCTGGTGCTCACCATGGGTGCCGGGGATGTGACGATGCTCGGACCGGAGCTGTTGCGCGAGTTGGATTCTCGTGCTGCCGGAACGTTCGGCGAGGAGTGAGGGCGGTGGCTCGGACGGGGCGTCGATCGGCGCGGGAAGTGGGCGTGCAGGTGCCGTCGCGTATGACGGGTATGACGAGCCGGACGTCGTCCCGGCGCCGGGGTTGGATCGGTAGGGCCTTGGTCACGGTGCTCCTGCTCTGCGTGGCGGGTGGTGCCGCGGTGGTATGGGCCTCCCCGGTGCTCGGGCTCAAGACCGTCGCCGTCGACGGGCCCGGTGCGGCCGACCTTGCCGTGCCGGTCCGCAGCGCCGTCGCACTGCCCGTCGGCCTGCCGCTCGCCCGCATCGACCTCGCGACCGTTCGCAACCGCGTGCTGTCTCTCGGCCCGGTGGCCACCGCCACCGTGCAGCGCCAGTGGCCGAACACCTTGCGCATCACCGTCACCGAACGGATCGCGGTCGCGACGACCCAGGCCAACGGGCACTGGTGGCTCCTCGACGCGACGGGCCTGCCCTATCGGCAGCTCGATGCGCAGCCGGCCGACCTGATGCCGATCGAACTGGCGACCCCCGGCCCGGACGACCGGGCGACGACCGCCGCGCTGACGGTGCTGTCTTCACTGCCCGCCGCGTTTCGCGCGCAGGTCCATCGCATCGTGGCGCCCACGGCGTACGACGTCACGTTGCAGCTGAGCGACGGCCGCACCGTCATCTGGGGGAGCGCGGGCGATGCGGCGACCAAGGTCGCCGTCCTGCCGGCGATCCTGAAACGGCCTGGCAGCGTCTTCGACATCAGCGATCCGACGCTCGTCACCGTGCGCGGCGACTAGATTCCCGGGAGTAGAACCGCGGATTTCTTGCGCGTCGGCGCGCCTCCGCGGTGCGCCGTGCGCGGCGCCCTACCGTTGCGTCTACAGCGGTACTTGACATAACTATAACCGTATGGTGGAGGTTGAGGGTTCATGACACGCCGACTCGACTGCCCCGCCGGACCGGAATTCCCGTAGTAGCAGAGCTCGTAGTGAACGGGCCCGCAGTGAAAGGGCTCGCAGTGAAAGTGCACAGCGCACGACGCCTCCGCACACCTATCTGGCCGTCATCAAGGTCGTCGGCATCGGCGGCGGCGGGGTGAACGCTGTCAACCGGATGATCGAAGTGGGCTTGCGCGGAGTCGAGTTCATCGCGATCAATACGGATGCGCAGGCCCTGCTGATGAGCGACGCGGACGTCAAGCTCGACGTCGGGCGCGAGCTCACGCGGGGGCTCGGCGCCGGCGCGAACCCCGAGGTCGGGCGCAAGGCCGCCGAGGACCATCGCGAGGAGATCGAGGAGGTGCTCAAGGGCGCCGACATGGTCTTCGTCACCGCGGGCGAGGGGGGCGGAACCGGCACCGGCGGAGCGCCTGTCGTCGCGTCGATCGCGCGGGAGCTCGGTGCGCTGACCATCGGCGTCGTCACCCGCCCGTTCGCCTTCGAGGGCAAGAGGCGCGGCAATCAGGCCGAGGAAGGCATCACCGAACTCCGCACCGAATGCGACACGCTGATCGTCATCCCGAACGACCGCCTGCTGCAGTTGGGCGACCTCGGGGTGTCGCTGATGGACGCGTTCCGCTCCGCGGATGAGGTGCTGCTCAACGGTGTTCAGGGCATCACCGATCTCATCACCACGCCCGGGCTGATCAACGTGGACTTCGCCGACGTCAAGAGCGTGATGTCCGGCGCCGGGACGGCGCTGATGGGCATCGGCTCGGCGCGCGGCGAGGGCAGAGCGGTGCAGGCCGCGCAGAAGGCGATCAACTCCCCGCTGCTCGAAGCGTCGATGAACGGGGCGCGCGGGGTGTTGCTGTCCGTGGCTGGCGGGTCCGACCTCGGCCTCTTCGAGATCAACGAGGCCGCGTCGCTGGTGCAGGAGGCCGCCCACGAGGAGGCCAACATCATCTTCGGCACCGTGATCGACGACTCGCTCGGCGATGAGGTCCGTGTCACCGTGATCGCGGCAGGGTTCGACTCGACGCCGTCGGTCATGCCGCCGCGCCGCACGTTCGCAGCCGAGACGACACCGGCGGAACCGGGGATCCGGCCCGCGCGGGGAAGTTCGCTTCCGCCGTTGCCGGAGCGCGGCGTGGGCGCTGAGGTGGGCCCTGCAACTGGCTCTGCGACAAACACCGCGGCAGAGACCGACGGAGGGCTGGCCGAGTCCTCCGCAGCCACGCCGCCGTCGGCCAGCTCGCCGATGGCCGGCGGGCCACTCCCGCACGCGCGCCCGGTGTTCGAGGATGACGACGAGGTCGACGTCCCTCCGTTCATGAAGCTGTAGCTCCGGGCACGGTGTCCCGGTGTCGCCCCGGGGCCGAGGGGAAGTATTCCGCGGGAACGGCGACCGCAATACCCGCGGATCGGCCGGGTGTGTCGCGCCGGAATCGGCGCGATCGGCCGATAGCCTCGTGACAGCAACTATCCGAAAGGTTCCGGTCACGCCGCACGTCGCGGCCGGCAGGGAAGGAATGGCCGATGGGCTCGTGGCGCAAAATGGGGGCCTTCCTCGGACTGGTTCCGGAGGACGACTCCCGGGCAGCGGATTATGACTACGCGGACGAGGAGTACGACGAGGCATTCTCGCCCGAGTATGCGACGCGTCGGGGCCGGGAGGCTCGCCCGGCAGGGGAGACGCGGGCGTCGCGGGAGACGCGGGAGACACTGCCGCGGGCGGAACGCGGCTCCGGGTACTCGGAACCGGTCGTGCAGGGTGCCTTGGCGATGCAGGTACGCCGGGAGGTCCGGCAATCGTCCCGGCAAACAACAGAGCCTGGCATGGCGGCCCGTCCGCTCACCGTGAAGTTGACGGGCTTCGGAGAGGCGCGGATCATCGGTGAGCGGTACCGCGAGGGCGCGTCGGTGATCCTGGACATGACCGACCTGTCCGACAGCGATGCCAGGCGCGTGGTGGATTTCGCGGCCGGACTGGCGTTCGCGCTGCGCGGATCGATCGACAAGGTCACGGCCCGCGTGTTCATGCTGCTGCCGCCGCATGCCGACATGTCCGCCGAGGATCGGCGGGCGTTCGCCGGGACGTACGCCCGCTCCTAACGGGATGGCCCGGCGGATGATCCGGCTGGTCATCCTGCGGGGGACCCGATGGAGCGGCCCGACACCTCGGGCCGGTGAGGTAGAAGTGGACAGGTGAGCATCTTCTGGCAACTGTGCTTCCTGGCGCTGTGGTTATTCCGGCTGGCCTTGCTGGGCCGGATCGTCTTCGACATGGTGCGCGTGCTGGCGCGACGGTGGCGGCCGGTCGGCGGCCCTGCGGTCGCGCTGGAGGTCCTCTACTCGACCACCGACCCGCCGGTCAAACTTCTGCGCCGCATGATCCCAATGGTCCGGTTGGGCGGAGTAGGGTTCGACCTCAGCATTATTGTGTTGTTGATCGTCGTCTACATTCTGATGGAATTAGTGGTGGGGCCGCTCGCCTTCCGGTGAGTTGCTCGTCCACGTCCCGCGTCACGCCACGGAGGAAGCTATGCGGCTCACCCCGGCCGATGTCCACAATGTCGCGTTCAAGAAGCCGTCGATCGGCAAGCGCGGCTACGACGAAGACGAGGTGGACGCCTTCCTCGACATCGTCGAGGCCGAGCTCACCCAGCTGATCGAGGAGAACAACGACCTCAAGCAGCAGCTCGCCGCCGGCGCGCCCGCAGGGCCGGCGGCGCCCGCGGGAGATGGCGCCGTCGACGCCGAGGTCGCCCGGCTCACCGCGGAGAACGACCAGCTGCGGCAGCATCTCGCCGATGCGCAGGCAGCGGCGCAGGCGGCCCAGTCGGCCCAGGCGCAGGCCGAGGCTGCCGCGCAACACATGCAGGCGCAGTTGGAAGCACAGTCGCAGTCGACCGCACAGAACGCCGCACAACCGGCCGCCGCACCCGCCACGACCTCGTCCGAGACGAGCGCGCAAGCCGTGCGGGTTCTCGATCTCGCACAGCAGACTGCCGATCGCGTCACCGCCGAGGCGAATGCGCAGGCGGAGGCGCAGCTCGCCAACGCCCGCAGCGAGTCCGAGCGGATGCTCAACGAGGCGAAGAGCTCGTCCGATGCGATGCTGGCGAGTGCCACGGCGAAGGCAGATGCCGCCGTTCGGGACAGCCAGATCAAGGCCGAAGCCATCGATCGCGAGGCGCAGCGCAAGTACTCCGAAGTGATGGGCCAGCTCACGGCGCAGCGCACCAGTCTGGAAAGCAAGATCGACGCGTTGCGCACCTACGAGCGCGAATACCGCAGCCGCCTCAAGGTCTGGATCACGGACCAGCTACAGCAGCTCGAAACGACCGGCACGGACGGCGCCGAGGTGGCCGCCGCCGAGTAGTACCGGGTTGCACGGAGCAAGCGATCGCTGCGGTCGGGCCCGAGCAGTCGGGTCGGCGGCCGTGACAGGCGGGCTGCCAGCCGCGCCTACACTTGCAACGTTGAACGGCGTTGACCCGGCCACCACCGCCGAGCCATTCCGATGAACGGGCTCCCGCACCGCGGAGCGCCTCACTAGAACCGAACGGGTCCGGCCCGTCATAGCCGGATAACGAGGCGATCCGCGCCCGGACCCGCGAGTTGCGGTGGGTGGGCGCGGGTAAGCGGGGTGGTACCGCGGGGCGGCCCAGAACATCGGGCCCGCTTCGTCCCTGCAGCGCCCGGCGCGAGCCGCGGCGCACGGGTCCCGGCGCAAGCCGGGCCGGACGCACGGACGAGGAGCGCCGCGATGACGACATCGAGCACGACCGCCGACGGCACTAAGGCGCCGTCATATCCGCTGGCAGGGGCCGAACGGCCGACGACGCACCCGGATTTCCCCGCGCTGGAGAAGGACGTCCTGGCCTATTGGGCCGTCGACGACACGTTCCGCGCGTCGGTCTCGAACCGCCCGGCCGGCGAGAACGGCGCGAATGAATACGTCTTCTACGATGGCCCGCCGTTCGCGAACGGGCTTCCGCACTACGGGCACCTGCTCACCGGCTACGTCAAGGACACCGTGCCGCGGTACCAGACGATGCGCGGCAAGAGGGTCGAGCGCCGATTCGGCTGGGATACGCACGGCCTGCCCGCCGAGGTGGAGGCCGAACGCCAGCTGGGGATCACGCACAAGAGCGAGATCGACGCGATGGGCATCGCCGCGTTCAACGAGGCCTGTCGCACCTCCGTGCTCCGCTACACCGACGAATGGCGTGAGTACGTCACCCGCCAGGCGCGCTGGGTCGATTTCGACAACGACTACAAGACGCTGGATCTGCCCTACATGGAGTCCGTCATGTGGGCGTTCAAAACCCTGTGGGACAAGGGCCTGATCTACGAGGGGTACCGCGTCCTGTGGTACTGCATGCGCTGTGAGACGCCGCTGTCGGCCACCGAGACGAAGATGGACGACACCTATCGGGACCGCACCGATCCGGCGGTGACGGTGACGCTGCCGCTCGTCGTGCCGGGCGACGACCGGCGCGCCGAACTCGACGGTGTGCGCGCCCTGGTCTGGACGACCACGCCGTGGACGCTGCCGAGCAACCTCGCGGCTGCCGTGCACCCCGAGGTGATGTACGTGGTGGTCGGCGCGCCCGACGGGAAGCGGTACCTGCTCGCCGAGGCCCGGCTCGCGGTCTACGCCAAGGATCTCGGCTTCCCGGACGCGGAAGCGGCCGCGAACAACGTCATACACAGATACCTCGGAACCGAACTCGCGGGGCTGGCGTACACGCCGCCGTTCGACTTCTTCCTGGGCCGTCCGAACGCACACCGGGTGCTCCTCGCGGACTATGTCACGACCGAGGACGGCACCGGCATGGTGCATATTGCCCCGGCGTTCGGCGAGGAGGACAAGGTCGTTACCGATGCCGCGGGCATCGAGATCGTGCAGCCTGTGGACGCGCAGGGACGCTTCACCGGGGAGGTGCCGCCGTATGCCGGGCAGGTGATCTTCGACGCGAACCGGCCGATCGTCCGCGATCTGAAGGCGGCCGGGCGGCTGATCCGCGACGAGAGCTACGTGCACTCCTACCCGCACTGCTGGCGGTGCGAGACGCCACTCATGCAGAAGGCGGTGAACAGCTGGTTCGTTGCGGTGACGAGATTCCGCGACCGCATGGTGGAGCTGAACCAGCAGATCACCTGGGTGCCAGCGCACATCCGGGACGGCCAGTTCGGCAAGTGGCTGGAGGGCGCGCGCGACTGGTCGATCTCCCGGAACCGCTTCTGGGGCTCGCCGATCCCGGTGTGGGTGTCCGACGATCCGGCCTACCCGCGCGTGGATGTGTACGGCTCGCTGGACGAGCTGGAACGCGACTTCGGCGTGCGGCCGGACGACCTGCACCGCCCGTATATCGACCGGCTCACCCGGCCCAATCCGGACGATCCGACCGGGCGCTCGGTGATGCGCCGGGTGCCGGAGGTGCTCGATTGCTGGTTCGAGTCCGGGTCGATGCCCTATGCGCAGGTGCACTACCCGTTCGAGAACCGCGATTGGTTCGAGCACCACTACCCGGGCGACTTCATCGTCGAGTACAACGGGCAGACCCGCGGCTGGTTCTACACGCTGCACGTGCTGGCGACCGCGCTATTCGACCGGCCGGCGTTCACCACCTGCATGGCGCACGGCATCGTGCTGGGCGACGACGGACAGAAGATGTCCAAGTCCCGGCGCAACTATCCCGACGTTGCCGAGGTGTTCGCCCGCGACGGCTCGGACGCGATGCGCTGGTTCCTGCAGGCCTCTCCGGTGCTGCGCGGCGCGGACCTCGTCGTCACGGAGGAGGGGATCCGCGACGGCGTGCGGCAGGCGATCCTGCCGCTGTGGAACGCGTGGTACTTCCTGTCGCTGTACGCGGGGGCCGCGGGCGGGCCGGGCGGGCCCGGCCGGGTCGGCGTGGTGCGCACGGATTCGCCGGATGTGCTGGACCGCTACATCCTCGCCAAGACCGCGGATCTCGTTTCGCAGATGACGGCGCAGATGGACGCGTACGACCTTGCCGGTGCGTGCGCATCGGTGCGCGCGTATCTGGAGGTGCTCACCAACTGGTACATCCGGCGCTCCCGGCAGCGGTTCTGGGACGGCGACGCGGCGGCCATCGACACGCTGCACACGGTGCTGGAAGTCGTCTGCCGCGTCGCGGCGCCGCTGCTCCCGCTGACCACCGAGACGATCTGGCGCGGCCTGACCGGCGGGCGCAGCGTGCACCTGACCGATTGGCCGGCGCGCGGTGAAGGGCAGGGCGCCCTGCCCGCGGATCCCGCGCTGGTGGCCGCCATGGACGAGGTGCGCGAGGTCGCGTCGGTGGCGCTCTCGTTGCGGAAGGCGGGCGGCTTGCGTGTTCGTCAACCGCTGGCGAGTATGACGATATCCACGGCGGAACCCGATGCGCTGCAACAGTTCTCCGGCCTATTGGCGGACGAGGTCAACGTTCGCCAGGTGGTCGTGACCGGGCTGGACGAGGCCGACGACCGCGTCTCGCGGCAGCTGACCGTGAACGCCCGCGCCGCCGGCCCACGCCTGGGCCAGACGGTGCAGCAGGTGATCCGCGCCGCGAAGTCCGGGGACTGGTCGGTCGCCGACGACGGCTGCGTGACGTGCGGCGGGGTGGAGCTGGCCGACGGCGAGTACACCCTGGAGCTGGCCGCCGCGGGGGATGCGGCTGGCACGGTCGGGCTGCTGCGATCCGGCGGCTACGTGCACCTGGACACGGATCTCACCGACGAGTTGCGCGGTGAGGGCGTGATCGCAGACCTGCTCCGGGTGATCCAGCAGGCCCGGAAGGACGCCGGCCTGGACGTCTCGGATCGAGTGTCTGTGGTAGTGGATGCTCCCGACGATGTGTGGCAGTTGGCCGGCGCGCACGCCGAGAAGATCAAGGCCGAGACGTTGGCGGTGGCACTGGCGCGCCGCATGGTCGGCCCCGACGGCACGCGCGGTCTGGTCGGCGACGGTGTGGTCGTGCGCGTACAGGTGACCCGCGTGACGGCGTAGGTTGCAGACCGGATGGCAGGCCGGATGACGGCGGTCGGCGCTCCGTGCTGTGCCGGTTTGTGGCCAGCCGCCGCCGTCATCTCCGGGTGTCTCAGGACGTGACGTAGCCGACGTTGGTGACGATCACCCGGGCGTTGCCCGCGGTGACGCGCAACTGGATGGCGCGGTCGATCAGCGGCACCAGCATCAGCGTCGACACCGACTGCCCCTTGCGGAACTGCTGGACGCCGATGCTCGAACCGCTGCCCTTCGGCGCGACGATCAGGTTGCCGGCCGCGGACGGATTCACCACCTGCACGTTGACCAGGACCGCTGCGGCATTGCCGGGCACGCCGAGCAGGCCCGGCACCATCCAGCGGGCGCCGACCGCGTTGACGCGGGAGTCCCAGGCCAGCGACGGGCTGGTCGCCACGACCTGCCCGGGAATGCCGGCCATCGTCGGGACGCCGCCGGTATCCGTCGTGCCCGCTCCGGAGTCGATGCCCGGCACAGTGGTGATCGGCGCCAGGTAGCCGACGGCGGTCACGATCACCCGAGCCTTGCCCGCGGTGAGCCGGAACTCCATATTGCGGGCCCTGAGCGGCACCAGCACCGTGGTGGAGATGGCCTGGCCCACGCCGAACTGCTGCATGCCGATGACGGAACCGCTCTTCCACGGCTTCACGATGAGGCTGCCGGCCGCCGTCGGGTGCACGACCTGGATGGTCAACAGTGCCGCCGTGGCGTTGCGCGGTACGCCGGCATTGCCGCCGACCTCGAGCGCGGTCGGATTGGTGGTGATCTTCGCCGTGCGCGAGTCGTAGACGATCCGGGGTGCCATCGCCGTCACCTGGTAGCCCGTCGTAGTGGACAGGTACCCCTGCGCGCTCACCACCACCCGCGCCTTGCCCGCGGTGAGCCGGAACTGGATGTTCATGGCCGAGAGCGGCACCACGACCGTGGTGGAGATGTATTGGCCCTTGCGGAACTGCTGCATCGACGTGTTGACGTTGCTCTTCCACGGCATCACGATGAGGCTGCCGTCCGCGGTCGGATCGATCACCTCGAAGTTCAGGATCGCCGCGGTCGCGTCGCGCGGCACGCCGGCGACACCACCAACGCCCAGCGCCACCGGGTTCGTGCCGACGATCGCCGTCCGCGAATCCCACACCACGCGCGGGTTGAGCGCGCTCGCGTAGGACGGTGGCGTGGTGAACGTCTGCACGAAGCTCGCGTCGATGTTGATCGTCACCCCGCCCCAGGTCTCCTGATGCCCGCCGGTGAATTGGTGGATGCGGTGGCCGGCCCAGGCGTCGGCCGGCAACGCCGTGTCATCCGCGGTCGGCACGCCGTTCCAGCGCGCGAACCAGACGGCGTCCGGTGACGCGTATCCGCCTGCTACGGTCCACAGCTGCGCCTGCCGGATCATCGACTCGGAACTCCCGTACAGCCCGGACAGCCATCCCTGCGAGTGCAGGGTCGCCGTCCACGCGTTGGTGAACGCCTTCACCGCGGCGGAACACGGACCGTCGGACGGGTTGTAGTACTCCATGTCGAAGTAGATCGGGACGCTCTGCCCGATGCCCAACGAGCGCATCTGCACGACGGCGTCCTTGGCGGCGGCCGCACCCTGGCCGGCCGCGGTCGATTCGGTGAGGCTCATGACCTTCGATCCGTACTTCGAGGCATTGCACGGGGCCTGCAGGCCCACATAGATCGGAACCAGGTTCCAGCCCATCCCGGTGACCGAGGCGACCCAGCTCGGAGTCAGATTCACCTGCGTCGGGCATCCGCGCGCTATGCCGCCGACATAGATCCCGACTGTGCGATAGGGCGAGGCCAACCATGCCGTCATATCCGACACCGAGGGCGCCTTGCAGGTGTCGAACATGTTGCCGCCCTTGGTGTTGATGGCGGTGGTGGCGGCGGAATTCGGCGCGGCCAGCGGGCCGACCGTGCGAGCCGGGTCGGCGGCTGTGCTATCCAGGGTCGACAGCCCACCGCCCATCGTCTGCTGATCCGCCGGCGGCGCGGCAGCCGCATCCATGACGGGCGTAGTCGCACGGGGGAGAGGCGTGGCTGCTCCTGGCGTGGCCGCTCCTGCGGCAGGGACCGCGATCACGAGTGCGAGGACGGACAGGAACGCGGTCACCAGCACGCGCGCGGTCGGTTTCATCAATGATCAATCTTTCGCAGCCGGAACAGGTGTGCCGACATGCGGACGCGGCACATGCCGAACGGTTCCCACGGTGCGTGACGCGACGCGGTGACGCTCCGCAGTCGACTCGTGGTTACTGTACCGCCCGGCGCTTGGGTCGCATTCTGCATCCCGACGTTCCGAGCACGTATCCCGGTGTGTCGCAGCGAATTTCGGCCGGAAGTGCACGACAAATGGGACAGCGCGGGCGAACTCGGTCAGCCCACACGCGACAGCCGTTGCGCACCAACGCCCGGCTGGCGGGAATCCACGCCGCACCCGCCGCCCGGCAAGTCCGGCGCCAGGCTGTGCCGCGCCCGCGCCATGTGACGGCGGGCGCCCTGGCACCCTGCGATAAGGTGAACGGCGAAGGTCTTCGCACCACGCGCTGGGGTCCCATGGTCAGGACGCGCGGGCTATCGCGAGCCCCGTTCTTCTATGCGACTTTTCGGTGTTCTCGGTGCGTGCAAGGAGCATCATGACGACAGCGACGGTGTACGGCTACCCGCGGCAGGGCGCTGGCAGGGAACTCAAGAAGGCGATCGAGGCCTACTGGAAGGGCGCTGTCGACGCGCCCGCGCTGCTGGAAACCGCGCGAAGCCTGCGCGGGTGGCGCCTGGCCGAACTCGCCGCGGCCGGCATCGACGAGGTGCCGGTCGGCGACTTCTCGCTCTACGACCACGTTCTCGACACGGCGGGGATGCTCGGCGCGATTCCGCAGCGTCACCGCGACGCCGTGCCGGACGGCGATACCGACCGCGGGCGGCTCGACCGGTATTTCGCGATGGCGCGCGGCACCGCCGCGGTCGAGCCGTTGGAGATGACGAAGTGGTTCGACACGAACTACCACTACCTGGTCCCCGAGATCGGGCCGGGCACGGAGTTCACTCTCGACGCGTCAAAGCTCCTCGCCGAACTCGCGGAGGCCCAGGGCAGGGGGCTGCGTGCGCGACCGGTGGTGCTCGGGCCCGTCAGCTTCCTGCTGCTCGCCAAGCCCGCCGGGCCCGGTAGGGCCGCCGGCCCCGCAGGCACTGCTGAACCCGCCGACGGCTTCGCGCCGATCGACCGGCTGACGGACATCCTGCCCCTGTATGCCGACCTCCTCGCCCAGCTGCGCGCCGCGGGCGCCGAGTGGGTCCAGTTGGACGAGCCATGCCTCGTCACGGACCAGCCGCAGGCGATTCTCGACGGTGTCGCGTCCGCGTACGCCGCGCTCACCGCGCCGAGCGACCGGCCCAAGATCCTCGTCGCTTCCTACTTCGACCGGCTCGGCGAGGCGCTGCCGGTGCTCGCTGCGAGCGCCGTCGAGGGCCTGGCCATGGACTTCGTCGGCCCGGCACGCGCCAACCTGGACGGGCTCGCCGCATCCGGCGGCATTCCCGGAAAGCGCCTGGTGGCGGGCGTGGTCGACGGTCACAACATCTGGGTGACGGACTTCGAGGCTGCGCTTGCGACGCTGGCGACTCTGCACGGCCTGGCCGGAGAACTCGACGTCTCCGCATCGTGTTCGCTGCTGCACGTTCCGCTGGACGTCGCCCTGGAAACCCGCCTCGACCCGCAGATCGCCGATTGGTTCGCGTTCGCGAAGCAGAAACTCGGCGAGATCGTCACCCTGCGTCGGGCCGTGACGGACGGACGCGAGGCGATCGCGGAAGAACTTGCCGACAACGTCCGCAGGTTGCGGAGCCGCCGCACCTCGCCGCTGGTTGTCGACCCCGCCGTCCGCGCGCGCCTGGCTGCATTCACCGACTCGGACTACCACCGCGACAATCCTTATGCGGCACGGCGTATCGCGCAGCAAGAGGTGCTGCATCTGCCGAAGCTGCCCACCACCACGATCGGATCGTTCCCGCAGACTACGGAGCTGCGTCATGCTCGCGCAGCGCTGCGCCGCGGCAGCATGACGCAGGCCGAGTACGACGAGGCCATGCGCCACGAGATCGACGCGGTGATCGCGGAGCAGGAGCGGCTCGGCCTGGACGTGCTCGTGCACGGCGAGCCCGAGCGCAACGACATGGTCCAGTATTTCGGCGAGCAACTCGCCGGTTTCGTCACGACGGAAGAGGGCTGGGTGCAGTCGTACGGCACCCGGTATGTGCGGCCGCCGATCATCGTTGGGGACGTCTCGCGGCCGAAACCGATGACGGTGCAGTGGATCTCGTATGCGCAGTCGCGCACGGCCAAGCCGGTCAAGGGCATGCTGACCGGGCCGGTCACCATGCTCGCGTGGTCGTTCGTGCGGGACGACCAACCGCTGGGAGACACCGCGAAGCAGGTGGCGCTCGCCCTGCGCGACGAGGTGGCGGACCTGGTGGCTGCGGGTACCTCGGTGATCCAGGTCGACGAGCCCGCGTTGCGGGAGACGCTGCCGCTGCGCGCGGACGGCCGCGCCGCGTATCTGCAGTGGGCCACCGGCGCTTTCCGGCTCGCCACCTCGGGGGTGGGTGATGCGACGCAGATCCACACGCACATGTGCTACGCAGAGTTCGGCGACGTACTGCCGGCGATCATCGACCTGGACGCCGACGTCATCAGCCTGGAGGCCGCGCGGTCGAAGATGGAGATCGTGCAGGAGCTTCGCCGCATGGGCTACCCGAACGAGATCGGGCCCGGCGTCTGGGATATCCACTCGCCGCGCGTCCCGGGCGTCGCCGAGATGACAGAGAAGCTCGCCATCGCCGCGGACATCTTCGGCGACCGGGTGTGGGCGAACCCGGACTGCGGGCTGAAGACCCGGGGGTATCCCGAGGTGAAAGCCAGCCTGCAGAATCTGGTGGCCGCAGCCGCCGCCGTGCGTAGCCGTTTATGATGCTGTTCGCCTCGCTCCGCTCGGCGAACCCCGGCGCGAAGCCTTACGCGAGTTCGGCGGCGAGGGCGCCCAGGAATGGGGTGCACCCGGCGTCCACGCGCACGGTCGCGAGCCCGTCGCCGCGGGTCGCGCCGCGGTTGACAATCACGATCGGGATGCCCTGCGCCGCAGCGCGTTTCACGAACCGCAGACCGCTCATCACGGTCAGCGAACTGCCGGCGACCAGCATCGCTTCCGCCCGGGCCACCGCATCGTAGCTCGCGCGGACCGTGTGTGCCGGCACGTTCTCGCCGAAGAACACCACGTCAGGCTTGAGCACGCCGCCGCAGATCACGCAGTCGGCCACCACGAACGAACCCGTGTCGCCGACCTCGGCGTCACCGTCCGGCCGCACGGCGGCTGCGTCATCCGGCCGCACGGCGGCTGCGTCATCCGGCCGCACGGCGGCTGTGCCGCGAACAGCGTCATACCCGAATCCGGGATTCAGGTCGGCGAGCCGCCGCTGCAACTCGGCCCGTGACGACCTCGCGCCGCAGCTCAAGCAGACGACGGTGTCCAACCGGCCGTGCAGGTCGATGACCGGTCTGCTACCGGCGGCCTGATGTAGCCCGTCGACGTTCTGCGTGATGATGGTTGTCCCCGACCGAGCGGCCTGCAGACGTGCCAGCGCGCCGTGCCCGCCGTTCGGCTCGGCGCGGCGCATGCGCTCCCACCCGAGATGGCTGCGCGCCCAATACCTTTGCCGCGCGGCAGGTCCGGAGCGGAACTGTGCGATCGTCATCGGCGTGTGCCGCGGCGAGTCGGGGCCGCGATAGTCGGGGATTCCCGAATCGGTCGAAATGCCGGCGCCGGTGAGGACGACCGTGCGCCGCCCGGCGAGCAGCGCCGCCGCCTCGGCCACGTCCTGGGCCGGCGCCTCCGCCGCACTTGCCGTACTCACAGCGTCGACGCTAGCGCGCACCCGGTACCGTCGGTCCCGTGAACGAAGCCGGAGCGAATCAGGGCCGTCTCGACGGTTCCGTGAGCGAGGCCGGAGGGAGGCTGCCGCGTCGCGACGGTTCCGTGAGCGAGGCCGGAGGGAGGCTGCCGCGTCGCGACGAAGTCGCAGCGGCGGCGAGCGGTGTGCCGAGCGAGCAATTCAACACAGCAGGCCCGATGAGCGGAGCGCTGAGTGAACAATTCGGCACAGGCGCGACCGTTCTGGTGGTGATGGGCGTGTCCGGCGTCGGGAAGACGACGATCGCGCGCTCTCTGGCGGCGCGGCTCGGTTGGGATTTCGCGGACGGCGACGAGTTCCACCCCCAGGCCAATATCGACAAGATGGCGTCCGGGCACCCGCTCACCGACGACGATCGATGGCCGTGGCTCCACGCGATCGCCGAGTGGATCGCCGAGCATGTATCAGCAGGTCGTGGCGCCGTGGTCGCCTGCTCGGCGCTCAAGCGCAGCTATCGCGACATCCTCCGGGGCCCCGGCGTCGTGTTCGTCTATCTGGCGGGGGATCGGGCGACGATAGCGCGCCGCATCGGTGGCCGGCATGGTCACTTCATGCCCGAATCGTTGCTCGACTCGCAACTCGCCGCACTCGAGCCGCCCGGACCGGACGAGTCCGCGATCGCTGTCGACATAGGGCCGGGCCCGTCGCAGATCGTTGACCAGGTCGTCCGGCAGCTGCGCTCGGCCCCCGGGGCTAGCCAGGTCACGCGGGGTTGACGCGGATGCCAGCCGCGATGTCCGCGGCCACCTCCACGGTGCGGCCGGAGCCGGTGATCGCGACATCGTCGCCGGCGGCTGCGAAGGTCACAGTGGCCCCCGGCAGGGCACCGACCGACTGGAGTAACGCCATCACATCCGGCTCGTTCTGCACCACCTCGATGATGCGCGCCACCACGAATCTGCCGCCGCGCCGGGCGGCCTCGTCGGCCGGAACGGCGCCGTCGTCGGCGACCGGCGAGGTGTCTGCCGGCAGGGCCGCATCCGCACCCGAACGAGGAGGGATCGGATTGCCGTAGGGGGAGGTGCGCGGGTGCCCGAGCAGTTCGGTGAGCCGGTGCTCGACGGCGTCGCTCATGACGTGCTCCCATCGGCACGCCTCGACGTGCACCTCGGCCCAATCGAGCCCGATCACGTCCAGCAGCAGCCGCTCGGCGAGCCGGTGCTTGCGCATCACCGAGGTCGCCCGCTCTCGGCCGGCATCGGTGAGCTCCAGATGCCGTTCGTCGGTGAGCAGCACGAGTCCGTCGCGCTCCATGCGGGCCACCGTTTGGCTCACGGTCGGGCCGCTCTGCCCCAGGCGCTCGGCGATCCGTGCGCGCAACGGAACGATGCCCTCCTCCTCGAGTTCGAAGATGGTCCGCAGATACATCTCCGTGGTGTCGATGAGGTCGTTCACCGCCGCGTCCCTCCCTAACGTTCAACGCAGTACCGTTCGGCGCAGTATCGTCCAGCACACTGCAGTCCGATGCTGTGCCGGTCGGAATCCCGTCGTCGTGTGCGCGGGCCAGAGATGGGCGCGGGCACCGTCGCTCGACGCCGATGCTACCGGCACTGCCCGCAACCGAGTCCAGGCCAACCCGATGCCGACCCGGCGCCGACAGGAGGTCGACGTGATGCTGACAGTATGGGGCTATGACCGAGGGCGAACAGTTCGGCACGGCGACGGCTGCCACGCGAATCGATGGTCCGCACATCGATTCCCCGGGCGGTCCGCCCGACGGTCCGTTGATCGAGCCGGCGGCTCTCGCGGCCGCCCTGGAGTCGGACACTCCGCCCGTGGTGCTCGACGTCCGCTGGTCGCTGGCCGGAACCGATCATGACGCCTTCCGTGCCGGGCACGTTCCGGGGGCGGTCTTCGTCGACCTCGATGCGGAGCTCACGGCGCCGCCAGGGATCGGCGGGCGCCACCCGCTGCCCGAGCCCGCGACACTCGACGGCCTGCTGCGGCGCGCCGGGATCGACGCGGCGAGGCCCGTGGTGGTGTGCGGGCAGTGTGACACGTCAGCCTGCGCCCGCGCCTGGTGGTTGCTGCGGTGGGCCGGGCACCGCAACGTGCGGGTTCTCGACGGAGGTTTCGAGGGCTGGCGGGCAGCCGGCCTGCCGGTGGCCGTGGGCGACGGCGCCGATCCCGGCGGCGGCACCGCGGTCGCGCGGCCCGGTTCGATGCCGACCGTCGACGCCGACGGAGCCGCGGCACTCGGCGCCACGGCGGGCTCGGTGTTGGTGGATGTGCGCGCGCCCGAGCGCTACCGCGGCGAGGTCGAGCCCATCGACCCGATCGCCGGCCACATCCCGGGCGCGGTGAATCTGCCGCTCGCCGCCATACACGCGGCCGACGGCCGGCTGGCCGATCCGAGTGAGCTGCGCCGGGTCTTCGCCGCGGTCGGCGTGCATGACGCCGTCCCGGCCGCGGTTTCGTGCGGATCGGGCGTCAATGCGTGTGCTGCGATCCTGGCCGCGGAGGTCATCGGGCTGCACCTCGCCTTGTATCCGGGCTCGTACTCCGGCTGGTGCGCGCTGGGCCGCGCGGTCGAAGCGGGCTGAGCACGCGGCAGGACACAGACCGGATACGCTCGCAGCATGTCGCAGCCGCTGCTGATCTGGGACCCGGGCATGCTGCGCTACGACTTCGGTGATGCGCACCCTCTCCACCCCTTGCGGTGGGAACTGACCTGGCGGCTGGCCGCATCGCTCGGCGTCACCGCCGGGCTCGAACTGGTCGCACCGGAACCGGCCGATGACCGGGTGCTCGGCATGGTGCACTCCGCCGACTACATCGGTGCGGTGCGGCGAGCGTCGGCACCCGACTGGCACGGCAGTGTCGGTCACGGCTTGGGCACCGAGGATAACCCGGTGTTCCCCGGGATGCACGAGGCGGCCGCGCTGATCGCGGGGGGGTCCGTCGTCGCCGCCCGTGCCGTTGCACGGCGGGACGTCGATCGTGCCATCAACATCGCCGGTGGCCTGCACCATGCGATGGCGGACCATGCCTCGGGATTTTGCATCTACAACGACGCGGCCTTGGCGATTGCGACGCTGCTCGCCGAGGGAGTACACAAGGTCGCGTACGTCGATGTCGACGTGCACCACGGCGACGGGGTGCAACGCGCCTTCTACGACGATCCGCGGGTGCTCACGATCTCGCTCCACGAGACACCCCTGTCGCTGTGGCCGGGCACCGGATTCGTGACGGAATCCGGTCGTGGTGCCGCGGCGGGAACCGCGGTCAATATCCCGCTCCCCGTAGGCACAGGCGATTCCGCGTGGCTGCGCGCCTGTTCCGCGGTCGTCCCGA
>OFTX01000522.1_pt1 | contig 19839 bp, 21 predicted proteins | sample 1775051 | NCBI WGS metagenome assembly OFTX01 (sample SAMN08195772, study PRJEB24354) | sludge metagenome | isolation source: sludge from phenol fed wastewater aerobic bioreactor A | place: India: Nagpur | collected 2016-09-15
AACCGAACCCTACGCGAAGATCGACGATGGCCGCCTCCCGGCGACCGCTCCTACACCACTCCCGGGGACGTCACCACCACAGGAAGCTCTACCGGATCTTTCGGGAGTGCCGTGAGCCCCCTCTCTCATCCAGATTTCGCCCCGTTCAAGTGGCCGGTCTCGGCGCGATGAGGCCGACGCCGTTCGACCAGACGTGGGCATTCGGATTCGGGCGCAGTCCGAGAGGACGATGCGGACCGCCATGTCGTATCGGGCCGGACGCTATTGGCGTCTGCGGATATGACTCGCCTCGTGCGCAGGCGACCGCTTCACATCGCGATCATCACTCGTCGCCCGATTGCTTGTCTTTCCAGTGTTCGAACGAGACGAGGACCCGGTCGAGCAGAGCATGCAGCTTCTGCCAGTCGTCGTCCGAGAGCTCGGCGAACATCTCGTCCTCGAGACGGCGTCCGATCCGCTCGCTCTCCTGCCAGATCCGCAGACCTTCGTCGGTCAGGTGGAGACACTGGCGGCGGCTGTCGCGCTTGTCGGGCAGGCGCTGGATCAGGCCGCGCTCTTCGAGGTGGGCGATGTTCTTGGACAGCAACGTCTTGTCGAGGACGATCTTCTGCCCGAGCTCGGTCGCCGCGATCCCCGGAAAATCATGCACCAGCCGCAGGACGCGCAGCTCGCGGACGCGGAGACCGATGCTCTCCTGGTAGTAGGGGTCGGCCGCCTTGGTGGCCAACGTCTTCGCCAGATCGAGCTTGTAGGTGAGGAACGGCTTCGTGGGGTCTGTCATGGCGGCCGATGGTTGGCTCTTTCAACCATGACACCTATCGAAGATCGACCGGACGGGCAACTCCGCGCGCTGCGGGGTGGCCCGTCCGATCGGTCCGAGAGGGGCGCCGCGGGGCGAACGGCGGCGGACCTCTCGGCAGACGTTCAGCGCAGGTAGTGCTCGGTCAGAGCCACCCAATAGGCGGCACCGACCGGCAGGTTCCGGTCGTCGAAGTCGTACATCGGATGGTGCACCATCGGCGTGTCACCGTTGCCGATGAAGCAATAGGTGCCGGGCCGGCGCGCCGCGAAGAAGGCGAAGTCCTCGCTGCCCATGAAGGTCGGACCATCGGTCGAGACTCTGCCCTCGCCCAGAAGGGCCTCGGCGATGTCGGCGCAGATCGCGGTATGAACGGGGTCGTTGACCAGAACCGCGCCGGCGGGTCCCTCGCGGATCTCGTATTCGACCCCGAAGGACAGGGCCTGGGCCGCGGTGATGCTCCGGATGCGGTCGAGGACGAAGGACCGTGTCGCCGGCGCGCTGCTGCGAACCGACAGCCGTAGCAGGGCCGTCTGCGGGATCACGTTGCCGGCGTCGCCGGCGAGGAAGGCCCCGACCGAGACGACGGCGGAGTCCTTGGCCGCGACGTTGCGCGACACGATGGTCTGCAGCGCCATCACCAGCGAGGCACCGGCGACGACGGGATCGATACTCTTCTCCGGCATCGAGCCGTGGCTCCCCTTGCCGGTCAGCTCGATTTCCCAGTTGTCGACGGCGGCCATCACCGGGCCGGCGGTGAAGTAGAGCTTGCCCAGCTCGAGGCCCGGCATGTTGTGCATGCCGAAGACCGCGTCGACCGGAAAGCGCTCGAACAGCCCGTCCTCGATCATCGCCATGGCGCCACCCATGACCTCTTCGGCCGGCTGGAAGATCAGGCGGACGGTGCCGTCGAAATTTCGCGTCTCGGCCAGACGGCGGGCGGCGGCGAGCAACATCGCCGAGTGGCCGTCGTGTCCGCAGGCATGCGACTTGCCGTCGACGGCGCTCTTGTGATCGCTCTCTCCCGCCTCGCGGACCGGCAGGGCGTCGGTGTCGGCACGGAGCGCGATCGCCTTGCCGCCGGTCCCGACGGTGAGCGAGGCGACGACGCCGGTCTTGCCGACGCCCTCGACGACGTCCCAGCCCCAGGTCTTCAGCAGGTCGGCGATGTAGGCGGCGGTCCGCGTCTCGTCGAAAGCCAGTTCCGGGTGGCGATGGAGGTGATGCCGCCAGACGGCGATCGTCGGCTGCTCGGTGGTGAGGTCTTCCAACAGCGCATGCATGGTTGCAACTCCGCTCGGTGTCCGAGGAGGGGCCCCCGACCGATCGCCGATCGTCGCCGGGGGCCGTGGTGTCGGGATCAGGGCTTGGCGGCGGGTGCCGGCGCGATCGTCTTCGAGCCACCCTCGGGCACGGTCAGCGTGATCGAGAGGATGGCGACCAGAACCATGAAGACGTTGAAGGCGAGAGCGATGATCGCGGCTTCGCGGATGGCGAGATTGTCCTGACGCCCCTGGAAGGTGATCACGCCTTCGAGCCAACGAACGCTCTCGGGTTCCGCGGCGAGCGCGGTGAAGATCGCGGCGGAGATGGCCACGCCGAAGGCGGCGCCGAGCGAGGAGGCCATCTTGTAGATGCCGGCGCCGGAGCCCGCCTGGGCGGCCGGAAGGCTGGAGAGGGCGGCGTCGGTGGAGGGCGTCGCGTAGAAGGCGAGGCCGACGCCGAACAGCGTGTAGCCGATCAGTGCCATGATCTCGTAGTCGGCGAGCAGGAGGTTGGCGGGGGAGAGCAACACGATCGACAGGCCGGTGATCAGGCAGCCCCAGATCATCGGCTTGCGCGAGCCGAAGCGCTGCAGGAGCTTCTCGCCGACGCGGATGAAGGCGATGATCGCGACGGCGTAACCGAGGGTCAGCATGCCCGCCTGCTGCGCCGTGATGTTGCCGCCACGCTGCACCAGCTGCAGGGAGACCAGAAGGGTCCCCGCGACGCCGTTGAGCAGGAAGTTGGAGAGGGTCGCGCCGGTGTAGGTCGGGTTGGAGAAGAGCTTGAAGTCGACGAAGGCGTTGGAGGCGCGCGCTTCGACGCGGAAGAACAGGCTGCCGAAGACGAGCGCGACGGCGCCGAGCGACAGGATCAGCGGGCTGGTCCAGCCGAGCTTGTTGCCCTGGGTGACGAAGATCTGCAGCGAGATCATCGCGACCATGAAGGCCAGCACGCCGGCGAGATCGAACTTGTAGGAGCCCTTGGTCTCGGCCTTGCTCTCCGGGGTACCCTGGATCAGGGCGAGACCGGCGAGGGCGACGGCGATCGAGGCGAAGAAGATGTGGCGCCAGCCGAAGTTCTGGGCGACGAAGCCGCCGAACAGCGAGCAAACGCCGGAGCCGCCCCACGAACCGATCGACCACATCGAGACCGCGCGCTGACGTCCCGCGCCGTCCCAGTAGGTCTTCACCAGCGCCAGGCTGGCCGGCATGATGCAGGCGGCCGAGAGGCCCTGGAGGGCGCGGCCGGGGAAGATGCACCAGGGCGCGAGCGCTCCACTCGGGGCGACGGCGATCAGCAACGAGCCGATGATGCTCAGGAGGAAGCCGATCTGAACGACCTTGACGCGACCGACCCGATCGGCGAGGCCGCCGATGACGACGATGAAGATGCCGGAAAACAGAGCGGTGATCGCCACCGCGATGTTCATCAGGCTGTCGTCCAGGCCGAGGTCCTTCTGCATGTCCGGGGCGACGTTCAACGTCGTCTGGGCGAAGAGCCAGAAAGTGATCACGCCGAGGATGATGCCGATCAGGAGCTTGTCGGTACCCTGAAAGGTCGCGGTGGCCGGCGAAGGCGCCGTGCGCGACGCCGTGGCGGATGGATGGGTCATGGGAGCCTCTCGATCTGAGGTCGTTTGGCGTTTCGATGCGCTCGGGCGAATGCCGACGAGTGGGGGCCGGAGGCCCCGGTGACATGCGTCGTCCTTCCTCGAACGGGTGCTGCGCGCCACCACACGTTCGGGGTCGGATCTCTGCGTCTCTGCGAAAGAAGACAGTTGAAAAAGTAGACGATATCGTCGAGTTTTTCAACTAATATCCAACCCGAATCCACCCCTGTGACAATCTGCCCGGCCACCCGCCCGAACCAGACCGCCCCCGGAGCGAAACCATGACGACCCGGCCAAGTCATTGTGATACGACGGCTTTCATGCTCGTCACGCGGCCTCGCCGGCGACCGGCGGCGTGTCGCCTCGCCGCGCCTGATCGGGTTTGTCACGGATGTCGACCCGACCGGAACCGAGCCTTCGGCCCGCCCTTCCCTCTTCGAAACGGACCCACGCCATGCTTCTGACGTTGCTCGATTTCGTCGGCACTTTCGTCTTCGCGCTCAGCGGCGGCACCCGCGCCGTCCAGCACAGGCTCGATCCCTTCGGCGTGATCTTCCTCGCCTTCGTCGCGGCGGCCTCGGGCGGCATCGTCCGCGACGTGCTGATCGGGGTGACACCGCCGATGGCGATCGCCACTTGGCACTACTGCGCCATCTCCACGCTCGCCGGGGTCGCCTGTTACTTCGCCTATGGCCTGATCACCCGCCTGTCGGCGCCGGTGGCGGTGTTCGACGCCTTCGGCCTCGGGCTGTTCGCCGTGGTCGGCGCCCGCAAGGCGCTCGATGCGGGATTGTCGCCGCTGATGGCGGCGATGCTCGGCATGATGACCGCGATCGGCGGCGGCATCGCCCGTGACGTCCTGACCGCCCGGACCCCGATGGTGCTGCGCAAGGAGGTCTACGCCCTCGCCGCCCTCGCCGGCGCCGCCGTCGTCACCTTCGGCGACTATTTCGGCATGCCCTACGTGCTGACCGCGCCGTTCGGGGCGGCCATCACCACCGGCGTGAGGCTCGTCGCGATCCGCCGTGACTGGCACCTGCCGACGGCGAAGCCGGAATGACGCGGCGGCGGCGACGTCCATCGGGCGCGGCGGGGCTTCGCACCCGAGACGATCGCGAGCCGGTCGGACGAGAGCCTCTTACCGCCCGACGGGCTCATGACCGAAGAGAAGAGTCCCGATCGAGCGCGAAGCGCCGGTTTCCGCGGACATGCCGGCTCACTGGCCGGGCGTGCGAGATGTGTCCGTCTCGCCCTGCGACCGAGCCCCGTCACCGATGGATTTTCGGTCCGCCCCGCGTCCAGTTCGGTTTCACAGACCGATGAATGGCTGCAGCAGCCGGCCGATACCGTGGATGCGCAGGCGGCCTTCGACGGCCGCGATGCAGATGCATTCGCCGTCGGCGTCAACCACCGGCCGGTGATCGACGTTCTCGTCGGCCTCGTCGAAATCGCCGGCGACATAGGCGTCGCGTCCGTCGGAGAAGCCGCCGACCAGGACCTGCGTGAACTCGCGGCCGGTGTGGCCGTGTCGCGGCGCCGCACCGGCGGCGGGGATGCGCAGCAGGACGACGTTGGCGTCCGGGTCACCCGCGACGCCGATGCGCGACCAGCTCAGGGCCGGCCCAAGTCGGCGCCAGCGTCCGACGTCGTGGTGGGCGAGCCGGGCGGGCAGAGGAAGTCCATCCGGGGTGGTCGGCGCCTCGGAAATGCGGCGCCGCGACGAAGGCGGGGCCGCGACGGACGCGGCGTCCTCGGCGTCGATCCGCGCCATCAGCGCATCGAAGGCTCCGCCGGCCATCGGTGCCGGTTCGCTCGCCTCGAGCAACGCGCCGCCGATCGCCTCGAAACGACCCACCGTCTGGCGACAGCGGCGGCAACCGTCGAGATGGATCGCGACGACGAGACGCGGTCCGGCCGGCAGGGTTCCGGCGGCCCAGGCCATCAGGGTCTCGTCGGAGGGGTGACGACGAGCTGTCATCGGTCGATCTCCAGAAGATTGCGCAGACGATTGGCGGCGAGCCTCAGCCGTGACTTCACGGTCCCGAGTGGGATGGCGAGGTCGCGGGCGATCTCGGCCTGCGTCTTTTCGGTGAAATAGGTCAAGTGCACCACCTCGGCCTGTTCAGCGGGCAGAGCGGCGACGGCGGCGCGGACGCGGGCGTCGCGCTCGCCGTCGAGAACGATGGTCTCGCCGTCCGGGCTCTCGTCGATCTCGTCGTGATCGTCGGCGACGACGAAACGGACGCGCCCGGCGCGGCGCAGGGCGTCGATGCGCAGGTTGCGGGCGATGGTGAAGATCCAGGTCGCGGCGCTCGCCTTCACCGGATCGAAGAGCTCGGCCTTGCGCCAGACGGCGAGCAGGGTCTCCTGCGCGAGTTCCTCCGCCTCGCCGCGTCCGTCGCGCGCGAACACGGTGATCAGACGCGGCGCGAAATGGGCGTGGAGACGCGCGAAGGCGGCTCGATCGCGGCGCGACGCCACGGCGAGAATCCAGGCCTCCGGACCGTCGGGATCGATGTCCGTGCCGCGCGGCGTGGACGGGGTGTCGCTCAAACGCGCGCCTCTCCGTAGAACCGTGATGACTGCCATCGTTGGTATCGCCTCTCACTTCCCATCGGCAAGTACGAAGGATCGGGCGCTACGGATCACCTGCGGTTCGGATCTTCGGTCGGTCGGGTGGCCTCTCGGCGCGCGGCGCACGGGATTGACGCTCGCCCCCTCGCGCGACGAAGGCGACGACGTCGTCGAGGACGTCGGCGCGCCAACGGAGAGGCTTGGCGATCGCCGAAACGAGCCCGACGTGACCGATGTCGGGATAGACGATCGTATGGACGGAGGTGCCGCGAGCGGCGAGCGCCTCGGCGAAGTCCTTCGTGTTGAACAGTCCCACGGTGCGATCGTCTGAGCCGTGGAGAAGCAGCGTCCGCGGTCCCTTTCGCTTCACGAGGTGGGCGGGCCGCGCCCGATCCGCTCGGTCCGCGACGGGGGCGAAGATCGCCGCGGTCGTGTCCCAGGTGGTCGGATCGAAGGCATAGGGGCCGGCGAGGCCGACGAGCCCGGCCGGTGCGGCGGCATGAGGCGCGGCGGCGGCGATCCAGCGTCGATCGACGGCGAGGAGCGCGGCGATGTGCGCGCCGGCGGAGTGGCCCATCAGGAAGACGGGTCGGCGTCCGCCGCCGGCGCGCGCCAGATGGCGGTCGACCCAACCGTAGGCGCGGGCCGCGTCCTCGACGAAGGCGGGGAAACGGACCTGCGGATAGAGCCGGTAGTCGGCGATCACGGTGGTGATGCCGCGTGCCGCCAGCGCCGTTCCGACGAATTCGTAGGTCGTTCGATCGCCGCTGGTCCAGGCGCCGCCGTAGAGGAAGAGGACGATCGGGCCGGACGCCCGATGCTCGGGCGCGAAGACGTCGAGGCGATGGCGCGCGTCGGGGCCGTAGGGAATGCCGCCGGTGAAGCGGACGCCGGGTTCCCGAATGAGGAAGTCGAAGAACGACGTCCCCGAGGTCGAGGCCTCGGCCGGCGTCGGTGTCGCGGCCTCCACGGGCGGCGCGACGGCGGCGACGAGCAGGGCCGCGAGCGAGAAGGCCTTGTACATCGAACATCTCCTCGTCGGTCCAAGAACCGGGCTCGTCCGCCGACTAGGCGACCGGCGGGGCGAGCCAGAGAGTCACCAGCCGTCCGACACTCGCGCTCGCGGCCGAGACGAAGGTACCCCAGGCCAGATCGGCGAGGGTCAGGGTCGTCGACCAGTTCTTCAGCGTCGCCTGATTGGTCAGGTCGTAGGTGGCGTAGGCGACGAAGCCGAAGAGAGCCGCGTTGGCGAGCGTCGCCATCGCACCGCCGGCGAGGCCCGGTTTCACCCCGAAATGGACGAGGCCGACGACGTAGACGCCGTAGAAGATCAGAGCGGGCGCGACGCGGAAGCCGTCGAGGAGCATGTCTCCCATCGTCGGTCGGTAGAGCGTGTCGGCCATCCGCGAAAGCCAGATCGCGTCGAGCGCGAGGAATGCGGCGAGGGTTGCGCCGTGGGCGACCAGAAGCGTCTTCATGTGACTTTCCTCGTGACGGGTCACTCGCCGGACAGGCGCGTCCAACCCATGTCCTTGCACAGGAGACCGGCGACGATGCAGCCGCGCGTCGTCATCGACGTCGCTCCGACCGTCATCGTCAGGCGGTAGCTCAGATCGCGTTGCGGATCGAAGGCGGTGCCGGTCCAGCGGCCGGGGCCGGCCGGCTCGACGGTCATGACGAGCTTGTCGCCGGTCTTCTCGCCCATCGTGCCTTCACGGATCCAGGTGTTGACGGCGCAGAGGTCGGATCCGCAACGCGCGATCCGCACCCGCGCCTTGCCGTCGCCACGGGCCCAGAGGCCGAAGGGCGAGGGCTCGGCGGCGGCGAAGCTCGAGGCCGGGCCGGCGAGAACGGCCACGGCCACGGCAGCCGCCACCGCGCGCAAGTGAGGCCCCTTCATGACGGATCTCCTTCGGCAGATGCGTCCGGCTTCGTCAGCGTGTAGAGGCCGACGTCGATCGCGCCTTCGCGGAACCCCGCCTCGCAATAGGCGAGGTAGTAGTCCCAGAGCCTCCGGAAGCGCGCGTCGAAGCCGAGCGGCGCTATCTCCTCCCAACGCGCATGGAAGCGGCGACGCCATTCGGCGAGGGTCTCGGCATAGGAGAGCCCGAAGTGCTCTGCGGCCTCGAGGCGCAGCCCCGCGGCCTCGACGGCTCGGGCGAAGGCGGACTTGGAGGGCAGAAATCCGCCGGGGAAGACGTGTTTCTGGATGAAGTCGGTGTCGCGGCGATAGTCTTCGTAGCGGTCGTCGGCGATCGAGATCACCTGGAGCACGGCGTGGCCGCCGGGCTTCAGCGCACGGGCGAGGGTGCCGAAATAGGTCGGCCACCAGGCCTCGCCGACGGCCTCGAACATCTCGATCGACACGATACGGTCGAAGGTCTCGGCGACGTCGCGATAGTCCTGGAGCCGAAGATCGACGCGCTCGTCGAGCCCGCGCGCCGCGACGGTGTCGCGGGCCCAGGCGAGCTGCGACGGCGACAGGGTGATGCCGGTGACGCGTCCGGCGCGACGGTCGGCGAGATGCGCGGCGAGCGCGCCCCAGCCGCAGCCGATCTCGAGTACGCTCTCGCCGCCGTCGAGGGCGAGGAGCTCGGCGATGCGGTCGAGCTTCCTCGCCTGCGCCGCCTCGAGGCTCGGCGTGGTCTCGTCGAAGAGCGCCGAGGAATAGAGCATCGTCCCGTCGAGCCAGCGCCGATAGAAGTCGTTGCCGAGATCGTAGTGGGCCTCGATGTTGCGGCGGCTGCCGCGCCGGCTGTTGGCGTTGAGGAGGTGGCGAATTCGGTCGACCGAGCGGACGAGGCGGGAGCCGCGCACGGCGCGCCGGAGTTCGTCGGTGTTGCGGGCGGCGACGCGGATGACGGCGACCGGATCGGGGCTCGTCCAGTCACCGGCGACGTAGCCTTCGGCGAAGCCGATGTCGCCGCCGGTCAGGATCCGGGCCAGGGTGCGCCAACGGCGGATCTGGATCGTCGCGTCCGGCCCGGGTAGGTGTCCGGTGCGCACGAAGCTCTCGCCGGAGGGCAGGATCACCCGCAACCGGCCGGCGGCGAGCCCGGAGAGCAATCGGTGGAAGATCCGGGCGCGAAAGCCGCGGATCTTCTCGCCAGCCAGCGCCGCGACGTCGGCGGCGGTCATGCTGGTTTCGTCGGTATGGCTCATGACGCGGCCTTTCTGATCGGTTCGGAACGGACGATGGTGACGGGGCTCGCGGGCGGGGCCGGCTTGAACCGGAGCTTCACGCCCTTCAGCCAGAGCTTCAGCGCTTCCCAATGGATCCCGCCGACGACCCGGAGGGTGAGGAACGGCACGGCGGCGCAGAGGCGCAGCAGCGCGCGATCGGTGAGGTCCACGCGTCGGGCGAGATGGCGGGTGCCGAGGATGCGGCCCTCGGCGTCGTGGACGTCGATCACCAGCGAGAAGAGCTCTGCCGGCGGCTTCACCCGGAAGGCATAGGTCTGCTCCATGTCCATGAAGGGGGAGACGTGGAACGCCTTGTCGCAGCGTTGACGGATCTCGCCGCCGTCGGTCTCCTCGACCGGGATCAGGTAGCCGTGGCGCTCGCCGAAGGTGTTGTCGACCTCCCAGAGGATCGCCACGAGGCGGCCGTCGCGGGCGTGGCAGAAGAAGACCGACAAGGGATTGAAGCCCCAGCCGAGGAGACGCGGCATGGTGAAGAGCCGGATCGGCCCGCCGTCGGGGGTGATCCCGGCCCGGCGCATCGAGCTTTCGACCTGCTCCTTCAGATCCCGCCCGGTGCCGTCGCCGCGATCGCGGGCGTGGAACGAGAAGAGATTGAACCGATCGACCGAGAAGAACCGGAGACGGCGGTCCAATTCCGCGAGTTCGTCGAGATCGAGCAGCATCGACCAGACCCGGTACGCGAGGCGATGCTCGCGCGGCCGCAGGCGATGGTGAGTGACGAGGCCCGGATAGAGGGCGGAGGCGAGCGGGGGGTTCATTCGGCCGCCTCCCGCGTCGGGACGGAGGATGTGAGCGGCGTGCGATGGATCCGGGCGCTGTCGTTCGCGACGGTCCAGGGACGGTGCCCGCCGCCGAGGTCCTCGGCGACGGCGAGCCCCGCCTGGAGCCCGTCCTCGTGGAAGCCCGCGCCGAAATGCGCTCCGCAGAACCAGGTCCGGTTCACGCCCTGCAACGACCAGAGCTCGGTTTGCGCCCGGCCGGTCGCGGCGTCGAACAGCGGGTGATCGTAGGCGATCCGGGCATGGACCCGAGAGGGATCGGGTTCGCGCAACGGATTGAGGGTCACGAAGAGCTCCGGCGCATCGCCCAGCGGCTGCAGCCGGTTCATCCAATAGGTGACGGAGAGCGCGCGGTCGCCTTCGCGCGCATCCGATAGATAATTCCAACTCGCCCAGGCGGCGCGACGGCGCGGCATCAGGCCCGCGTCGGAGTGGAGCACCGCCTCGTTCTTCGAATAGCGGAAGGCGCCGAGGAGACGCCGTTCCTCGGCGCTCGGGTCGGCGAGGAGGGCGAGCGCGCGATCGGCGTGGGTGGCGATCACCACGTCGTCGAAGCGCCGCCGCGCGCCGGTCGCGTCGACGACCTCGACGCCGGCGGCATCGCGGGCGACCGACACGACGGGGGTCGAGGTCAGGATGCGATCGCGGAACGAAGCGGTGAGGCGCGCGACATATTCGCGGCTGCCGCCCTTCACGGTGCGCCAGACGGGGCGGCCGGTCAGGCGCAGCAGGCCGTGGTTCTCGCAGAAGCGGACGAAGGCGGCGGCCGGGTAGTCGCCGACCTCGGCCGAGGGCGTCGACCAGATGGCGGCGGCCATCGGGTAGAGATGGTCCTCGCGGAAGGCGCGGCCGTAGCGATGGGCATCGAGCCAATCCGCCAGCGAGACGTCGCCCATCGTCGCCAGATCGCGCGGCGCTTCGCGGTAGAAGCGCAGGAGATCCGCCATCATCGACCAGAAGCGCGGCTTCACCAGATTGACCGGCTGAGCGAGGAGGCCGGCGAGGTCGGAGCCGGCGTATTCGAGCCGGCCGCGATCGATCGACACGGCGAAGGACATGTCGGTTTCGACCGTCTCGACGCCGAGATGGGCGAAGAGCGCCGTCAGATTGGGGTAGCAGGGCTCGTTGTAGACGATGAAGCCGGTGTCGACGGCGATGCTTCGCCCGCCGACGTCGATCTCCACCGTATTCGAATGCCCGCCGATGCGATCGTCGGCCTCGTAGACGGTGACGTCCCGGGTCTTCGCGAGGAGCCAGGCGGCGGAGAGACCGGAAATGCCGGTTCCTATCACCGCGATGCTCCTGCCGCCGCCGCTTCCGGTGAACTGCCCCGTCATGACTTCGCCCCTTCTTCAGAGCCGACGACGTGGCGTCGAAGGCTTCGTTCGAGGGGAAGTACGTACGAGAGAGGGAAAAGGTTCTGTCGGATCGGCGCGCCGACAGATTTTTCTCGCGGCCCCGTCGAGCCGACGAAATCGGTGGACCGAAAAAAACCGCCGTCGAGGAAACCGGCGCGGCCTTCCCTGCGTATCGACCCGAGAAGTGCACTCAAGAGGTGGTTCCATGTCGATGTCGGCGATGATCGTCGCGGCCTTGCTCCTGATCTCGGCGATGACCGTCGCCTGGGCGGTGCGGTTGCGGACCGGGTCGAGCGGTTGGATCGACACGATCTGGTCGGCGGCCGTCGGTCTCGCCGGTCTCGTCGCCGCGCTCGGTGCGGCGGGGGGCGGACGGCGATGGATGATCGCGGGCCTGATCGTCCTCTGGTCGGGCCGTCTCGCGCTCCACATCGGCGCGCGCACGCGCGGCGCGGCGGACGATCCGCGCTACGCCGAACTGGAACGGCAATGGGGCGGCGCCTTCCGGTTCCGGCTCTTCCTCTTCCTTCAGATCCAGGCGGCGGTGGGGTTGATCCTCGCTTTCGCCGTTCATCTCGCGGCGGGTGCGCGAGCGCCGTTTCCAGGTCCGATCGACGGACTCGCGGCCGCCGTCGTCATCGCCGGGATCGCCGGGGAAGCGCTCGCCGACGCGCAACTGCGCCGCTTCCGCGCGTCCGCGCCGGCCGGGTCGGTCTGCGACGCCGGGCTCTGGGGTTGGTCGCGCCATCCCAATTATTTCTTCGAATGGCTGGTCTGGTGCGGCTTCGCGCTCTTCGCGCTCACCGGGATCGGGGATCGGCCCGGGCAGATCCTCGCCATCGCGGCGCCGGTGACGATGTGGGTTCTGCTCGTCCACGTCTCCGGCATTCCGCCGCTCGAGGCACACATGGCGAAGACCCGCGCGGACGCCTTCCTCGCCTATGCCGCGCGCGTCTCGCCCTTCGTTCCGCGTCCCCCTCGGCCGGCGCCCGCGCGCACGGCCGCCCACCTGGAGGAAAGCCCATGAACTTCGTCGCAGGCGTCATCGACACGGTCGAACGCATCCCGCTTCCCGACGGTCTCACCCTCGCCGGGATCGACTGGCTGTGCGAACGCACCCGCCGCAGGCTCGAGCGTGGCTCCGTGAGCGACGAAGACCTCTTCGTGCGCGAGATGAGGCGTCACCCGATCGCGGCGCACACGGACGAGGCGAACGATCAACATTACGAACTTCCGGCCGACTTCTTCGGCCTCGTGCTCGGGCCGAAGCGGAAATATTCCTGCTGCCTCTATCCGAACGAGGCGACCACGCTCGCCGAGGCCGAGGACCTCGCGCTCGCCGAGACGTGCGTGCACGCCGATCTCGCCGATGGGCAGACGATCCTCGAGCTCGGGTGCGGTTGGGGCTCGTTGACGCTGCACATGGCCGCGACCTATCCGCTCGCCCGGATCGTCGCGGTGTCCAACTCCCGGTCTCAGCGCGCTCACATCGTGGCAGAGGCCGAACGCCGGGGGCTCGCCAATCTCACCGTCGTCACCGCCGACATGAACGACTTCCAGCCGCCCTTCGCCGGCTTCGATCGGATCATCTCGGTCGAGATGTTCGAGCACATGTCGAACTGGCGAGCGCTCCTGGCGCGGACGCGGGATTGGCTCGCGCCGGATGGCCGCCTGTTCCTGCACGTCTTCACCCACCGATCGAGATCCTATCGCTTCGATCATCGCGACCCGGCCGATTGGATCGCCCGCCACTTCTTCACCGGCGGCATCATGCCGGCGCAGGATCTCGTCCATCGTTTCCCCGATCTCTATCGGGTGGAGGCCGAATGGCGCTGGTCGGGCGAGAACTACCGCGCCACCGCGCTCGATTGGCTCGCCAACTTCGACGCCGAACGCGAGCGGATCGACCGAATCTTGCTGGACGTCTACGGCTCGGACGCCGACCTGTGGCGGCGGCGTTGGCGGCTCTTCTTCCTGGCGACGGCCGGTCTCTTCGGCCATGCCGAAGGCGCGGAATGGGGCGTCGGCCACTATCGCCTGACGCCGATCGAAGAGACGACGCCGTGACCGGGCCGACCGAGACGGCCGCCCGGCCCGGATCGACATCTTCGAACGGCGCGGGGGCGTCTTCCGGCGCGGGGCATCTCGCGTCGGTCGACCCGAAGACGGCCGCGGCGGTGAGCGTCGCGTGGCTCGTGGTGGCCAACAAGCCGATCTACCCGCTCTATGTCTGGTGGTTGGTCGGATCGGGAACGGAGGTCGCGGCGGCGACCGCTCTCTCCGCGCCGCTGTTCCTGGCGATCGCCCTCGGCGCCGCGAAGCGACCGCTCGCGGCGCGCATCGCGCTTCCGCTCGTCGGCGCGATGGACACGGTGTTTGCGACCCTGCTCTTCGGGCGAGCGAGCGGGGCGGAGCTCTTCTTCGTTCCGTGTCTCCTTCTGGCCGTGTGCGCGTTTTCACCGGGCGAACGTCGTCGGGTTCGAATGCTCGTCGTGGTACTCTTCCTCACCTTCGTCGTCGTCCATGGGGTCGTCGGCCCGGGCGGTGGGCCCTGGACCGCGGCGCAGGTGGCACTGGTCCGAGAGATGAACATCCTCGCCGTCGCCTCGCTTTCGGCCTTCGTCGCATGGCGCTTTTCGGGAACGAGGTGAACATCGGGCTCGCGTGAGGCGGATCATGCCGAACGCCCGGCCCGAAGCCCCGGCGCTCCGTGAAGGAGAGCGGACTACGGCGGCGAATATGTTCGGGATCGCGGCCCTCGAGGCCGACCGCGCCCGACGTCGTCGTCGCCGTGCCGGAAGGCCGCGACGACCGCGACCGGCACGGCGAGACCACGGGAACGGAGGTACCGTTTCACGCGGCGTCGAGACCGGCGATGATCGCGGCGACGTCTCTCGAAGGTGGTCTGCCGAAGGTGCGCGCATATTCGCGGCTGAACTGGGTCGGACTCTCATAGCCGACGTCGTGGGCGATCGCCGTGATGCCGCCTTCTCCCGCGATCAGACGGGCGCGCGCGGCGAGCAGTCGGACGCGCTTCTGATATTGCAACGGGCTCAGCGCCGTGACGGCCTTGAAGTGACGATGAAAGGCGGAGGGGCTCATCGCCACCATCCCCGCCAGGGTTTCGATCCGCAGGGGCGCGGTGAAGTTCTGCCGGATCCATTGGATCGCCGTGTCGATGCGGGCCGAAGTGGTATCGGGCAGGCCGATGTCGCGCAGCATCGCTCCGTGGGGTCCCTGCAGCACGCGGAACAGGATCTCGCGTTCATAGAGGGGCGCCAACGCCGGGATTTCATGCGGGTGTTCCATCAACCGCAGCATCCGCAACCAGGCGTCCAGCAGCTCCGGGGTGACCGGCGCGACCGAAAATCCGCGATCGGACCGACGATCGTCGGCAGGAATGAGCAGATCCGACAGCAGATCGGCGATGATCCGCGGCTCGAGCGACAGGCTGACCGCCAGATAGGGCTCTCCCGTCGCGGCCGGCCGCACCTGCCCGACGGCGGGCAAGCCGACGGACATCACGAAATAGGTCGCGGCATCGTAGTTCAGCACCCTGTCGCCGACCGACATCGTCTTGGAGCCGCGCAGGATGAGGTTGATCATCGGCTCGTAGACGGCGGACAGCTCGTGCTCGGGCACTTTGCCCTGCACCATGGCAACACGCGGGATGCCGGTTTCGGTGCGCCTGTTTCGGGCGCCCGACGCGAGCCTGCGCAATTCGTCGAGGGTGGTGTCCATCCCTCGGACTGTGCCGAAGCCCGGCCCATCCGACAAGGAAAAGCCGAACCGGGCAGATTTCGAGCAGGATCGGGCAGGCATTCTCGCGTCCCTCGCCGATATTTCGAGGACGAGGTCACAGCGCGGGAGACGCACATGAAGATCGTCGTCATCACCGGGGGCAGCCGCGGCATCGGCGCCGCCACAGCCATCGCCTGCGCCGAGAGCGGCCTGGGCGTGATCCTGACCTACAAGGCCAGTCCTGGGCGCGCCGAAGACGTCGTGCGCGAGATCGAGGCACGCGGCGGTCGGGCGGTCGCCCTGCCGCTCGATGTCGGCGACGTCACCGCCTTCCCGTCCTTCCGTGCCGATGTCGTCGCGGCTCTGGCGTCCATCTGGGGCCGCACGGACTTCGACTACCTCGTCAACAACGCCGGATACGGGCTCTATCGGCCGATCGAGACGGTGACCGAGGCCGAGTTCGACGGGCTCTACGGCGTCCATCTCAAGGGGCCGTTTTTTCTCGCCCAGACGTTGCTGCCGCTGATGGCGACGAACGGGCACATCGTCAACATCGTCAGCGCGACGTCACGGGTGGCGACGGCGGGGGTCGCCCCCTACGCGTGCTTCAAGGCGGGGCTGGAAGTCCTGACGCGATATCAGGCCAAGGAGTTCGGGCCCCGCGGCATCCGAGCCAACGCGATCGCGCCGGGTCCGATCCGCACCGAACTCGGCGGGGGGTTGAGCGCGGCGTTCGAGGCGGTGCTCGCCGGGCAGACGGCGCTCGGCCGGGTCGGCGAAGCCGCCGAGGTCGGCAGCGTCGTCGCCAGCCTGCTGTCGGAGCACAATCGGTGGATCGACGCCCAGACGATCGAAGTCGGCGGCGGCTACATGATCTGACGGTGGGCCACGAGCCCGTCCCACGCCGTCCGTGTCCCCCCTGAAAGCCGAGGCATCGCCTCGATCGGAGGTTCCCATGTCGGATCATCGACCCGCTCTCGACGTCTTCGCTCCCGACGTGGAGGCATCGGACAGGCGCGACGGCCCCACCGCCTCGACGGACCATCGTCGCGAGGAGGCGACCGTGAACACGCTGGTTCGGGATTTCATCCGGGCCACGAATGCCTTCGACGTCGAGGCGGCGCTGCGGCTCTTCGCCGCCGACGCGGTGATCGAGGACGCCTCGGTCGGCGACACCTTCGTCGGCGCGGCCCGCATTCGCGCGTATCTGGAGACCTACTTCGTGCGTCACCACACGGTCACCACTCTGATCTCGTCGGAGGTCTCCGGCGGTCGACACGTCGAAGCCCGTGTCGAGTTCACCGGCGACTTCGGTCACGAGACCGGAGTCTTGAAGTTGCGGATCGACACCGACGGTCGGATCGAGAGGATCGACGCCGACCTCGAATGAGACGGGAGAAGCCGGCCGGTCCCCCGCGCCCCGGCGGTCCGCGACGGACGCCTCCCGTCCGAGACGTCGGGTTCGCGCCACGTCCGGCACAACCGGCCGTGCACCGTGCCGGGTTCGTCTCAGAATTCGCTCAGCACCGCCTCCAGAACGACGCGCAGACGGCGCAGGCGGCGCAGATCGCCGTGATAACCGACCCAGACGTCGCGACCCGGCGGCGGCGCGGAAAGCTCGAACGCCACCAGCCCCGGAAGCCGATCCGCCATCAGTCGCGGCAGCACGGCGATGCCCGCCCCGGAGAGCACCGCGCGTGCCTGGGCGTCGCGACTGTTGCTGCGAAACGCGACCGAGGCGTGCGGAAACGTCTCGCGCATCCAGGCCGCATCGGGGAACGCGGCGAAGCCGTGATCCATCGTCACCAGGCGCGTGCCGCGACCGGAGCCCGGCTCCGGTGCCGGCGTGCCGGCGGCGCCGTAGAGCCCGTAGTCGAGATGGGTCAGCTTGCGCCGGATGACCCCGCTCTCGTCGAAGGGCGTGATGCGGAAGGCCAGATCGGCCTCGCGCCGCGCCAGACTGTAGATCCGCGCGTCGGTCAACAGCTCGACGGTGAGACGCGGGTACTCGGTGGTCAGGCGGGCGAGGATCGGCGCCAGGACATGGACGCCGAACCAGTCGGAGCTGGCGACCCGTAGAACACCCTCGAGCTGCCTGCCCTGGCCGGCCAGTTCGCGCTCGAACGACAGCGCCTCCTCTTCGATCCGTTCGGCATGGTGGAGCGCCGCCGTGCCTTCGTCGGTGAGCACGAAACCGTCGCTGGTGCGCTGGAACAGGCTGTGGCCGACGGCGGCCTCGAGAGCGCGGAGACGACGGCCCATCGTCGGCTGGCTCTGCCCAGCCGCACGCGCCGCCGCACCGAGGGTGCCGTTGCGCGCGATCGCGAGGAAGATCTTGAGGTCGCTCCATTCCATGTCGATACCATTCAACTTTGAATGGTCTGACGTCAATCTTGAAAGTTCCAATCACAAATGGATGTCCTCATTCTCCACCCGTCCCAGATGAACGGAGATGGAACATGTCATCGGCAACCATGCGTGCGGCGATCCTCGAAACTCACGGCGGCTCGTTCCGCGTCACAGAAATCGCGCGTCCCGAGCCCGGCCCCGGGCAGGTTCTGGTTCGGATCGCGGCGAGCGGCGTCAATCCGCTCGACACCAAGATCCGCGCGGGCACCGCCGCCCACGCGCGGCACCCGCTGCCGGCGATCCTCGGGATCGATCTCGCCGGGACGGTCGAAGCGCTCGGGGCCGGTGTGGACGGATTTCGTCGGGGTGACGAGGTCTATGGGATGACCGGCGGTGTCGGAGGTCATCAGGGGTCGCTCGCCGAATTCGCCGCGGTCGACGCCCGATTGCTCGCCCGCATGCCGTCCAACCTGTCGATGCGCGAGGCCGCGGCCCTTCCCCTCGTCGCCATCACCGCCTGGGAAGGGCTCGTCGACCGCGCCCGGGTCGCGCCCGGCCAGAAGGTTCTGGTTCAGGGCGGCGGTGGCGGGGTCGGCCATGTCGCGATCCAGATCGCCCGGGCGCTGGGCGCCGAGGTCTACGCGACCGACGGCGCCGCGAAGAAGGCTCTGATCGAACGGCTCGGCGCCGTCGCCATCGATTTCCGTGCGCAGTCGGTCGAGGAGCATGTGGCGGAACACACCGGCGGCGAGGGCTACGACCTCGTCTACGACACCAACGGCGGGGCGGTGCTCGACGCCTCGTTCCGGGCGATCCGGCGGTTCGGCCATGTGGTCAGCAGCCTCGGCTGGGGCACGCACGCCCTGGCACCGTTGTCCTTCAAGGCCGGCACCTATTCCGGCGTCTTCACTCTGCTGCCGCTGCTGACCGGCATCGGCCGCTCGCATCACGGGGAAATTCTGACCGAAGTCACCCGCTTGATCGAAGACGGCCAGCTGCGGCCGATCCTCGACCCGCGCCGGTTCGCGCTCGATCGGGTCGTCGAAGCGCATGCGGCGATCGAAGACCGGAGTGCGACGGGCAAGATCGTCGTCGACATCGACGCCTGAGCTCATTCCGCTCGGACGGCATCACCTCGCGATGAAGACTGACGTGCTCCCCGTATTCCTTGCCGGTCATGAGTCTGGTCCGGCGGTGATCTGGCCCTGATCGGACCGGCTTGCGAACACCGACGGCGCGAGGCCGCCGAGGCTCGTATGGGGGCGGAGGGTGTCGTAGTCGATCCGCCAGTTCTCGATGATCCGTCTCGCCTCGGCAGGCGAGGAGAAGACGTGCTCGTTCAGGCACTCGTCGCGGAGCCGGCCGTTGAAGCTCTCGACGAAGGCGTTCTGGATCGGCTTGCCCGGCGCGATGTAGTGCCATTCGATCCGGGTCGCGGCGTTGAAGCGCAGGACGGCCTGGCTGACGAGCTCGGTGCCGTTGTCGCTGACGATCATGAGAGGTTCTCCCCGCCGGGCCATCAGCGCCTCCGACTCGTGCACGACCCGCGTGCCCGACGACGACGTGTCGACCACCCAGGCGAGGCATTCCCGCGATAAGTCGTCGACCACGTTCAGCACGCGGAAGCGGCGACCGTCATCGAGGGCGTCCGAGACGAAGTCGAGCGACCAGCGCTGGTTCGGCCCTTGCGGGATCGTCGCCGGTGCTCGCGTGCCCAAGGCCCGTTTCCGCCCGCCTCGCTTGCGCACCATCAGCCGTTCTTCCTCGTCGAGCCGATGGACGCGCTTCAGATTGATCGCCCGACCTTCCCGCCGCAGCAGGATCGCCAGACGCCGATAGCCGAAGCATCGTCGCTCGTTGGCCAGCTCGCGCAGGCGGGTCCAGACGGCGGCATCGTCGCTGCCGCTCTGCTCGTATTGGAAGCTCGAGAGATCCACGCCGAGAAGCCTGCAGGCTCGTCGTTCCGACAGTCCGTGACCGGCGATCGCCCGCCGCACGGCATCGAACCGGACTGCAGGCGTCATCCGCTTTTTCCCAGGAGATCCTTCGGCACGGCGTTGTCGAGCACCTGCTCGGCCGAGAGCGGTTACGTCCCCGGGAGTGGTGTAGGAGCGCCGATCTTCGGTGGGGTCCGAAGTGGGCTCAGGCCGCCACGGCGGG
>OFTX01000523.1_pt1 | contig 19814 bp, 20 predicted proteins | sample 1775051 | NCBI WGS metagenome assembly OFTX01 (sample SAMN08195772, study PRJEB24354) | sludge metagenome | isolation source: sludge from phenol fed wastewater aerobic bioreactor A | place: India: Nagpur | collected 2016-09-15
AACGCCTTCCTGCGCGACTTCGACATGTACTTCTGCAAGCTGTTCGACGGCGCGCGCCACGACTCGGGCGACCCCTTCCTGTGGGGCGAGCGCATGATCGAGCACTACAAGGCCAACCGCTGCGACCCGCGCGCCAAGACGCTGATCTTCAGCGACGGCCTGACCATTCCGCGCTGCATCGAGTTGTTCGAGCGCTTTCACGGCCGCGTGCAGGTGGCCTTCGGCGTCGGCACCAACCTGACCAACGACGTCGGCCCCGACGCGCTGCAGCTGGTGCTGAAGATGGTGCAGTGCAACGGCCAGCCGGTGGCCAAGATCTCGGACACGCCCGGCAAGACCATGGTGGAGGACGAGGGCTACCTGAACTACCTGCGCCAGGTGTTCGACCTGCCGGCGCCGCCCGCGCCCGGCAGCGGCCCGGTCATCCGCACCGCGCCGGTGATGCTCTGATACTATTATTTATATAGCTAATAGCGCACACTCCATAAGCGCTATGGCCTGATTTGACCTGAAAATGACTGTGCCGACCACTTCCTGCCACGCCGCCCAACCCAAATGCCTGCGCAAGGCACTGGCCCCCGCGTGGTGGCTGGCGCCCGCGCTGCTGGCGCTGGCCGCGCCCGCCCACGCGGCCGGGCTCGACGGCCGCCAGCTGTCGGCCCTGTGGGGCCTGCCCTTTGTCGGCATCCTGCTGTCGATCGCCGTCTGGCCGCTGGTCGGCCCGCACTTCTGGCACCACCACTTCGGCAAGATCGCCGCCGCCTGGTCGCTGGCCTTTCTGCTGCCCTTCGCGGCGGTGTTCGGCGCGCACACGGCACTGGCCGGCCTGGTGCATGCGCTGGTGGCCGAATACATCCCCTTCATCCTGCTGCTGACGGCGCTGTTCACCGTCTCGGGCGGCATCTACATCCGCGGCAACCTGCACGGCACGCCGCAGCTGAACACCGCCATCCTGGCCATCGGCGCGGTGCTGGCCAGCTTCATGGGCACCACGGGCGCGTCCATGCTGCTGATCCGCCCGCTGATCCGCGCCAACGACAACCGCCCCAGCTGCGCGCACGTGGTGGTGTTCTTCATCTTCATCGTCAGCAACATCGGTGGCTCGCTCACGCCGCTGGGCGACCCGCCGCTGTTCCTGGGCTTTCTCAAGGGCGTCGGCTTCTTCTGGACGCTCGAGAACATCTACCGCGAAACCCTGTTCATGACGGTGGTGCTGCTGGCGCTGTTCTACGTCCTCGACCGCCACCTGTACCGCAAGCAGGGCGTGACGCGGCCCGATCCGACGCCCGACACGCCGACGTTCGGCTTCGACGGCGCCGTCAACTTCGTGCTGCTGGGCGTGGTGGTGGCGCTGGTGCTGATGAGCGGCATGTGGGCCAGCCCGGTGTCGTTCGACGTCATGGGCACCGCCGTCGGCCTGCCGGGACTGGTGCGCGACGTCGGCCTGATCGTGGTCACGGCGGTGTCGATCGCCATCACGCCGCGCGCGGTGCACGAGTCCAACCAGTTCGACTGGGGGCCGATGCAGGAGGTGGGCAAGCTGTTCGCCGGCATCTTCCTGACCATCATTCCGGTCATCGCCATGCTGCAGGCGGGCGAGGACGGGCCCTTCGGCGCCATCGTCAAGGCGGTCACCCACGCCGACGGCACGCCCAACCCGGCGGCCTACTTCTGGGCCACCGGCGTGCTCAGCTCCTTCCTGGACAACGCGCCGACCTACCTCGTGTTCTTCAACACCGCGGGCGGCGACGCGGCGCACCTGATGGGGCCGCTGGCCAGCACCCTGGCGGCCATCAGCGCCGGCGCCGTGTTCATGGGCGCCAACAGCTACATCGGCAACGCGCCCAACCTGATGGTCAAGGCCATTGCCGAGGACCGCGGCGTGAAGATGCCCAGCTTCTTCGGCTACATGGCCTGGAGCGGCGGCATCCTGATTCCGCTGTTTCTGCTCGTCACGTGGATCTTTTTCTGACATGCCGGAGCACGCCCCCCTCATCATCGACATCGCCGGCACCACGCTGACGGCCGTCGACCGCCAGCGCCTGGCGCACCCGCTGGTGGGCGGGCTGATCCTGTTCGCCCGCAACTGGGACAGCCGCGCGCAACTCACCGCCCTGTGCGCGGCCGTCAAGCGCGTGCGGGGCGACTTGCTGATCGCCGTCGACCACGAAGGCGGGCGCGTGCAGCGCTTTCGCAGCGATGGCTTCACCCACCTGCCGCCCATGCGCCGCCTGGGCGAGCTGTGGATGCAGGACGCCATGCGCGCGCAGGACGCCGCCACCGCCTGTGGCCACGTGCTGGGCGCCGAGCTGCGCGCCTGCGGGGTGGATCTGTCGTTCACGCCCGTGCTCGACCTGGATTGGGGGCCCAGTGGGGTCATCGGCGACCGCGCGCTGCACGCCGACGCACGCGTGGTCACGCTGCTGGCCAAGGGCCTGATGCACGGCCTGCTGCTGGCCGGCATGGCGCACTGCGGCAAGCACTTTCCCGGCCACGGCTTCGTCGCCGCCGATTCGCACACCGACGTGCCGCGCGACGCGCGCCCGCTCAAGGCCATCCTGCAGGACGATGCCGCGCCCTACGGCTGGCTGGCCAGCAGCCTGCGCGCCGTCATGCCGGCGCACGTGATCTACAGCAAGGTCGACCGCCGCCCGGCAGGCTTTTCCAGGCGCTGGCTGCAGGCCATCCTGCGCCAGCGGCTGGGCTTCGACGGCGCCATCGTCAGCGACGACCTCAGCATGGCCGGCGCGCGCCAGATCGAGGGCCGCACCGTCAGCCCCTTTGATGCCGTGCTGGCCGCGCTGGATGCGGGCTGCGACCTGACCCTGCTGTGCAACCAGTCGCTGGGGCAGGGCGTGGTCATCGACGACACCATCGACGCCCTGGCGCGCGCCCAGCTGCAGGGCCGCTGGCAGCCCGGCGCCGTCAGCGCGCAGCGGCGCATGGCCCTGCTGCCGCAGGGTGATGCGCCCGACTGGGATGCGCTGATGCGCAGGCCGGCCTATATTCATGCTCTGGAGCGCCTGCCTTGAACTTGTGGCCCCGGCCCGCATCTGAACGATCATGACCCACACCCCCTACGGATACCTGCCGCCCTCGGCGGCATCGCGCGCCAACCCGCTCGAGCGCCTGCTCGGCCGCGTCATGGGTTGGCTGGGCTGGATCGTGCTGATGATGCTGGGCCTGGTGTTCGTCGTCAGCCTGCTGTTCTGGCTGGCCGTGATGGTGCTCTACAGCTTGGTCGCCGGCTGGATCACCGGCCGCCCGGCCACCGTCACCCTGCTGTGGCAGCGCTACCGCGCCATGGCCCGCCAGCACTGGCCGCAGCGCCCGCCGCGCCAGGGCGCATCCGCCACCCCGCGCGCCGACGCCGCGCAGGCCACCGGCGCGTCGATGGAAACCGGCGTGCAGGACGTGGGTTGGCGCGAGGTGCGAGCGCCCGCGCCGCCGCCGCGCTCCGAGTGAATCGAGCGCAACGCCCCGCCACTCGGCGGGGCGTTTTGCATCAGGCGCTCACTTCGCGCGCCGATATGACGTAGGTGAAGGTTTCCGGGTCGTATTGATCCAGCCAGCCGTCGGCGTCTTCGGCCATCGGGTACATCACGAAGCCCAACGCATCGCCGGCGCTGCCCGGCAGCTTGACGTCGTGCGCCGTGTTGTAGGCCATCCAGTTGCCCTCCCAGGCGCCGAACAGGCCGGTGTACACCGGGGCGATCAGCGGGTCGTCGGTGCGCTTGATCCATGCGGGCGTTTCCTGGCGCATCACCTTGGCTACGTCGGCCGGGTCCATCGCCGTCCAGCCGCGCGCCTGCAGGTACACCTCGGCGCGGCAGTGCTGCGCGCCGCTCAGCTTGGCCGAGCCGCTGCCCAGCTGCTTGTAGCCAAAGGCCGAGGGCGCCAGGCGAATGCCGTACACGTCGCGCGCGGGCACGCCCACGGCGCGGCACAGGCCGACGAACAGCGCGTTGATGTCGGCGCACTTGCCGCCCAGGTTGCCGGTCTCCAGCATGGTCTTGATGTCGCCCTCGCCGCAGCCCTTGACCTCGGGCTCGCGCCAGGCGTTGACCACCACCCAGTCGTACAGGGCGCGCACCTTGGCCTCGTCGCTGTGTGCTCCGCGCGTGGCTTGCAGGGCGGTCTCGCGCACGATGCCGTCGGTGGGCAGCAGGCGCGTGGGCCGCAGCGCCTCGCGCAGCGTGCTGGCGTCGTCGGGCACGCGCTGCGCGCCCGGCGTGCGGCTTTGGGTGCGCACGCGGCTGGTGACTTCGACAAAAGGTTGGGGCAGGCCGCCGGCAAAATCCACGGCCACCAGGCGCACGCCCTGCGCGCCATCGGTGACGATGCGCGCCTGGCCGTTGCTGGCAAAGCGGTCGCCCAGCGGCAGCTGCCAGCCGGTTTGCACCGAGGGCAGCGGCACCCAGGCGCGCGTGGCGCCGGCTGTGGCGGGCAGGTCGAGGCGGGTGGTGAGATCGAAGGTGCGCCAGTCGCCCGATTGGGGGGCAAAGCGAGGGGCGGACGAGAGTGCCGGCGCGGCGGCGGCAAAGGCGGGGGGCAGGCTGGCGGCAAGGCCGAGGCCTGCCGCGCGCCCGATGAGGGCACGGCGATGCAAGTTCATGCAGAGAACTCCGGTTGGTCAGGAAACACCGGTCGGCGCACACGAGGCGGGCGATCCAATCGCCAACGCCAATGCCCCGAAGGCCGGTGGCCGGCGCTGACGGGCAGCGCGCGGCCGGGCGATTATCCGCCCTGGGCCTTGATCCAGCTCAGGGCCGGCTCGCCCGTCCAGTCCACCGCGCCGCGGATGATCTGGCGTGCCTGGCCTCGCGCGTCGACCAGCACGGTGGACGGAAACACCGTCGTGCCCCATGCGCGGGTGATCTCCCCCTTGGGGTCGGGCAGCACGGTCAGTGTCAGGCCGCTGGACTGCACGTAGCGGCGCACGCGCGGCAGCGGCTCGCGCACGTTGACGGCCAGCACCGCCAGACGCTCGCCCTCCAAGTCGGCCAGGGTCTGCAAGGTGGGCATCTCCTCCTTGCAGGGCGCGCACCAGGTGGCCCAGAAGTTGATCAGCACGGCGCGTCCGCGCAGGGCCGCCAAGTCCCACGGCCGGCCGTTCAGGTCGGTGGCGGCCAGCGGCGGCACGACCTGGCCGGCGGGCCAGGGCTTGCTGACGTTCTGCGCGCGGGCGCCGGGCAGCACGCCGGCCAGCAGCAGGCCGGCCAAGGCCTGGCGCCGGGTGGGCATCACGCGCGCTCGGCCACCCAGCCCTGCACCGAGGCCAGTGCCCGGGGCAGGCCGGCCGCATCGCTGCCACCGGCCATCGCCAGGTCGGGCTTGCCGCCGCCCTTGCCACCCACCTGCTGGGCGACGAAGTTGACCAGCTCGCCGGCCTTGATCTTGCCCGTCTCGGCCTTGGTCACGCCGGCGGCCAGCTGCACCTTGTCACCATCGACGGCGGCCAGCACGATGGCGGCGGACTTCAGCTTGTCTTTCAGCTTGTCCATGGTCTCGCGCAGGGTCTTGGCGTCGGCGCCGGGCAGGGTGGCGGCCAGCACGCGGAGGCCCTTGACCTCGACCGCCTGGCTCACCAGCTCGTCGCCCTGCGCCGAGGCCAGCTTGCCCTTGAGCTGGGCCACTTCCTTTTCCAGCATCCGCACGTGATCGAGCGTGCCGGCGATGCGCTGCGTCAGCTCGGTGCTCGGGGTTTTGAGTGCGCCCGCCGCCTCGTGCACGGTGGCCTCCAGCGACTGCAGGTAGGCCAGGGCGTTGGTGCCGGTCACGCCTTCCACGCGTCGCACGCCGGCAGCCACGCCGCTTTCGCCGACGATCTTGAACAGGCCGATGTCACCGGTGCGCGTCACGTGCGTGCCGCCGCACAGTTCGCGGCTGGAGCCGATGTCGAGCACGCGAACGGTCTCGCCGTACTTCTCGCCGAACAGCATCATGGCGCCGGTCTTTTGCGCGCTGTCGATGTCCATCACGCGTGCCTGGGTGGCGGTGTTGGCCAGCACCTCGGCGTTCACGCGCTGCTCGATCTCCTGGATCTGCGCGGGGGTGACGGGCGCGTTGTGCGCAAAGTCGAAGCGCGTCTTCTCGGCATCGACCAGACTACCCTTTTGCTGCACGTGCGCGCCCAGCACCTCGCGCAGCGCCTTGTGCATCAGGTGCGTGACGCTGTGGTTGCGCATGGTGGCGGCGCGGCGCGCGGTGTCGACCTGCGCCTGCACCGTGTCGCCGACCTTGAGCGCGCCCGCTTCGAGCCTGCCGTGGTGGCCGAACACGTCGGCCTTGATCTTCTGCGTGTCGTTGACGGCAAAGCGCGCGCCGCCTGCGCTGATGAGGCCCGCGTCGCCCACCTGGCCGCCCGACTCGGCGTAGAACGGCGTCACGTCCAGCACCACCACGCCGTTTTGTCCGGCTTTCAGCTCTTGAGTCGGCGTACCGTCTGCGTAGAGCGCTATGATTTTTGCGGTTTCTGCCAGATGCTCGTAGCCGGTGAAGGTGTTGGCCGCGCCCTCGTAGGCCAGCGCCTTGTCCATCTTGAACTTGCCCGCCGCGCGCGCCGTGTCCTTCTGGTGCTGCATGGCGGCGTCGAAGCCGGCCTCATCCACCGTCACGCCGCGCTCGCGGCACACGTCGTTGGTCAAATCCAGCGGAAAGCCGTAGGTGTCGTGCAGCTTGAAGGCGACCTCGCCCGGCAGCGTCTTGGCGCCGCGGGCCAGTGCGGCATCGAGGATTTCCATGCCATGCGCCAGCGTCTCGAAAAAGCGCTCTTCCTCGGCCTTGAGCACGCTGGTGATGTGCGCCTGCTGCTCCTTCAGGCGCGGGTAGGCGGCGCCCATCTGCGCCACCAGCGGCGCTACCAGCTTGTGGAAGAAGGGCGTCTTTTGCCCCAGCTTGTAGCCGTGGCGGATGGCGCGGCGGATGATGCGCCGCTGCACGTAGCCGCGGCCCTCGTTGCCGGGGATCACGCCGTCGCTGACCAGGAAGGACGTGGCGCGGATGTGGTCGGCGATCACCTTGAGCGAGGGGTTGGCCAGGTCGCTGGTGTGCGTCTCGCGCGCGGCGGCGGCGATCAGCGCCTGGAACAGGTCGATCTCGTAGTTGCTGTGCACGTGCTGCAGGATGGCGGCCAGTCGCTCCAGGCCCATGCCGGTGTCCACGCAGGGCGCGGGCAGGCGGGTCACGCTGCCGTCCTCGGCCATGTCGAACTGCATGAACACGTGGTTCCAGATCTCGATGAAGCGGTCGCCGTCCTCGTCGGGCGATCCGGGCGGGCCGCCGGGGATTTCGGGGCCGTGGTCGTAGAAGATCTCGCTGCACGGCCCGCACGGCCCGGTGTCGGCCATCATCCAGAAGTTGTCGCTCTTGTACTTGCCGCCCTTGTTGTCGCCGATGCGGATCACGCGCTCGGGCGGCAGGCCGATCACCTTCGTCCAGATGTCGTAGGCCTCGTCGTCCTCGTGGTAGACGGTGGCCAGCAGCCGCTCGGCCGGCAGCTGGTAGACCTGGGTCAAAAGCTCCCAGCCCCATTCGATCGACTCGCGCTTGAAGTAGTCGCCGAAGCTCCAGTTGCCCAGCATCTCGAAGAAGGTGTGGTGGCGCGCGGTGTAGCCCACGTTTTCCAGGTCGTTGTGCTTGCCGCCCGCGCGCAGGCAGGCCTGCACGCTGGTCGCGCGCTTGTAGGGGCGCTGGTCGGTGCCCAGAAAAACGTCCTTGAACTGCACCATGCCGCTGTTGGTGAACATCAGCGTCGGGTCGTTGGCGGGCACCAGCGGGCTGGAGGGCACCACGGTGTGGCCCTTGCTGACGAAGAAGTCCAGAAAGCTCTGGCGGATGTCGGCGACCGACATGGGAGGTTGGCTGGTTTTCATAAACGTTTTTGGCCTGCAGCGCTTGTCCAGCAAGCGCGGTCAGCTCAGCAATTGATAGCGAAGTCCGGTGAATCGGGCGAAGTCTTTGTCGAAGGTCAGCACCTCCGCGTCGTGTTCGATGGCGATGGCGGCGATGTGGGCGTCGTTGGTGAGGTTGCCTGCCGTGCCGCATTCCAGCAGCAGGCGCGCCAAGATGTCCATGTGGCGCGCGCCCGGCTGCAGCAGGCGGGCGTTGGGGTGCTCCAGCCAGCCTTGCACATCGCCCAGCGCGTCGGCCACCGACAGCGGTTTGGGCATGACGCGCGCCATCGTGGACAAGCGCACGAAACCCACCAGCGGCAGCCACGCCAAGCCGATACCGGCCGACTCTCGCACCGCGTCATCCAATGCAGCGCGGGCGATTGCATGGTCGGGACTGAGCGGATTGGCCGCGTGGATCAGCAGGTTGGTGTCAGGCAGCTTCATGGGCGTCAGGACTTGCCCTGCTGGCGCTCGACCTCCAGGCGCGCCTGCAATTTGAGAAACTCCTCGGCATCCATGTCGCCCAGCAGCTGGTTGGCCTGGCGCAGATCCATTTTCGGCACGCCCATGTCGTGGGTGCGCTGGATGAAAGGCGGAATGTCCTCGGCCACTCGCGCGGGCGTGGCCGACATCGGCACGATCTTGGCCACCGGCTTGTTGTGGCGCGTGATGATCACCTCCTCGCCACGCTCGGCGCGGGCGACCAGTTCGCTCAGGTGAGTCTTGGCCTCGAACAGGCCGATGGCGGCAGCGGTCATGGCGGGGCTTTCAAGAATTGGTTGAATCAACCAGATTTTACGTGCAAAGGCCCCCGCACCGACGCCTCGGCCTCACGCCGCCTGCTTGGCCACCGCCGCAAACGGGCTGCCCGGCAGCCAGGCGCGCAGTTGTGCCGCGCGCTCGGGCGGGCCGGTCAGGCGCAGCGCGCCGCTGTGCAGGGCGCTCGGCCAGTCGCTGTAGCCCAGCCACACTTCGGTGAGGGTACGCAGGTCGGTGCTGACGTACAGGTCGACGTCGAAGCCGGGGTCCACGGTGCACAGGTCGGGCTCGTGCCCGCGCTCCACCAGCAGCCAGTAGTTGCGCTCGGGCGGCACGCGGTCGCCGAAGATGAATTCGATGGTGGTGCGCGCCGCCGGCGCCGGCTCGGGCCGCACGTTGCGGCGGATGTCCCACATCAGCAGGTTGGCGTCCAGGTGGCGCAGCGTGGCCTCGGTCGTCACCCAGCGCTGGCCCCACACGCCCACGGCCTCGACGATGGGGCGCAGTTCCTGGCCGGCCGCCGTCAGGTGGTATTGGTGCGCGTCGGCGGCGCGCGCCGGCGCCGTGCGCGCCACGATGCCGCAGGCCTGCAGCTCTTTCAGCCGCTTGGCCAGCAGGGCCGAGGACATGCGCGGCACGCCGCGGCGCAGGTCGTTGAAGTGGCTGGAGCCCAGCATCAGCTCGCGCACCAGCAGCAGCGTCCAACGGTTGCACAGCACCTCGGCGGCCATGGCCACGGGGCAGAACTGGCGGTAGCTGAGGTTGGACATGGACGTTCTCCGGTGCCGGCCCGGGCACCCAGTTGATCAATCTACGCCGCCTGGGCCTTGCGCGCCAGTTCAGATGCTGAACCACCGCGGTTCACTTGCAGAACTTGAAGGCGAGCGCACGCTCCGCGCAGCATGAGCGTCCCGGTTCACGCCGCTTCTTGTTGGAGAGTCTCATGTCCACCGCCACCCTCGAATCGCCCGCCCTCGACTACGCCGCGCTCAAGCAGCGCCAGCACGCCGTCTGGTCCTCGGGCGACTACGCCATCCTGGGCACCACCTTGCAGATCATGGGCGAAAGCCTGTGCGAGGCGGTCGACGTGCGCGCCGGCAGCCAGGTGCTGGACGTGGCCGCCGGCAACGGCAACGCCACGCTGGCGGCGGCGCGCCGCTTTGCCCACGTCACCTCCACCGACTACGTCGACGCGCTGCTCGAGCGCGGGCGCGAGCGCGCCGCCGCCGAGCGCCTGCAGGTCGCCTTTCGCCACGCCGACGCCGAGGCGCTGCCCTTTGCCGACGCCCATTTCGACGTCGCGCTGTCCACCGTCGGCGTGATGTTCACGCCGAATCAGCCGCAGGCCGCCGCCGAGCTGCTGCGCGTGGTGCGCCCCGGCGGGCGCATCGGCCTGGCCTGCTGGACGCCCGAGGGCTTCATCGGCCAGGTGCTCAAGGCCGTGGGCCGCCGCCTGCCGGCGCCGCCCGCCGGCCTGAACTCGCCCCTGCGCTGGGGCACCGAAGCCGGCCTGCGCGAGCTGTTCCCCGGCCAGCGCATCCAGGCCACGCCGCGCGAGTTCATGTTCCGCTACGAATCGGCCCAGCACTGGGTGGACGTGTTTCGCGCCTTCTACGGCCCGGTTCACCGCGCCTTCGCCGCGCTGGCGCCCGACGAGCAAAAGGGGCTCGAAGGCGAACTGCTGGAACTGCTGGCGCGCCACAACCGGGCCGGCGCCGATTCGCTGGTGGTGCCGGGGGCCTATCTGGAGGTGGTGATCACGCGCGGTCCGTAGGGGCCTCGCTGGGTTTCGTTCCTCAACCCAGCCTACAAACACCGTAGGCTGGGTCAGCGCAGCGTGACCCAGCAAGCCCTTCAAACGCCCAACCCAAAGCGCTGCCGCATCCCCGCCAGCAGCGCCTCCTCACCCAGCTCGTGGCGTGCCTTCAGCACCGCCTGCGCGTCCTCGCCCGTCACGTACAGCACCTGCGCGCTGCCGTCCGTCGCCGCGCCGTACAGCGCCTGCGCCAGCTGCTCGGGCGACATCGCGTTGCCCGCGCCGCGGTTGGCCCCGAAGGCGGCCTGCGCCTTGCGGATCGAATCGGCATACGGCCCGCCGTCGCCCTCGAAGGTGCGCGCCAGCGAACGGCCCGAAAAGTCGGTGGCCACCGCGCCCGGCGTGAACACCTTGACGCGGATGCCCAGCGGCGCCAGTTCGTGGCTGAGCGACTGCGAAAAGCCCACCACCGCGAACTTGGACGCCGCATACAGCGAATACAGCGGCATCGCCACCAGGCCGGTCAGCGAGGCGACGTTGATGATCACGCCGCGGCCGCGCTCGCGCATGCCCGGCAGCACCGCGCGCGTGACGGCGAACACCCCGCCCACGTTGGTGCGCATCTGCCGGTCGACCACCTCGGGCGTGGCCGTCTCGAAGGGGCCGAACAGGCCATAGCCCGCGTTGTTGATCGCCACGTCGATGGCGCCGAAGCGCGCCAGCGCTTGCCGCACCGCCGCGTCGACCGAGTCGGGGTCGGTCACGTCCAGCGCAAACGCCTGCACGCAGCCCGCGCCTTGCTCGAAGCGCGCCGTGCCCGGCTGGCGCAGCGTGGCCGCCACGTTCCAGCCCTGCGCCGCAAACTGCCGCACCGCCGCCGCGCCGATGCCCGACGAGCAGCCGGTGATGAAGACCGTGGATGCCATGCGCCGTCTCCTTGACCCGTGAAGCGGCCCACGATAGCACCGGGCGGGCGCCTTGTGTGAAGATGTCCGCATCGCCGCTGCTGCGCCCAACCCCGCCGCCGTTCATCCCACCATGCCCATGCCCATGCCCTGGTCCACCTGGCCCCGCAACGTGCGCCTGCTGATGGGCATGCGCGCGGCGCGCAGCGTGGGGCAGGGCGCCATGGTGGCGGCGTTTGCGCTGTACCTGCACGCGCTGGGCTGGGGCGCCACCGACATCGGCGCCGTGCTGACGGCCGCGCTGCTGCTGGGCGCCGCGCTGACGCTGCTGGTCGGGCCGCTCAGCGACCGCGGCGGGCGGCGCGCCTTTCTGATCGGCTACGACCTGCTGCAGGCGCTGGCCGCCTTGGTGGCCTTGTTCACCGCCACGCCCTGGCTGCTGGTGGCCGCCGCCGTGCTGGGCGCGTATGGCCGCGGCGCCAATGGCTCGGCCGGGGCTTTTGCGCCCGTCGAGCAGGCCTGGCTGGCCATCGAGCTGCCGGTGTCGCAGCGCGCCCGCGTGTTCAGCGCCAACAGCGCCATCGGTTTTGCCGGCATGGGGGTGGGCGCGCTGCTGGCGGCGCTGCCGGCCGCCTGGCTGGGCGCGGACCTGCGCGCGGCCGACTACCGCTGGTTGTTTTTTCTGCCACTGGCTGGCGCGCTGGTCAGTGTCGCCCTGCTGCTGTGCACGCGCGAGCCCGTGCTGGCCAAGGCGCCGCCCGCCGCGCACCCCGCCGCCGAGCACCGTTTGCGCCGCGATGAAAACCGCCTGCTGGCGCGCCTGATGTTGGCCAACGCGCTCAACGGCCTGGGCATCGGCCTGACCGGCCCGCTGATCGCCTACTGGTTCGCCGTCCGCTTTCGGTCGGGGCTCGACCACATCGGCCTCGGTCTGGCGCTGGGCTTTGCGGTGGCCGCCGCCAGCGCCTGGCTGGCCGGCCGCGTGGCCGACCGCCACGGCATCCTGCGTACCGTGGTCTGGATGCGCGCCGCCGGCCTGCTGATGCTCGTCGCCATGCCGCTGGTGCCGTGGTTCTGGGGCGCGATGGCGCTGTACGTGCTGCGCGGCGCCAGCAACCGCGGCACCGCCGGCGTGCGCCAGGCGCTGGCCGCGGGCCTCACGCGCGCCGAGCGCCGGGGCCTGGCCAGCACCGTGCAAAACCTGTCGCTGCAGCTGCCGCGCGCCATCGGCCCGCTGCTGGGCGGCGCGCTGTTTCATGCCGGCCATCTGGCGCTGCCCTTCTTTCTGGGGGCGGCGCTGCAGGCGGGCTACCTGCTGCTGTTCGTGGTCTTCTTTCGCGGCACCGAGGCCGCCGTCATCGCGCCGGGCAAGAGCCCAGCACGCGATAGCGCGGCGGCTGCGCCTGCAAGTCCGACCACACCAGGCTGACGGCCGCCACGCGCCACGTGACGGGCGCCGCCAGCCGCGCCCCCTGCACGCGATCGGCCTGGCGCAGCGCCGTCAGGTGCGGCTTGTAGGGGCGCGCATCGGGCGCCAGGCCGGCCGCGCGCGCCAGCGCGTCGGTGGCGGCGTGCAGCGCATCCAGCGCGGGGCAGGGCGCGGCGCGCAGCACGGCAATGGTGCCGCGCGGCGCGTGCCACAGCTCGGGGCGCGCGAGCGTGATGTCGAAGGCGTCGAAGCGCAGCCCCGCCAGCGCCGCGCGCCAGGCCCGCTCGCGCTCGGCGTCCACCGCGTCGAAGAACTGCAGCGTCACGTGCATGCGCTCGGGCGCCGGGCGCAGGCGCCGCGGCAGGCCGCCCCAGGCCTGGCGCGCGGCGTCGATGGCGGCGCGCGCGGCGGCGTCCGGGAAGAGGGCGGTGAAGAGGCGCCGGGGTGCCGGCGTGTCGGGAGCAGGGCGCACGCCAGCGGCCTCATTCGTCAAACAAATCGGCGTGACGTCCCGTGCGCTCGAAGCGAATGACATCGCCGTCGACTTTGTAGATCAGCAACCAGTCGGGTTCGATGTGGGCGTCGCGAAAGCCGTGCCAAGGGCCCTTCAACGGATGGTCGAGGCAGGCCGCTGGCAGGGCTTGGCCGGCGATCAGCAGGCCCAGCACCGCCTTCAGTTTGTCCATGTCCTTGCCGCGCCTTTGCGCCAGCTTCACGTCGCGCTTGAACTGGCCGGAATAGGCGGGTTGGCGCATGACGCGGCCTCAAATGCCGAGCTGCTTGTACAAGTCCTCGGCGTCCTTGGCGTGGCGCACATCCTCGCCGCGTTCGCTCTTGGCCAGTGTCTCGGCGGTCAGCGCGTTGGGCACGCGCATGTCAAAGGGCAGGGTCTTTTCGTGGGCGATCTTGGTCAGCGCGATGCGCACCACGTCGGACACCGTCAGCCCCATGCCGGCCAGCACGGCGGCGGCCTCGTTTTTGAGCGCCTCGTCAATGCGCGCGCGGACGAATGCAGTGGCGGCCATGACAACTTCCTGTGCTGCGTTAAAAGTCATAATTGTAGCTCAGTCGAGCAACAAATAACGAGGGTTGGCCCGGCGTCGGACTTCGCCTTGGATTCGCGGCCCACCTCGCGCCGGCATATAAGCTGGGTGCCGCCGTCGAATCGACCAAAATGGCGCGCACCGTGACCACGCCTTCCGCCTACACCCATCCGTGATTTCCGCCGCCGACTTCATCGCCAAATGGGCCCCCGGCGGCCCCGCCGCGCAGCTGAACGAAGAGCAGGGCGCGCAAAGCCATTTTCTTGACCTGTGCGAGCTGCTGGGCGTGCCCAAGCCCGGCAGCGCGGGCCTGGCCGACGAATACGTGTTCGAGCGCCGCTCGCTGGTGCTGGGCGAGGCGCGCGGCTACGCCGACGTGTTCTACCGCGACCACTTCGCGTGGGAGAACAAGGCCCCCGGCAAAAACCTCGACGCCGCCCTGCGCCAGCTGCAGCAGTACAGCCTGGCGCTGGCCAACCCGCCGCTGTTGGTGGTGTGCGACCGCCTGACGATTCGCATCCACACCCAGTTCAACGGCCACCCCAGCGAAACCCACACCGTCCGCATCGAGCAGCTCGACCAGCCCGATGCGCAAGCCCTGCTGCGCCGCCTGTGGCTGGCCCCCGAGAGCTTTCGCCCGCGCACCACCAGCCGCGACATCACCGAGGCCGCCGCCCACAGCTTTGCCACCCTGGCCGCCCAGCTGCGCGCGCGCGGCCACGCCGGCGAAGCCGTGGCGCACTTTCTCACCCAGTGCCTGTTCTGCTTTTTTGCCGAAGACGTCGGCCTGCTGCCCGGCCGCATGTTCGAGCGCCTGGTCGGCAACCGCCAGCTCACCAGCGACAAACTCACCGCCGGCCTGGCCAGCCTGTTCGGCACCATGCAAGGCGGCGGCCTGTACGGCCCCGACGACATCCCCTGGTTCAACGGCGGCCTGTTTGCCCACATCGCCGTGCCCCGGCTGGAGATCATCGACATCACCGAGCTGCGCAACGCCGCCGCCCTCAACTGGAGCGCCATCGACGTCGGCATCTTCGGCACCCTGTTCGAGCGCGGGCTCGACCCCGCCAAGCGCAGCCAGCTCGGCGCGCACTACACCGACCCGGCGACGATTGCCCGCATCACCGGCCCCGTCGTCACCCGCCCGTTGCTACAACAATGGGAGCTGGCTGCGCAAGACCTGAGCGGGCTGGCGGCCAAAATCACCAAAAATGGCGACGCCGCCTACCGCCGCGCTCACGCGCGCTTCGTGCAATGGCTGGAGCAGCTGCGCGCCTTCCGCATCCTCGACCCCGCCTGCGGCAGCGGCAACTTCCTGTTCATGGGCCTCAAGGCGCTGAAAGACGTCGAGCTGATCAGCGTCACCCAGGCCGCCGCCCTAGGGCTCGACCGCGAGCAAGACCTTGTCACCGGCCCGCACAACCTGCTGGGCATCGAGCTGAACGAATACGCCGCCGAGCTGGCCCGCGTCAGCGTCTGGATCGGCGAAATCCAGTGGCGCATCGCCCACGGCTACGCCCCCAAGACCAACCCCGTGCTCGAGCCGCTGGAGCAGATCGAGTGCCGCGATGCGCTGTTGACTTTTCTCCCTCCCCCGCTGGGGGAGGGCAGGGGTGGGGGCCACGGCGCATCCACATCCGCAGCGCCAGATTCCAGCGCCGCCAGCCCCCACCCCAACCCTCCCCCAGCGGGCGAGGGAGCCAAAACCGCCACCGAAGCCCCCTGGCCCCGCGCCGACGTGGTGGTCGGCAACCCGCCGTTTTTGGGCGACAAGAAGATGCGCCGCGAGCTGGGCGACGCCTACGTCGACGCCCTGCGCGCCACCTACGAAGGCCGCGTGCCCGGCGGCGCCGACCTGGTCTGCTATTGGTTTGAAAAAAGCCGCGCAGCCCTCGCCAGTCAAGCGCTGACAGCTGCAGGTTTGGTAGCAACCAACTCCATCCGCGGCGGCAAGAACCGCGCCGTGCTCGACGCCATCGTGCACAGCAGCCGCATCTTCGAAGCCTGGAGCGACGAGCCCTGGGTGAACGAGGGCGCGGCGGTGCGGGTGTCGCTGGTGGCGTTTGGAGAAATTGACACGCACGCACGACTCGATGGTGTCGAGGTTGCCGTCATCCATGCTGACCTGAGCGCCGCTTCTGGCGCGGGCAGCGCCATCGACGTCACAACGGCGAAACCGCTTGCTGAAAACAGAAATGCCTGCTTCGTCGGCACTTCCAAGAAGGCGAGCTTCGACGTAGCCGGTCAGATCGCTCGCGCCTGGCTGTTGCTCCCCAATCCGAATGGCAAGTCCAACGCCGAGGTGGTCAAGCCGTGGATCAACGGCTCGGATCTGGTCAAGACGCCGTCCGATACCTGGATCGTCGACTTCGGTGTCGATCCGCCCGAGTCGGATGCCGCGTTGTTCGAAGCGCCATTCGAGTACGTGCAGCGTGTCGTCAAGCCTGAGAAGGCGATGGTTCGAAGTGAAGCCGAGCGCCGCCGGTGGTGGCTGCACGCGCGCACCGCGCCCGACATGCGCAGCGCCTTGGTCGGCGTGCCGCGCTTCATGGCGACGTCGATCGTGGCCAAGCACCGCGTGTGGGTCTGGCGGCCGTCGATTGTTCTGGCAAGCCATGCCGTCAGCGTGGTTGCCCGCGCCGACGACACCACCTTCGGCATCCTGCACAGCCGCTTTCACGAACTGTGGTCGCTGCGCATGGGCACCTCGCTCGAAGACCGGCCGCGCTACACCCCCACCACCTGCTTCGAGACCTTTGCCTTCCCCGCCGGCCTCACGCCCCAAGACAGCGCCCACCAGCGCACCGAGCCCATCGCCGGCGGCGCGCTCATCCCGGCCGATCTGCCCGGTGGTGATTTCAAGCCAAATCGGCCTGCAGCCGGCACCCATCAAGCGCAAGCAGCTATCAACAACATAGTGACGCGCGACGCCGCCACCGCCATCGCCCAGGCCGCGCACCGGCTCGACACGCTGCGCCGCAACTGGCTCAACCCGCCCGAGTGGACGCAGGCCGTGCCCGAGGTCGTGCCGCTCGGCATGAGCCAGTCGCCCTACCCCGACCGCATCGAGCCGCGCCCCGGCCTGTCCGAGCCCGACGCCAAGGCGCTCAAGGCGCGCACCCTCACCAATCTCTACAACCAGCGCCCCGCCTGGCTGGCCCAGGCCCACGCCCAGCTCGACGCCGCCGTCGCCGCCGCCTACGGCTGGACCGACTACACCCCCGACATGCCCGACGACGAAATCCTGCGCCGGCTGCTTCTGCTCAACCGCGAGCGGGCGGGGGCATGACATGGCCAAAGGACATCCCTTGAACCCACGCAGCCATTCAGGCACCGCCAACGCGTCGGGCACACGGCTGGCGCTGGCCCTGGCGGGCGGCATGGCGATCGGCGCGCTGGGCGGCCTGATCGGCCTGGGCGGGGCGGAGTTCAGGCTGCCGCTGCTGATCGGCCTGTTCGGGTTTGCCGCGCTGTCGGCGGTCATCCTCAACAAGGCGATGAGCCTGGTGGTGGTGGCGTCGGCGCTGCTGTTTCGCGCCAAGGCCGTGCCGCTGGCGGAAATCGCGGCGCACTGGCCCATCATCGTCAATCTGCTGGCCGGCAGCCTGCTGGGCGCCTGGCTGGGCGCGGGCTGGGCGACCCGCATGAAAAGCCAGACGCTCTACCGCGTGCTGGCCGTGCTGCTGGTGCTGATCGCGGGGGTGCTGCTGGCGGGGCATGGGCCGGTCGCGGGCGGCGCGGTGCTGACGGGCGCGGCCCAGATGGTGGCGGGCGTGGCGGCCGGCTTCGGCATCGGCGTGGTGGCGTCGCTGATGGGCGTGGCCGGCGGCGAGCTGCTGATCCCGACGCTGATCCTGCTCTTTGGCGCCGACATCAAGCTGGCCGGCAGCCTGTCGCTGGCGGTGAGCCTGCCGACCATGGTGGTCGGCTTTACGCGCTACAGCCGCGACGACAGCTTTGCGGTGCTGGGCCGCAACAAGGCGTTCGTGCTGGTGATGGCGGCCGGCTCGCTGATCGGCGCGTGGATCGGCGGGCACCTGCTGGGCCTCGTCTCGAGCGCGCTGCTGCTGCCCCTGCTGGCGGCGATCCTCGTCATTTCATCGGTCAAGGTGTGGAGCCATGCGCATGGGTGAGGCGATGGGGCGCTCGTTGCGCCCGTGATGGCCTTGAATGCTGCGCTCACGCAACGACGGCGGTCATTTGGGATGTGCCTTGTGCGCCTCGACATAGGAGCGCAGCACGGCGTTGATGCGGGTTTGATAGCGCTGGCCCGTGCCCTTGAAGAATTCGAGCACTTCGGCGTCCAGCCGCAGCGTGATTTGCTGCTTGGGCTGCGGCAGGCGGTCGGCCGCCTTCATCCAGGTGGCTTGGGGCAGGCTGGGCGCGTCGCTGTAGTCGATCTGCGCATCGGGCATGGCGGCCACGGCAGCCAGCCGGGCTTTTTGCGTAGCGCTCAGGCGCGGCAGCTTGTCGAGGTCAAGCGTTCGCTTGATGGTATTGCTTTCTTTCGTGGGCATTGGCTTTCCTTGCAGAAATCAGGCGGATGGTGTCTTCGTGCCGCACGGTGTAGACCACGTACAGCAAGGCCGAGTCCACGCGCCCGATAGTGGCCCAGCGATCTTCGCCATAGTCGTGCCGCCCGTCATGCGCTTCGATGCGCCCAGGGTCGTAGAAGACGAGCGCGGCATCCTCGAATGCGACGCCATGCTTGCTCAGGTTGCGTGCGGCTTTCTCGGCACCCCATTCGAGTTCCATGGCGATTCAATTGTAGATTCGTTTTGTAGCTACGACAAGCCAGGGCATGACCAAACCTTGGAACGAGCATGCGTGGACGACCATGGTCGCCCGATCGATCTACGCGATCGACACGCTGGGCCGCTGCTCCAGCGCCTCGGCCAGCGCCTGCAGCGCCGCGCCCACCGGCTGCTCCAGCTTCAGCGCCAGCAGTTCGTCGGCGCGGGTGCGGCCCAGGTTGATGGCGGCAATGGGCTTGCCGGCGGCGACGGCGGCCTGGGCAAAGCGGTAGCCCGAATACACCATCAGCGAGGAGCCGGCCACCAGCAGCGCGTCGGCGCGCTGCAGCGCGGCGAAGGCGGCGTCGACGCGCGGGCGCGGCACGCTTTCGCCGAAGAAGACCACGTCGGGCTTGAGCAGGCCGGTGCCGCAGTGGGGGCAGTCGGGCACCTCGAAGGTGGAGAAGTCCAGTCCGTCCAGGTCGGCGTCGCCGTCGGGGGCGGCGGCGGCCTGGTGGCGCTGCCAGCCGGGGTTGCGCACGTGCAGCAGCGCCTGCCAGTCGGCGCGCGGCAGGCGCGCCTGGCAGGCCAGGCACACCACGGTGTCGATGCGCCCGTGCAGGTCGATCACGTGCCGGCTGCCGGCGGCGCCGTGCAGGCCGTCGACGTTTTGCGTCAGCAGCAATTCGACGTGGCCGGCCGCTTCGAGCCGCGCCAGCGCGCGGTGCGCGGGGCCGGGGCGGGCGGCGCTCATCACGCGCCAGCCGATCAGGCTGCGCGCCCAGTAGCGCTGGCGCGCGTGCGCGTCACCCGTGAAGGCCTGGAAGGTCATCGGCGGCGCGCGCTTCCACTGGCCCTGCGCATCGCGGTAGTCGGGGATGCCGCTGTCGGTGCTGCAGCCCGCGCCCGTCAGCACCAGCAGGCGCGGATGGTGGCGGGCAAAGTCGGCGAGGGCGTGCAGATCGGCGGGCATGGATGGGCATGATGCCGCAAGCGCGTGGCGCGCCGGCGCCCACGCGCCGCGCCGAAATCTTGTTGTATACTCGCGTGCTTTCCTGTGCGGCTGTAGCTCAGTTGGATAGAGTACTTGGCTACGAACCAAGGGGTCGTGGGTTCGAATCCTGCCAGCCGCACCACTTATTGAAAAAAAGAGCCTGAACGACGTTCAGGCTCTTTTTTATGTCGCGGTTGCAGGGTGACGACGCGCATTCAAGGCTTGTCAACCCCAAATAGAAATGTCCCCTTTCGCCCCGAATAGAGATGTCTCCGGGGTGTCATAGGGGAAGTAGGAGCT
>OFTX01000526.1_pt1 | contig 19796 bp, 24 predicted proteins | sample 1775051 | NCBI WGS metagenome assembly OFTX01 (sample SAMN08195772, study PRJEB24354) | sludge metagenome | isolation source: sludge from phenol fed wastewater aerobic bioreactor A | place: India: Nagpur | collected 2016-09-15
TTAGCGCCAATGATAGTGCGGACTCCCGTGTGAAAGTAGGACATCGTCAGGCTATTACAGCCAAAACGCCCCATCCACAAAAGGATGGGGCGTTTTTTTTTGGCGTTCAGCGCCAGATGAGTTGGGCGATCGCAGTACAGTGACGAGGTTTAATCCTCTCTGCGAGGCTTTCACATGGCATGGGACACGTGGCTCATTTACCTGCTGGCCTCCATCGGCTTGTCGCTTTCGCCCGGACCGAACGGCCTGCTGGCGCTGACGCACGGCGCCATGCACGGCCGGCGCAAGACCTTGTTCACCATCGCGGGTGGCGTGCTGGGATTCGTGGCTGTGATCGCGCTGTCGATGTTCGGCATCGGGGCGCTGATTCGCTCGTCGGTGACGTGGCTGGCGGTGCTGAAGTGGGTGGGCGGCCTCTATTTGATGTGGCTGGGCATTCAGGTGTGGCGCTCGCCGCCGGTGGCGGTGGCCGAGGCCGCCGCCCCGGTGCAGGCCCGTGGCGGAACGCTGTTTCGGCAGGGCGCGTTGTCGGCGGCCACCAACCCCAAGGCCCTGCTGTTCTTCACCGCCTTTCTGCCGCAGTTCATCGACGCGCAGCACAGCCTGCTGCTGCAGTTCGTGGTGATGGCGGGGACCTTCGCTGCCACCGAGTTCGCCACCGAGTTCGCCCTGGCCAGCGCGGCGCACCGCATCAGCCCTTGGCTGGCGCGGGTCGGGAAACGCTTCAACCGTGTGTGCGGTGGTATCTTCGTGCTCATCGGGGCCGCGCTGCCGCTGCGGACTTGAACGTCGCGGCTCGACGCGCTGCCTCAAGGCGCGACGGCTATCGCCCGGTACGGTGCGCGGCGGTGGCCCTCAATTTCCTTTGTTGCCCGCTCAGGCTTCTTTCGTGACACAGTGAGGCCCAAGGGTGGCGCATCCAGCCATTGCCGTCGAAAGGAAAGCCCGTGAGTCAAGCCTATGTGGTGGGCCACATCACCGTCAAGGACGCCGACAAGTGGCAGCAGTATCAGGCCCGCGTGCCGGCCACGCTGGCACCTTGGGGTGCCGAACTGGTGTTTCGCGGCCAGAACGTGGCGGTGTTTTCAGGCCAGATGCCCCACACCGACATCGTGGTGATCCGCTTTGCCGACGTGGCCACGGCCGAGCAATGGTTTCGCTCCGACGCGTATCAGGCGCTGCTGCCGCTGCGCGCGCAGGCCGCCGACATGGTGCTCACCTCGTACCAAGCCTAGCTTGCACTTTGTCATGGATGGCGTGTATCGCCCCGGTAAAGCCCGTCCGCGCGGGCTCGGGCCGCTTCGTTGAAAGAAGGTGCGCGGGCTTCGCATGGGCCTGCGCACGAAAGGACAAGACCATGAAACGCTTTTCGATGACGGCGCTGGCGGCGGGCCTGCTGACCCTGGCCGCACCGGGCGCCTGGGCGCAGCAGATGGCCAATGCCCGTGTGCTGTCGGCCACGCCCCTGGTCGAATCGGTGCCGGTCACCCAGTGCGCGCCGACCTATGGCCAGCCCACGGGCGGCGGCGCGGCGGTGGGGGCGCTGGTGGGCGGCCTGGTAGGCAGCCAGATCGGCCAGGGTTCGGGCCAGATCGCCGGCGCCATCCTGGGCACCCTGGGCGGCGCCTTCTTCGGCAACGCGGTCGAGGCGCAGCAGGCCGGCTACGACCGCTGCCGCACGGCCTACCAGCAGCGGGTGACGGGCTACGACGTGCGCTATGAGATGGATGGGCGCGTCTATCGAACGCAGATGGCGCAGGCGCCGGGGGCGTGGATTCAGGTGCCCGTGGCCAGCGGCTATGGCCAGCAGCCGCCCGACGCGGCCTGGGACGGCGGCGCGGTGCAGAGCTACCCGGTGGCGCCGCCGCCGGTGGCGGCCTATCCGCTGCCGGCCGAACCACCCCGAGGCGTGGTGACGGCGCCTCCGTCGTACCCACCGGCCTATCCGCCGGCGGCCTATCCGCCCGCCTATGCCGCAGGCCCCTACGCGCCCTACACGCAGCCTGTGGGCACGCCGGTCGTCGTGCGGCCGGTCGTGCCAGTGTTCGTCGCCCCGGTCGGGCTGAGCCTGTCCGTCGGCGGTGGCTGGGGCCACCATCGGCACGGTGGTGGCTGGGGCATCAGCGTGGGCAACGCGTGGTGAGGTCGCGTTGGGGAATGCTAACTATTCGATAGCTGTTCGCGCTTGATTGGCGGGCGCTACAGGTCGATTCGACCTATACATCGCTCAGCTGGCGCCGCAGCCGTGCCACTTCTTCCATCAGGTCGGCGGCCAGGGCGGCCAGTTGCGGGTCGGCGTCGTAGGTCTGCTCCAGCTGCACGATGCGGCGCGCGCGCACCAGGGTGGTGCTGGCAAAGCGCCAGTCGGCTGCGGCTTGGCCCTGCTGGGGCGTCAGCACGCCGGCCTCCACGTGGGTGAGCACCCACTCGGGCGTGACGCGGCAGCACTGCGCCAGCTCGCGCAGGCTCAGGGCGTCGTCCAGCAGCTCGATCAGCTCGGCGGGGACGGTGATGGTCGAAGAAGCGGTCATGTCGGTCGTCTCCAGGGACATCAGGCGGCGCGCGGGTCGAAGCCGGGATAGGCCTTGGCCAGCGCCTGCCAAGCCGCCTTCTGCTCGGGGGTGACGGCGCCGGGCACCGCCGTCTCCAGCAGCAGATACAGATCGCCCGCCGCCTGGCTGGCGCCGGCGGCCGGAATGCCGCGCCCTTTCAGGCGCAGCTTGCGTCCGGTGCCCGAGCCGGCCGGCACCGTCACCTCCACCGCCGTGCCCTCGGGCGTGGTGACCGGCACCTGGGCGCCCAGCGCCGCCTCCCAGGGCGTCACGCGCAGCCGCTGGGTGACGTCGCGCCCGTCGATCTGCCAGCGCGCGTCGGGCGCGAAGTGCACCTCCAGCAGCAAATCGCCAGCGGCGCCGCCGTTGAAGCCGGGGCTGCCCTGGCCCGCCAGGCGGATCAGCTGACCCTCCTTGACGCCCTTGGGGATCTTGACCTGCAGCGTGCGCTCCTCGGGCACCACCTGGCCGCCCGCGTCCAGCCGCGCGCTGCGCAGGCCGAGCTGGCGCTCGGCGCCGCGGTAGGCGTCGATCAGCGCCAGCTCGATGCGCGCGTGCTGGTCCTCGCCGCGCATCGCCGTGTGGGCTCCGCCCTGGTTGCGCGCGCGCGCGCCCCCGCGCGCGGCGTGGCCGAACATCTGCTCGAAGAATTCGCTGAACTCGGCCTCGTTGCCGCTGAAGTGCGCGCCGGCGCCGGCCGGCCCGCCGTCGGTGTATTCGTAGCCCGCGTTCCAGCCCGGCGGCGGGCGCACGTCGTCGCCCGAGCGCGCGCCCTGCGCCCAGGCCTGCGCACCCACGGTGTCGTAGGCGGCGCGCTTTTCGGCGTCGCCCAGCACGGCATAGGCCTCGTTGACCTCGGCCATGCGCTTGTCGGCGTCGGCGGCCTTGCTCACGTCGGGGTGGTACTGGCGCGCCAGCTTGCGATAGGCCTTCTTGACCGCGTCGGCGCTGGCCGACTTGGTCACGCCCAGAATGTCGTAGTAGTCCTTGAATTCCATCGTCCGACGGCCTTTCCGGCAGCTTGCCTCAAGTTCAAAGCATGGGGGCGGCGCGCCGTCATTGCAAGCGGGTGCGCAATCAGGCGCGCGCCGCCGCCGGCCGCCGGTTGACCAGCACGATGCCCGCCGCCACCAGCGCCAGCGCCAGCACCAGGCTGGGCGTGATCGGCTCGCGCAGCCACAGGGCGCCGAAGACCAGCGCGAAGATCGGGGTGAGAAACACGAAGGCCGAGATCTTGGTGGCCGGGTAGTGCACCAGCAGCCACATCCAGGCCAGGTAACTGGCAAACGCGCCCACCAGCGTTTGCAGCGCCAGCGAGCCGGTGGCGAACGCGCTCCAGCGCCACACCCAGGTCTCGCCCAGTGCCAGCGACAGCGGCGGCAGCGTGACGGCGCTGACGGCGACCTGGTAGAACAGCGCCTTTTCGGCCACCACGCGCGCCACCGCGGTCGCGCGGATGGTCACCGTGGTCAGCCCCCACAGGGCGCCGGCCAGCAGGGCCAGCAGGTCGCCGCGGGCGCTCACGCCCGGCTCGGGGTGCAAAAAACCCTCGCGCAGCGCAAAGGCCACCGCCGCGAAGGCGCAGGCCAGGCCCAGCCATTGCAGCCCGCGCAGGCGCTCGGCCGGCACGAACAGCGGCAGCAGCAGCGCGACCCAGAACGGCGAGGTGTACAGGAACGTCGTCAGGCGCGAGGCCGTGGTGTATTGCAGGCCCAGGTACATGGCGGCGAATTCACCGGCAAACAGCAGCCCCACCAGCAGGCCGGGCCACAGCGTGCCGTCGCGCTCGAACAGCGCCACGCCGCGCCAGCGACACCAGCCCCACAGGATGAGCGTGGCGCCGACGAAGCGCACGCCGGCCTGGAACACCGCCGGCAGCTCGGGCAGCGTGGCCTTGACCAGCACCTGCTGAAGGCCCCAGAACAGGCAGCAGGCCAGCAGGATGGCGCTGGCGCGCCCGTCCAGGTGTTCGCGGCGCTCCATGCTCAGGGTCCGCTCGGGCGCCCGCGCACTTCGTGCTCGGTGTAGTAGCGCCCGCCGTGAAACAGCAGCGGCGCGGCGCCGGCGCGGTGGTCGCAGTGTTCGACCTGGCCGACGAAGATCACGTGGTCGCCCTCGACATAGCGGCTGCGGTTGAAGCACTCGAAGCGCGCTGCCGCGCCCTCGATCAGCGGCGCGCCGGCCTGCCCGGGCTGCCAGGCCACGCCGGCCCAGCGGTCACGCATCGGCGCGGCAAAGCGCTGCGCCACCTCCAGCTGGTCGGCGGCCAGCACGTTGATGGCGTAGTGCGTGCCGGCGCGCAAAACCGCCAGCGAGGCCGAGCGCCCGCTCAGGCTCCACAGCACCAGCGGCGGATCGAGCGAAACCGAGTTGAAGGAATTGGCCGTCAGCCCCACCAGCTGGCCGTTGGCGGCGCGCGCCGTGACCACCGTCACGCCGGTGGCGAACATGCCCAGCGCGGCGCGAAACGTGGTGGGCGAAAGACGGGTCGCGACGGCTGCGGTGGGCGGTGACATGGGCTGCAGCCATGATAGCAAGCGGGTCGCCATCGCGCAGACGTGGCGTGCTGGCGTACCATGGCCGCATGCCTTTGCCGACCTTCAGTTCGCTGGGTTCGGGCCCGCTGGTGTTGCTGCTGCACGGCTCGGGCGGCGGCTTTCGCTCCTTCGCGCCGCAGGTCGAGACCCTGGCCAGCCTGGGCTGGCGCGCCGTCGCCTGGGACATGCCCGGCTACGGCTACAGCCCGCCGATCGAGCCCTACACCTTCAAGGGCCTGGCCGAGCGCTGCATCGCGCTGATCGAGGCGCTGGCCCCCGCCCGTGGCGCGGCCGCCGTGGTGGGCCAGGGCATGGGCGGCCTGCTGGCCCAGGAAGTGGCGCTGCGCCGGCCCGACCGCGTGGGCCGCCTGGTGCTGGCGGCCACCGCAGCGGCGCTCGAGCCGGACGACGCCTACGCCCGCCACATCGCCCAGTGCCAGGAGGCCTTGGCCGCCGGCACCGACCCGGAGCGCATCGCGCAGGAGCTGGTGGCGCGCCTGAGCGGCCCGCAGGCCCTGCCCGAGGGCCTGCAGCTGGCGCGCTACTGCCAGGCTCAGGTGCGCGCGGCCACGTGGCGGCGTGCGCTGGCCGCCATGCAGGACTTCGATCGTCGCGCCGCGCTGGCACACATCGGCGTGCCGACCCTGCTGGTGGCGGGTGAGCACGACCCCGTCACGCCGCCGGCGGTGCTGCGCGCGATGGCGGCGGCCATCCGCGGCAGTTCATTGGTCGAGCTGCCCGGCGTCGGCCACTGGCCGCACTTGGAGGCGCCCGACGCCTTCGATCGGGCCTTGCTGGACTTCCTGCGCGGGACGCAGCCGGCCCACTGGCATTGAGTCAAACTATCAATAAGATAGCTGACTGCGCTTGTCGGACGCCGGCTTCAGCCCTGTTTGTTTGGATAACCCGGGCAGTGTGTGCGGTGCAAAACCTCAGCGCACCAGCAGCACCGGCACCTTGCAGCGCGCCAGCACCTGAGTGGCCACCGAGCCCATCACCAGGTTGCTCAGGGCGCCCTGGCCGTGCGAGCCCATGATGAGCAGGTCGAACTTGCCGGTCTCGGCGAACTTGGCGATGGTTTCGCCGGCCGGGCCGACCTTCCAGGCCGTCTTGGGCTTGAGGTTCTGGCGCGCCAGGAACTTGACCACCGGGTCGAGCACCTTGGCGGCCTCGTCGGCGTGGTAGCTGTCCACCACCTCCTTGTCCAGCGCGGCGCGCGCCCGCGGCGGCAGGGCCGGCCGCACGTTCAGGACCGTGATGGAGCTCACGTCGACCAGGAACTCGGGGTGGGCGGCCAGATAGGCCAGCATCTTCTTGGTGTAGGCACTGCCGTCGACGGCCAACAGGATTCTCATGTGGGTCCTCGTGAAGGGGCGGGTGGGATCGGCCCGACTTTAACCCGACTCCGATCAGGGTCGATTGACGGGCATCAAGGGCCGGTACCGGGCACCGGGATGCTGAGCGTGGGCCGGAACCCCACCTGCTCGCCCTTGTCGGCATAGCCCAGCGGGTTGGCCACCACCCGGCAGCGGCCGGCCTGGTAGTCGTGCGCGCAGTGCAGGTGGCCGTGCAGCCACAGGTCGGCCTGCTCGAACAGCGCGTCCAGCGCGTTGCAAAAGCCGGCCGTGCCAGGCGTCAGGCCGTAGCGCGGGTCCTTGCTGCGCAGGCTGGGCGCGAAGTGGGTGATCACCACCGTGGGGCCGTCGAAGGGCTGGGCCAGGGCCGCGCGCAGCCAGGCCTGGCAGGCCAGCGCCTGCTCGCGGATGGCCTCGGCCAGCCACACGCGGCCGTGCCGCAGGGCGCCGGCGTGGCGCAGGTAATGGTTGGCGGCGCGAAAGGCCTTGTCGCGCGCCAGCGTTTGCTGCTCGGGCCGCACCGCCGGCCCCTGCGGCACCAGCGCCTCGAAGTCGCTCCACAGCGTGGTGCCCAGCAGGCGCACGCCCTGCCACAGCCACTGCTCGCGCTCCAGCCAGTGAATGCCCAGCCGCTCGCAGCTCGCGCGCAGGCGGGCGTGGGTGGCGTCCACGTCCAGGCCGTCGTATTCGTGGTTGCCCGGCACGTAGAGCACCGGCACCGGCCAGCCGGCGCCGCGCGGCAGGGGCGAAAAGCGCGCCAGCCCGAAGTCGCCGTCGCCGCGCGCCGCCAGCCGGGAGCCGCGCTGGTAGGAGCCGATGTCACCCGCCAGCACCAGCAGGTCGGCGTCGGGCGCCGGCTGGGGCTGGAAGTCGGGGTTCTGCTCCAGGTGCAGGTCGGACAGCAGTTGGATTTTCATCGACGGGACGAGGGGGCCAGGCCCCAGTGTGTCACGGGCGGCGGCAGCGCCGGGATTAGAGGGTCGATACTAGGGTTAACCCTAGAATCTAGGTATAATCCCTGATGTCGGCCAAAAGCCAATTATCGAGGGCGCCAACCGGAACCCGGTTCGCGCAATGACATGCAAAACAAGTTGATCCAGTACCTGAAGACCTTGGTCATGGACAGCCACGACCTGGCCCAGCGCCGCGTCGGACTCGCCAGCACGCTGCTGGAGCGCGCCGAGGGTTGCGCCGGGCGTGACCCGCAGCGCGCCGAGGAATTGCGCAGCGCCGCCATGGTTTATCTGAGCGTCGTGCCCTGAACCGGCCTTCATCTGTCGTCATCGGATCTCATCATCAGGACAAAACATCATGACTGCCACCACCCTATCCTTCGCCCCCGCCGCCGCGCGGGCGCCGCGCGTGGGCACCGCCCGCATCGACCATTGGTTCAAGCCCGCCAAGCCGGCGCTGCAGCCGCAGGCGGCCGAACGGGCCGCGACGGCCGAGATCGGCACCGCGCGCGTCGAACACTGGTTCCGTGACCAGGCCCGCGCCGGCCAGTGGTCGGCGCAAGCCGCCGGCGGCCTGGCGGCGCCGGTGGATCGCGGCGTCGCGCCGCAATCCCCGCACTTGTCCGGCCTGCGTGCCTGGTGGCTGGCGCTGCGCCAGCGTCGGGCACTGGCCAAGGCCGAAGCCGAGCTGCGCGCGCTGGCTATGAACGATCCGCGCGTGCTGCGCGAACTGCAGGTGGCGCAGGACCGGGCCGAGTGGCAGAACGACTGACCGGCCGCCGCGCCTGACGTGACCCAGCCGCCTGCGGGCGGCTTTTGTTTGGGCGGGGCGGGCTCAGCCCGCGGTGGCAAAGCGCTGCTCGAGCGCGCGGCGCGTGTCGGCGAGCGCCTGGGGCAGGCGATCGGCCAGGCGGGCGAACAGCTCGTCGTGCAGCTTGAATTCGTCGCGCCAGGCGGCGCCATCGAGGTGCGTGACGGTCGTGAACTGCGCCGGCGTGAAGGCCAGGCCCTGCCAGTTGAGCTCGTCATAGCGCGGCGTCACGCCGAAGGCCGTGGCCTGGCCGGCGGCGCGGCCTTCGATGCGGTCGATGATCCAGCTGAGCACGCGCATGTTCTCGCCGTAGCCCGGCCAGACGAACTGGCCCTCGGCGTCCTTGCGGAACCAGTTGACGCAGTAGATGGCCGGCAGGCGGGCGCCGCGCGCCTGCAGCGCCGCGCCCAGCTTGAGCCAGTGGCCGAAGTAGTCGGCCATGTTGTAGCCGCAGAAGGGCAGCATGGCGAAGGGGTCGCGCCGCACCACGCCCTGCGCGCCAAAGGCGGCCGCCGTGGTCTCGCTGCCCATGGTGGCACCCATGTAAACGCCCTCGGTCCAGTCGCGCGCCTCGGTGATCAGCGGCACCGTGGTGGAGCGGCGCCCGCCGACGATGAAGGCGTCGATGGGCACGCCCGCCGGGTCGTCCCAGGCCGCATCGAGAGCCGGGTTGTTGGTGGCCGCCACGGTGAAGCGCGCGTTCGGGTGCGCCGCCTTGCGGCCGGCCTTGCCGTCCTCGGGCGTCCAGTCCTGGCCCTTCCAGTCGATCAGGTGCGCCGGCAGCTGGCCGCCGTGGTCCTTTTCCATGCCTTCCCACCACACGTCGCCGTCGTCGGTCAGCGCGACGTTGGTGAAAATCACGTCACGGTCCAGGCTGTGCATGCAGTTGGGGTTGGTGTGCAGGTTGGTGCCCGGCGCCACGCCGAAGTAGCCCGCCTCGGGGTTGATGGCGCGCAGGCGGCCGGCGGCGTCGGGCTTGATCCAGGCGATGTCGTCGCCGATGGTGCTCACCTTCCAGCCGTCGAAGCCCGCGGGCGGCACCAGCATCGAGAAGTTGGTCTTGCCGCAGGCACTGGGGAAGGCGGCGGCCACGTGGTACTTCTTGCCTTCGGGGTTGGTCACGCCCAGGATCAGCATGTGCTCGGCCAGCCAGCCCTGGTCGCGGCCCATGGTGGAGGCGATGCGCAGCGCGAAGCATTTCTTGCCCAGCAGCGCGTTGCCGCCGTAGCCCGATCCGTAGGACCAGATCTCGCGCGTCTCGGGGTAGTGCACGATGTACTTGGTGGTCGGGTTGCAAGGCCAGGCGGTTTCATCCTTCTGGCCGGCGGCCAGCGGCGCGCCCACGGTGTGCATGCAGGGCACGAATTCGCCGTCGGTGCCCAGCACCTCGACCGCGCCCTTGCCCATGCGCGTCATCAGCTTCATGTTGACGGCGACGTAGGCGCTGTCCGACAGCTCGACGCCGATGTGCGCGATCGGGCTGCCCAGCGGGCCCATGCTGAACGGGATGACGTACATCGTGCGCCCGCGCATGCAGCCGTCGAACAGCGGCTGCAGGGTGGCGCGCATTTCGGCCGGCGCCAGCCAGTTGTTGGTGGGGCCGGCGTCGCCTTGCTGCTCGGAGCAGATGAAGGTGCGGTCTTCGACCCGCGCCACGTCCGACGGGTCGGAGCAGGCCAGGTAGGAGCCCGGGCGCTTGGCCGGGTTCAGGCGCTTGAAGGTGCCGGCATCCACCAGCTGCTGGCACAGGCGCTCGTATTCGGCGGGGCTGCCGTCGCACCAATGGATGCGCTCGGGCTTGCACAGCGCCGCCATGCGGGCGACCCAGTCGATCAGCTGGGGGTTCTTGACGTAGTCCGGGGTGTTCAGCTGCATCTGGCCGGCTTCAACGGGTGCGTTCATCGCAAGGCTCCTGAAATGAAAATCGTCTTTCCGAAGGCGCGCAAGCCTTGGGAAAGAGGACTCGGGGGAGCGTCGCCGGGATGAAGGCCGACGGGGCCAGACCTGCCGAATACTATGATTTATATAGCTATTGGCGCCCGATGGACGGGCGCTGCAAGGCAAAAACGCTTGGAAGATCAGGCCATGGTGACGGCGATCATGGCCAGCAGAAAGATCGTCACGGCGCCGAACAGGGGGATCGCCCATGGAATCTTGTGGGTGGCCTGCTCGATCGGGTCGATGGGTTCGTGGTCGGTGTTCGCGGGTGCGGACATGGCGGCGCCTCGTGTTGGTCTGGATGGGGTTGAAGGGCTGATTTTACCGGCGTCGGCCGAACGCCGGCCACGTGCCGGCCGGGCTCGCCTTCACAGCAGGGCGTAGGTGGTGCTGGCGCGGCACACGCTCTTGCCGTCGCGGTGGCCGGCGATCTCGATCTCGCCGAAGGCCAGGGCCTTGCCGGCACGCAGCACGCGGGCGTGCACCGTGGCGTCCTGCTGCGACAGCGGGCGCAGGAAGCTGCTGTTCAACTGCACCGTGGTGCAGGGGCGAAACGCGCCGAAGTGCTGCATCAGCGCCAGCACCATGGCGGTGTCGGCGGCGGCCATCATGGCCTGGCCGCAGAGCACCTCGCCCTGGCGCACCAGGGCGGGGGTGAGCGGCAGGCGCAGGCGCACGCCGTCGGCGTCGGCGTCGGCCGCCTCCACGCGCAGGTCGAGCGCCTGCACCCAGGGGGCGAACAGCTCGGCCAGTGCGCGCTGCAGGGCGGCGATATCCATCGCTGGCGCCGACATCAGGCCTGGGGCCCGGCGGCGGGCGGCTCTTGGGCGGGCGGCGCGGGGTCCGCCGGGGCGTCCAGGGCCGCGTCCGGCTCGGCCTCGCGGCACAACCGGTCGGCCCAGCGCGAGGCCAGGCGGCCCGCTGCCTCGCGCCCGCCCAGGCCGAAGGCCAGCGCCACCGCCACCGCCACGGCACCCAGCGTCAGGCCGAAGGCCAGGTTGACGATGTCGTCGGCAATGCCCATGGCGCGCAGGCCCATGGCCAGCACGATGCCCAGGATGGCCAGCCGCGCCACGCGCGCCAGCACCACGTTGGCGCTGTTGGTGCGCACGATGGCGGCGTAGGCCAGGTTGGCCAGCATGAAGCCGATGATCAGGATCACCGAGCCCAGCAGCACGTCGCCGGCAAACTCGATGAAGGTGGTGATGACGTCGGAAAAGCGCGCAAAGCCCAGCTGGTTGCCGGCCTCGACGGTGGCGAACAGCATGGCGAACACCAGCGCGATGCGCCCCACCAGGGTGGACGGCGCGGTGCTGCGAAAGGCGTGCTGCAGATCGAGCCGCGCCGGCAGCGTGTCCAGCCCCACGCTGGCCAGCAGGTTGGCCAGCAGGCGCGAGGCAAACGAGGCCACCATCCAGGTCACCACCAGGATCAGGCCGGCGCCGACGATGCGCGGCACGGCGTCCAGCAGCAGCGCCAGCATCTCGGTGGCCGGCTGCGAGATGGCGTCGATCTTCAGCGCGTCCAGCGCCGCGATCAGCGCCGGCACGAAGACCACGATGAACACCAGCAGGCCCGCCAGCCGGGAGATCTGCACCGTCTCGGCCAGCCCGGCCTTGGCGCCCACCTGGTCGGCGCCGACCGAGCGCAGCAGGTTGCTCACCAGGTTGCGCAGCACCATCGCCACCACCCAGCCCACGCCGCCGATCACCCCCGCCGCCACCACGTTGGGCAGGATGTCCAGCGCCTTGGTCGTCATGTCGCGCAGGGGCGCCAGCAACCCCTCCATCTGCAGCGCGCCCAGGATGGCCGGCACGAACAGCAGCACCACCAGCCAGAACAGCGCGCCCGACAGGCTTTCGCTGATCGGCGAGATGTTGGCGTGCTCGGACAGCTTCTCGTCCAGCGTGGTACGGTCCAGCACCTTCTGCGTCAGCCCGCGCACGGCGGTGGCCACCAGCCAGGCCAGCAGCGCCAGCAGCGCCGCGCCCAGCACGCGCGGCGCGTATTCGAACAGCTGCGTGGTCAGCGCCGAGAACGAGCCCGACACCGCCGGCAGGTTGAGCGCGTTGAACATGGCCCCCAGCGTCAGCAGGATCACCACCCAGAACAGCGCCAGCGCCACCACGCCCTCGATGTCGGCCTTTTGCCCGGTGCTGCCGGCAAAGCGCGCGTTGATGCGCAGCGCGCCCAGCCCCTTGCGCACCCCGGCCTTGACCAGCGCGGCGATGAACCAGCCGACGATGACGATCACCAGCGCGCCCAGCAACTGGGCCAGGTTGGCCCCCAATGCGCCTTGCAACGCGTCCCACAGCGGTCTCAAACGATCCATTCACGGCCTCCTTGCCTGGTTTTGGGATGGGTCGCGGCCAATCATGGCGGGCCCTTTTCCACCCGTCAACCGCAAGACCGCCTTGCGCATTGAGGGCATTCCCCCACTGGGGCGTGTGCGATGCAAGCCACAGCGGAGCGCTTGCGGGCCGACACCATGCTTGCATCGGCCGGATTTGCGTTATGGTGAAGCTTGTGCGCCCGCGGTCGGGGCGCGAATTTCAGGCGGGAGACTGACATGGTCAAACGGTCGGTTGTGGTGCAGGACAAGTCGGGCATGCTGGCATCCCCCGGGCTGGCCAGCGCGCCCGTGCTCGACCTGATGTGCTCGCACTTCGTGCTGACGCTGGCGGCGCAGCCCGGCGGCAAGTTCAATGTGCGCCGCGACATCAACGGCCTGATGTCGCTGGCCGGCCGCCACCTGATCTGGCCGCCCGCGGTGCTGGCGCGCCTGCGCGAGTTTCTGGCGCGCCGCTGCAAGGACAACGAGCTGTGGCGCGGCCACGAGCGCCTGACGGACGCCGAGTTCCTGGAGCGCCACGGCCTGTGGCGCGGCCCTTATGAAGAAGGCACGCTGTTCTTTTATCTGGACGAATACGCCAAGGACGCGCCCAAGGACCTGCTGGCCTTGCTGGCCGCCACCGGCCAGTGGCTCCGGCACGCGCTCAAGAAGCACTCGACCCTGGTCGAGAAAAACATCGATTCGCTATCGAATTTGTTGCAACTGAACAAGGCCGAGCGCGCGCTGCTGCTGTATGGCACCCTGGCGCGCTACCAGCGCGACCTGCGCAGCCTGCTGGTCGAGTTCAAGGTCAACAACGCGCCCGAGGCCTACGCCGCCATTGCCGAGCTGGCTGGCGTGAGCGCCGCCGAGGTGGGCGAGGCGCTGCGCGCCGGCGGCCGGCTGGAGCGCATCGGCCTGGTCGAGAACCTGATATCCGAGCACAGCATCACCGACCTGGCCGACCTGATGAAGGTGAGCGAAAAGCTGCCGCCGGTGCTGATGCGCGAGTACCGCGACCGCGCCGAGCTGATGGCCGTCTTTACCCGCCCGGCCACCGCCAGCGACCTCAAGCTGGCCGACTTCGACTTCGTCGGCGAGGACGTGCCGGTCTTGGTCAACCTGCTGCGCAAGGCGCAGGCCACGCACGCGCAGGGCGTCAACGTGCTGCTGTACGGCCCGCCCGGCACCGGCAAGACCGAGCTGGCCAAGGTGGTGGCGCGCGAGGCCGGGCTGGCACTGTTCGAGGTCGAATACGCCGACCGCGACGGCAACAGCCTGTCGGGGCGCGACCGCTACCGCTCGATGCAGATCGCGCAGGTGTTCCTCAAGGGCTCGCAGGAGGCGGCGCTGCTGTTCGACGAGGTGGAGGACGTGTTTCCGCCCATCAGCGTCGACGCCGCCGGCCTGATGGCGCGCGCCGAGCAGCAGGCCATGCAAAGCGCCGTCGGCCACAGCGTCAACGGCAAGGCCTGGGTCAACCAGATCCTCGAATCCAACCCCGTGCCCACCATCTGGGTCACCAACAGCATCGAGCAGATCGACCCGGCGTTTCGGCGCCGCTTCGCCTATCACCTGGAGCTGAAGTCGCCGCCGCCCGGCGCGCGCGAGCAGCTGGTGCGCCGCGCGCTCGACGGCGCCGCCGTCAGCGAGGGCCTGCTGGCGCGTCTGACCGAGCGCAAGGGCCTGACGCCGGCGCAGATCCGCACGGCGGTGCGCTTTGCCGAGCTGGCCCACCCCGGCGACGAGCGCGGCGGCGAGGCCTTCGAGGCGCTGATCGAGCGGCAGCTGAAAAACTCCGACGCCGCGCTGGGCCGCACGCCCGACGACGCGGCCAAGCGCGGCCGGCGCAGCGTGACCACCTACGACCTGGGCATGCTCAACGTCGAGAGCCGCTTCGAGATCCCGCGCATCGTCGAAGCGTTGAAGGCGCGCGGCCACGGCGCGCTGTGCTTTTACGGCGCGCCCGGCACCGGCAAGACGGCGCTGGGCGAATACATCGCGCAAGAGCTGGGCAAGCCGCTGATCGTCAAGCAGGCCAGCGATTTGGTCAGCAAGTTCGTCGGCGAAACCGAGCAGAACATGGCCGCGATGTTCCGCGAGGCCACCGACGAGAAGGCCGTGCTGCTGCTGGACGAGGCCGACAGCTTTCTGCTGGACCGCCGTGGCGCGCAGCGCAGCTACGAGGTCACCGAGGTCAACGAGATGCTGCAGCAGATGGAGCGCCACGACGGCGTCTTCATCTGCACCACCAACCTGCTCGACCGCATCGACCAGGCAGCGCTGCGCCGCTTCACCTTCAAGATCAAGTTCAAGCCGCTCACGGCCGAGCAGCGCGAGCGCATGTTCGTCACCGAGGCCTTGAGCGGAAAAGCCGACTTGATGACGCCGGACGTGCGCCGGCGGCTATCGAAACTGGAGCAACTGTGCCCCGGCGACTTCGCCGCCGTCAAGCGCCAGGTCGACATCCTGGCCACCGAGTTCGCGCCCGACGAGTTCCTCGACCAGCTGGAGGCCGAGCACCGCATCAAGCCCGAGGTGCGCGAGCAGCGGGGGATGGGGTTTGTGCAATAGACGCGTTTGTAGCGCAAATGTGCTATTGTCTTTGGACTCACAATCACCCAGCACGTCCACGGCCATGCCGACCACCACCATCCGCATCGACGACCAGCTGAAGGCACGCATCGCGACCGTGGCCGAGCGGGCAGGCAAGACGCCGCATGCGCTCATTCTGGAAACCCTGTCGGACGCGGTCGAGCGTGCCGAGGACGAGGCCGCGCTGCACCGCTTGGCGAACGAGCGCTGGGCCGCCCTGAAGCAATCCGGGCGGTCGGTGCCCTGGGATGAGGCCAGGGCTTATCTGCAATCCCGCGCCGCGGGTCAGGCGCCGCGAAAACCCAAGGCTCGCGTGCCGGCGCGCTGACGATGACGCGCATCGAACTGGCGCCCGAGGTCCTGGATGACTTCGATCGCTTCTTCGAGCACATGATGCGCATTGAAGTTGCCGACGTTTCCGGGCGATTGCAAGAAATTCTCGATGCCATCCAGGTGTTGACGCACAGTCCCTTGATCGGTCGCCCCGTTGCCGGCGGCCAGCGGGAACTGGTCATTGGACAAGACAGCCGGGGCTACATCGCGCTGTACCGATACCTGGCCGAGATTGACACCGCCTTCGTACTGGCGCTGCGGGCGCAACGCGAGTCGGGTTTCAAACACTGACGCGCAAGCTTGGCGCGCCGCTATCATCCGCCGCCATGCTCGAACTGCGCGCCCTGCATCGCCTGCACATCGGCCCGGTCGATCTGCGCGTCGAGGCCGGCGAATGCGTGTCGGTGATGGGCGCCTCGGGCGCCGGCAAGAGCGTGCTGCTGCGCATGGTGGCCGACCTCGATCCGCGCGCGGGCGAGGCGCTGCTGGACGGCCAGCCCTGCAGCGCCATGCCGGCGCCGGCCTGGCGCCGCCAGGTGACCTATGTGCCGGCCGAATCCGGCTGGTGGGCCGAGACGGTGGCCGAGCATTTCGCGCCCGACGCCGACCTGCCGGCGTTGCTGCCCACGCTGGGGTTGGACGCCGCGCTGGCGCAGGCGCCGGTGGTGCGCTGCTCCACCGGCGAGCGCCAGCGCCTGGCGCTGCTGCGCGCGCTGCGGCCGCACACGCGCGTGCTGCTGCTGGACGAGCCGACCTCCGGGCTCGACCCCGCCGCGCGGGCGCGGGTCGAGCAGATGCTGCGCCAGCGGCTGGACGCCGGCGGCACCATCCTGCTGGTCACGCACGACATCGAACAGGCGCGGCGCCTGGCGCGGCGGCGCTTCGTCATCGAGCGCGGGCAGTTGCAGGAGCAGACAGCGGAGGGGCACCCGTGAGCGCGCCCCCCATCACGCCCCTGATGCTGGCGGCGGCCGCGCTGCTGGTCCTGCTCGATGCCGGCCTGTCGCTGGCGCTCGGGCTGGGCATGGCGCGCGCGCTGCTGGTGGCGGCGCTGCGCACCGTGGTGCAGCTGCTGCTGGTCGGCCTGGTGCTGAAGTGGGTGTTTGCCGCGCAGTCGCCCTGGCTGGTGGCGGCCGTCGCCGCGCTGATGCTGGCCGCCGCCGGGCGCGAGATCTGGGCCCGCCAGCAGCGGCGCCTGACCGGCTGGTGGGGCTGGGGCCTGGGCGCGGGGGTGGCCACGCTGGCCACGCTGCTGGCGGCCGGGCTGGGCGTGTCGCTGCTGGCGCAGCGGCCGTGGTGGTCACCGCAGGTGCTGATCCCCCTGCTGGGCATGGTGCTGGGCCAGGTGATGAACGGCGTCAGCGTCACCCTCAACGCCTTCACCGCCAGCGTGGTGCGCGAGCGCCCCGCCATCGAGGCGCGCCTGGCCCTGGGCGCCACGCGGCGCCAGGCGCTGGGCGGCGTGCAGCGCGCGGCGCTGCGCGGCGGGCTGATCCCGATCATCAACCAGATGTCGGCCGCCGGCATCATCACCCTGCCCGGGATGATGACGGGCCAGATCCTGGCCGGCCTGGCGCCCTTCGAGGCCGCCAAGTACCAGATCCTGATGCTGTTGCTGCTGGCCGGCGGCGCCGGCCTGGGCGCCATCGCCGTCAGCCACTGGGCCGTGTCGCGCGTGACCGACGGCCGCGACCGCCTGCGGCTCGACCGGCTGGCGCCGGAGCGGCGCTGACCGAGCCGCGCTTGCCACGGCCACAGTGCTCACCGCGCCGCCGCAGTCGGCACGAGGCGTTGATCCGACCCCAATTCCATTCAAGCTTGGCAAAAATGTTCATCTGACCCCATTTATTTTGTCTCGCATACGAGACAAATAAACCATTCAGATGGGGGGGGGAAATTGATCCAATTGGATACATGTGGGGTAGGCTCAAAAGGTCAAGGCTCAAGTCGTGGCCATGGAGCGGTTGCGTCGCCACGGCCAAAGTCCGGCTGTCACCGCCGCCGGGCCAGTTTTCACAGGAGGAACTTCATGTTGCATCAATCTGCATTTCGTATCGGCCTGGCTGCCGCAGCGCTGACCGCCGCCAGCCTGGCCCAGGCCGTCCCGCTGAGCGCCAGCTTCGACAACTTCACCTACAGCGGCAGCGTCACCCGCTACGCCACGCTGGCCGATGCGCAAAACCAGACCAATCCGACGGGCGGCCCTTACACCATTGCCACGGCCACCAATGGCCCGCGCTCGACGCGCCCCAACGCACGCGACGGCAACCTGAGCGTGACCAGTTCGGCGCCGGCCGCATATGGCACCGACTTGACCTATCTGAGTACCGCCTGGTACTTCACCATGACCCCGGCCAGCGGCGACGGCTGGGGCAACCCGAACAACACCAACGACGGCTTCATCCAGTACTACCTGCAAAGCGCCGCGCCCACCGTCACTGGCGGCTGGCAGCCGGGCTACACCCAGTTCCAGCTGGCGGTGGCCGGCGGCAACGGCGACTCCTTAGACGCTGGCCGCCTCTGGCCGGCGCCGGCCAGCGGCGCAGCGGCTATTTCGAGAGGTGTATTCGTCGAATTCAACCTCAACCTCAGCGCCAATTTCGCCAGTCCGGCCACACTGAATACCACCACCAACTGGTACGAGACCAACGCCATGCCCACCGGCATGACCGGCACGCTCACCGGTATTTTCCAGAACGACCAGACAAGCGACCCGAGCTACAACGGCTTCTACCGGTTCAACTACACCGTCACCGGGCCGGGCAGCTGGGCGGCCGACAACTCGGCGGTGTATAGGGATGGTGGTGCTGTGGACATTCCGCCCTCGAGCCTCTGGGCCGGCCCCGAGGTCGTGGTGCCGCCGCCGGCCACCGTGGCCCCCGTGCCGACCCTGGGCAACCTGGCGCTGCTGGGCCTGAGCTTGCTGCTGGGTCTGATGGTGTTTATGCGCCGCGGCCGCATGCACTGAGACGCGCCATTTTGAGCGCCGAGCCCGCCCGAACGTAGCGGGCTTTTTTGTGCTTGACTGGCCCGGCGGTGGTCGCATCCATCACCCCGCCAGCGCCGCCTCCAGCACCGGCTTGGCCCAGTCGGGCGTACGGGCCAGCCGGGCGGCGTCGTCGGCCGCCGGCCACGCCAGCCAGCCCTTTTGAATGACGGCCACCGGCCGCGGGTCGGGCACGGGCTGGCCGGGCGCCACGCTGGCGCTGTTGTCGAACAGACGCACCTCGGCCAGCTGCGGCAGCAGGGCGATCAGGTTGGCGATGGCGGCGTGCCAGCGCTCGCGCACCTTGGCTTCGGGGATGTCGTGGCCGCCGGCGGCCACGCGCTGGCGCACGCGCGCCAGGTGCAGCTCGGGCGACGCCAGGCCGCAAAACCACACCAGCACCTCGTGCGTGCGGTTGGCCGCCCGCAGCCGCGCCGGCACGCTGCGCCCGCCCAGGGTGGTTTCGAAGGCGAAGCTGCGCCGGTGCGCGACGGCTTCGTCCAGCCGGCGCATGCCCTCGGTCCAGGCGGCGGCGTTGGCGGCGGCCTGTGCGCAGCCGGTGGCGTCCACCAACTCACGGGCAAAGCTGTCGGGGTTGAACCAGGGCAGGCCGGCGCGCGTCAGCAGATGGCCGCCGACCGAGCTTTTGCCGGCGCCGTTGACGCCGGCCAGCACGTAGAGCACGGGGCGGGGCATTCAAGCCAAATCGGGGTGTATCGCTTGCTGGACAAGCGCGAGCAGCTATCAATAACGCAGCAAACCAGGGCCGGTCAATGCGTCTGGCCCGCCAACACCTGCCCGTCCAGCGTGGCCGGCTGGGCGAAGGCCGCGCGCAGGCGGGCGCCGGCGTCGTCGGCGGCCAGCGCGGTCAGGCGCTCGTCGAAGCGCTGGCGCAGCGCCTGCAGCGCGTCCTGCTGGCGCGCCTGGGCGCTTTCGGCGGCCTGCACCAGGCGCTGGTATTCGTCGGTGGACAGGATGACGGCCTCGGGCTGGTCGTGGTTGGTGACCAGCACGCGGCCCTCGCGCCCGACGGTGCGCATGACGCCGCGCCAGCCCAGCTTCTTGACGTCGGACGCGGGGGTGCGCGGCAGGCTTTGCACGGCGGGCGGGGATGCGGCCAGGGCGGCGGTCATGTCAAGCTCCAGAAGACCCAATGAGGGCAATATACCCTATTTACCCATTTTTGGTCACGTCGCTCGGCCCACGGGCCGGCGAGCGTGCGTACCGGTGCGCCGTCGCTGTCGCGCTCAGCAGGCGCCGCCGGGTGCGGCCGCCGCGTCGGGCGTGAAAGGCACGGTCGGCATGAAGTCGCGTCGGCCGCGCACTTCGTCGTCGGGCCGCAGGACGGGCCGGCGCGGTGCGGCGGGCAGCGGCCGGGGCGCTGCGGCGGCGGCGACGGCGGCC
>OFTX01000527.1_pt1 | contig 19735 bp, 17 predicted proteins | sample 1775051 | NCBI WGS metagenome assembly OFTX01 (sample SAMN08195772, study PRJEB24354) | sludge metagenome | isolation source: sludge from phenol fed wastewater aerobic bioreactor A | place: India: Nagpur | collected 2016-09-15
CAGAGCGGGTCCCTCAGGTTCGCCCCGCTGCCCCAGCCGGCCTGGGGCCGCATCTGAAACAGCCCAAGGCTGTCGTGATCGGAGCCGTCGTCATCGTGCGGATAGTCGGCCGAGTCCTGGTACGCGGTCACGTTGGACAGCACGCGCAGGCTGGACTCGGTGAGCGCGGCCATGAGCGCGATGACTTGGCTGTTGGCGTCGATGTTCTCGCTGTTGCCGGTCGCGAGGATCGCCGCCGCGTGTTCGAGCTGCGTGTGATTCAGCGTGATCGTGTGCCCGTCCGCGGTGGTCGCGGTCAGGCTTTGCGGGATCGTGCCCGACACGGACAGCGACGGCTCGGACAACCCACTCCCAGCGTCACTGCTTCCACTGCTGCCGCTGCTGTTGTCGGTTGTGCAGGTGGCGGCTTGCGCGATGGCCGGGTCGAGCAACGCGCCGAGCGCGAGCAGACCCACGCCGGGAAGCAGGAACACCAGGGCTGTCTCGACTATCAGGGCTTTGCGCCACATCGCTCGCTCACCCGCCTACTTGAGCGGGTCGTTGAGTTCGGACAGCCGCAGCGTGTGACAGCGGGGCCACGCCGGGGTGCACGCCTCGAAGATCGTGAACGACACCGGCTCACTCGTGCTGGCTTTGTCGCCGTACCAGACGCCGGTGCGGTGCCGGGTGCCGGTGATCGTGACCGCGGTCGTGCCCGGCCGCAATTGCCCGTGCGCCTGCGCCAGCGCCTGCGGCCAGCTCGACGGGACGACGGCACTGCTGATCGTCAGATGCTGGGCTACGTCCATCGTGGCGAGCCGGGTCCACTGATCGGTGGTGGGCTCGTAGCTGGCGACATCCCCGATCAGCGCGGAGGTCTCCTCCCCGGACGGGTCCGCGTCCGCGAGCACCGGGGCCTCGTAGTCCGAGGGCGTGTACCCGGCGGTGGTGTACCAATCGAACAACGCCGCCGCGACCGCTCTCGCGTACGCGGTCGGGTCGTCGGTCTGCGGCAGGGTCGCCGGGCCGACCGTGCTGGAAGGATTTGCCGGACCGGTCCCGGCCCCGGTGCTGCCGGCTGGTGACCCGGCGCCTGCTGAGGTCGCCGGGTGGGCCGGCCCGCGGACCAGGCCATAGACACCGGCACCGATGGCCGCCAGCACGAGGACACCGGCCACGATCAGGGCAACGAGCCGGCTCCGTGTCGCGGGCGCAGGAATGCGGGAAGTCTTCATGCCCGGTAGGTGCGCCGCACGACCACCAGGTGGTGTTAGAGGGCGCGCAGGTGGCCTCGCGCCGATGCCACCTGCACCGATCGGGCGTCAGTCCCGGCGTCGGTGCCAGTGGCTGCGGTGTGGGCGGCGGCGAGGTGGTCGGCGAAGGTGCTGGTGCCCTGCGCGGTGTGCAGGAACGAGTCGATCTGCTCGTCGGTCAGAGCCGTCGCCAGTTCGTCGATGTCGTAGTGCTCCCACCAGTTCTCGAGTTCACCCCAGGTGGCGATGAACGCCCGCACCGGATACCGCGCCGCCGCATCACCCTCGGGTGAAGGGATGCGGTGGTGGCCGCCACGGCGCTTGCCGGCGGCGGCGTGCTTGGCGCGGGCGAGGGCCTGCCGGGCCAGGGCGTCGAGGTCCGCGTCGTGTTCCGCGTTGGCCTGCGCGGTGGCGGCCTGGATCGTCTCGCGCAGCGCCTCGTAGATCGGGTGCACCGGCGCGCCGGCCTCGATCCGCGCCAGCTCGTCGGTGACGTGCTGGCGGAGCTGGTCGGGCTGGTTTGGGTCGTTGGCGAGGGCTTGCAGGTGCCCGATCTTCTCCAGCGTGGTGTAGGAGGCGCGGCCGGTGACCATCCGGGCTGCCTGCTCGCGCGACCTGCCGAGAGGCCCGAGTGACGGGGGTGCCGATTTGGCACCCCCGTCAGTTCCCGGCTGGTTCTCGGTGCTGAAGCGGGTGGCGGCGTCGCGGCGGGCGGCGTCTTCGGCCATCACCTGCTTCAGCTCGCGGTAGAGGCCGGCGGCTTCGAGTTGGGTCAGGGGCTTGTGGAGCATGTTGTCGTCTTGCTCGGCCATGAGCTGTCCGAGCCGGTCGGAGATGCCGGAGCGGACCCACACGTTGACGGTGCGCCACCGCAACCGCCCGATCGCGGCCAGCCTGCGTCGCCCGCACACCAGCACCCCGTCCGGGGTGATCGTCGGAGGCTGCAACAGTCCTTCCCGGTCGATCGAGGCGGCCAGTGCGTCCAGGTCGCCCAGGTCGGTGCGGTGCCGGCGCCCGACGATGATCGAGTCCACGGCCCGTTCCAGTTCGATGTGCCCGGCCGGGGTGCTCATGGCCGGCCCCTGCGGGTCGGGGCGGCCAGCGACACCGCCAGCACGAGGTCGTCGTCGCGCAGCAGGATCGGCAGGCTCTCACCGATCAGCAGCCGCAGCAGCACACCCCGGCCGGCGCTGGTCGCGGCGTAGGCCGGGTGCAGATTCCCGAGCAGGGTCCGCAGCAGCACCGACCACGACCGGCCGGAGATATCGAGCAGGGCGCGGGCATACCGGTCCCGGCGCAGCGACTCGTAGGCGGTCTGCCGGCTGCCGGTCTTCGCCAACCCGGCGCACACATGCTCCACGCCGGCCCGCGCCGTCTCGGGCGGCCACCCCAGCAGGACCAGGAACCTGATCGCGTGCTCGACCGCGGTCTGCGCCGAGGTCCGCGGCTCCGCCGAGACCGGCACCGGATCGTCGTCCAGGATGTCGAACAGGCCGATGCCTTCGGTCTGGTCGGGGTGGTCGGAGGTCTGGAGCGACGGGTGGTAGTCGGTCAGCGGGTTGTCCCGGTCGCTGAACCGCTCCGGATCGTGGAACGCGGAGACGTGCGGGCGGCGGGCCTGATGCACCGAGCAGAGCAGTCCTTGGGCACGCTCCTCTGCGATGCAGGTGATCCGCACCGCGTGGGTGATGACCGCCCACGGATCATCCGCGTTCCGCGCGGCCTTGGTGCGCATCACGTCGAATGCCGCCGACGCGGCCTCCCACGGGTCCAGACCGTGCTTGCGGGCCAGGGTCGCGTACTTCTCCGCCGCGAAGGCCATCAACTGTGCGGCTACCGGGTCGTGCTCCCACGCTCCCGGCCCCACATCGCGCAGCCGGCGCAGCAGCGCCCGCAGGCCCTCCCTGGTGCGGTAGTCCTCCGCCCCGGCCATCGTGCGAGCCGCATAAGGGTCCTGAGCGTCGGTGGTTGGCGGGTTGTTGTTGTCGGTCATGGTGTGGGCACCTCCCGGCAGGCAGGTGCACCCGGCGCCCCCAGCGCCGCCGCATCCGATGCCCGGCCGGCCCATCGACCATCACCGCCCCTTTTACCGCATCCCGGCCCCGGACCGCACCGGACCCGTCTGCGCCCCGCGACGCCCGAACGCCGATGCCGGCGGCAGACGCCGCGCCCGCCCGGTAAGCCGGCCCGCGACCTGACGCGCACTCTCGTGTGCCGCGGTTCGGGTGCGGCGGGCCAGTTCGGTGTGCAGGTCGAGCACGCGCCCGGCCAGTCGCGAGGAGGAGCGAGCGATCAGATCGGTCGGGCGGACCCACTCCACGCCCCAGCCCCGCGCCTTCCCCAGCATCGCCGTCGCTCGCTGGTGGCCGAGTGCCGCCTCCTTGACCGCATCCGGGATGCCCGCCGGTTCCTCAACCTGCACCGGTGCTCGCAACGGCCGGCCGGCCCCGGCGTGCCGGTGTTCCTGCTCGATCGGGCCGATGTATTCGGTCATGGGGTGACTCCCTCCGTCACAGTCACAAGCTCAGACCCCGACGGGCCGGGGCCATCGGGTTGGTACGCGCCGGCAAACCACCGGCCCACCGTCGAGGGATGCACCCCCAACTCGCGAGCGATCCGCTTGTTCGACGACCCCAGGCGGTGCAACTCCACCGCCCGCTGACGGCGACCCAGCACCGGCGCGGCACCGGCCACGGCCTCGCGCCGCCGGGGTGCGGGCAACTCGCCCACGGCAGAGACGACAGATGCCTCGTCGGCGACCATCAGACCTGCCGGTTCAGGGACGGGACTCTCGACGGTCGAGTTCCGGGTCAGTACGACCGTCAGGTGCGTGATCGCCAGCAGCACCATCGGCGGCACCGCGGCCACGCAGGCGGCGAGCCCGCCGGGAACGGTCGCATCCGCCGCGACCACAGCGTGCAGCGCGTTGGCGGTCACCGAGACCAGCGCGCCGCCGATCAGCAGCGCCCACGGATACCACGCCGCCCGAGTCCCACCCAGGGCGACGACCGCGACCGTGGCGACCACAATGATCCCGTCCACGATCAACGGCCACGCCCACGCCTCACCAATGTCGATGCCTGACCGGCGCGCCAGGTCGGCCAGGGAGGTGAAGCTGAGCCAGAACGCGCCGGCCGCGATGAACACCGTCCCCGCCACCGCGGTCACCACCGCCCACCGCCGGCCAGTCCCGCCGGGCATCACAACCCCCGCGCGACATCCGCCGCCCGGCACGACGCGGAGCCGTCGCCGATCCCTCCGCTCGGGTCCGGCGCCCGCGGCGCCAGGGCGGGGTGCACTGTCCGGTACGCCGAGCGGACCGTCGCGGTGATCTCCCGTTCGGCCAGCCCAGCTCGGCCTGCCGCGGCGGCCAACACATCCAACGCATCCGAGGGCCGAATGCCGTTCTCCGCCAACCGGCACGCCGCCCAGAACAGCCCCCGGTTCCGTTCACCCGCGACACGGTTCGCGACCCACGCCGCCAACCGGGACGCATCCGCCCCGTACCCCAGCCGAGCTGTCGCGCGGGACGTTGGCACCGGGCGGGGGTCCACGAAGTCCCGCAACCGCTCCGCATCCAAAACGTCGGCAGGCTCGGTTCCGACCATCCGCACCCGGTAGCAGAGGAGTCCGTTGTCACTGGCCGTTCTTGAGGGAGGGACGATGACGTAGCCTCCGTCGCCACGAAAGTCGATCCCGGCACGGGCCGCCTGCCAGCACGGCTGCGTCACATCGGATGTGGCCGGGTAGTAGGCGTGCATCCCACCCGAGGGGGTGTCCACCATGACGGTCCACCCGTCGATCAGTCCGGCGTAGGTGGCCCGCTCGAACGCGGCGAACCCGCTCACCGGCCCGTGCACGTCCACGTCGACGACCACCAAACCCGAGGCGGCGCCGGTTGCCACGCCGATGTTCGCCGCCGGCCACCGCCGCCACCACGCCGCAACCCGTTCCGGGTCGGTGGTCGCGTCGTGGAAGCCGTGGACGGTCGCCGGGCGTTTCCCACCCGGCACGCAGGGAAACACCGGCACCCCCGCGGCAGCCAGCATCCCGGCCGCATCCGGCAGCGCCCGGCCCGACACCCCGCTGAACAGTCGCGCCGGGTTCATCACAGCCCCCTGGCAGCCGACGCATGTGCCTGCCGTGGTTGGGCCGTCACCGGCGGCTTCGCGTGCATCGTGTCGTGCTGCTCGGCCCGTTCGGAGCCAGGGCCGTTGCGGGTCAGCCCCGGCGGATCGCCGCCGCCCACCTGAGCCGTGGGCAGCGCGTCCAGGATCGCCACGGCCGCGGCACGGACGCGTTCACCGGTGGCCTTGACCACCTCGACCGGAGAAGAGTCCTTGACCGTGGACGCCCACCCCGCCACGTACGGGATTGTGTAATCGCTGGTGTCCATGCCATGCGCGGCGGCGATCATCAACGCCACCGAGTCGGCCTCCACCTCGCCGAGCCCGCGATGCCGGCGGGCATCCTGATTGTCCGGGCCGTGCATCCGCACATGCGCCAGCTCATGGGCCAGGGTCTTCACCTGGGCGGCCGAGTCCATGTTCGTGCGTACCGAGACCGTCCTGGTCTCGAAGTCCGTCATTCCGTTCGCGCCACGGATCGCCAGCTCGTCCGGCACCCGCAACACAGAGAACCCGGCGGACTCCACGAGTCCGGCCAGCGAGTCCCACAACCCTTCCGGCGCCTGGCCTTTCAGCAGCCGCGGCGCGGGACGTTCGGGCACCGGATCACCGGAAGTCTGCGACACGTCCCACACGTAGGCCGGCTTCGCCCCCACCACACGGGAACGCACCGTCTCGCCCGGCTTCGGCTTCTCGAACCGGCCCAGCCGCCGCCACGAGCCGGGGTCCTGCGGTATGGTCGTGGCGAACCTGCCCCGGACCGGGGCGAAGATCATGTACCCGGCCTGCCCCTTAGACACCTGCCGGCCCAGCGACTGCCACTGCTTGGACCCCGCCACATACGACGGCACCGGCCCTGGGACACGGCCCTTCTCGTAGGCGTCAAGATGCTGCGCAGCGATGAGCAGAAGGTTGTTGAAGGACCGGGCCCGGAACCGAGCCGCGAACTCCAGCGCGCGCTTCCAGTCCTTCCCGGACACCAGCGCCTCGACCTCGCCCGTCAGCCGCTCATGCAGCGCATCGAGCTTCGCGTCCCGCGCCGCCCGCGTTTCCTCCCACGTCGTCATCACCTGACCTCCCTCCGGCGAAAGCCACTCCGCCGGGAGTGACCGTGCGACCACGAGGTACGCCGGAAGGATCAGGAAGACGGCGCGGACCAGGAACGAGACTGTGACCGGCAGGCTGCGGGATGAACCCGACGAGTCCCTACCGGATTACCTGACCAACGAGACTTGCGGACGTGGACAGCCGGGATGATCCCCATATCGGAACCACCCATGACCGGATCGGGATCGTGCCGGGTCAGTTCCCGCTGACATCGAGCCGGCGGTACGCACCAGGCGTGACGCCGACATACTGCCGGAACAACTTGGCGGCGTGGCCTCGGCTGTGCCAACCGACCTGCCGCATCGCCGTCTCAATCGACATGTCCGTCTCGCGCAGCAGACGGGCCAACTGCTCGGCGCGCAGCATCGTCAGAAACGCTAGCGGCGTCTTGCCGTACGCGTCGGTGAACACGCGCGACAGTTGCGAGGCGGAGAGGTGCACCTCGGTCGCGAGTGCTTCGAGAGTCCACCGACGGGTCGGACTCACCCGGAGAAGTTCCGCCGCCTGTCGTGCCTCCGCCCGCAGCGGCGCAAAGCGCCGGTCCCGCGGCAACGTGGGCCGGGTGTGCGCGCGCTGCGACTGCGAGACCCGCACGGGGGACACGTTGACGAACGGGGTGATCACGTCCGCGATCGCGAACCACAGTGCTTGCATCCGGTTGAAGCGGTCACGGAAGCCGTTGCTGATGCTCAGGGCGACCAGCTCGTCCAGCCAGGGCATCAGCATCCCGGCGCGGTCCTCACCGATCCGCAGGAACTGTGTCGGTTCGGCGTACATCGTCTCGGCGAAGTCGCGGGCGTCGAGGCGGTCGCACAACGAGCCGGCGTGCTGCCAGAACACCTGATCGACCACGTAGTCGATATCGAGGTAGACGGTCGTGACGGTGATATGGCCCTCGGGCTCGCTGCCGCACAGCACGTTCGCGCCGAGCAGGATCACGTCGCCGATGTTGATTGGCTGCTGCCCGAACTCGCCGAACAAGATCGCGCTACCGTCACGGACCACGATGACCTTCACGCAGTCGTAGGCGACCGGCCCGACCGGACGATGCACCGTCCGCGTCCGCGCGAGGATCGGTTGAAAGGGACGGGCCGAACGCATGGCGAGTCATCCAGAGTGCCCGAGGAGCTTCTCGGGTCTCATCCGCTTGTGGTCGGCGCCGCCGGCGGCTTGGGCTGGTCGCGGTGGACGGCGACGCCGGCGATGACCAGGCCGATCCCGATCAGGTCCTGCCAGGTCGGGACTTGGGCGAGGATCAGCAGGCCCATGAGGGCGGCGGCGGCGGGTAGCAGGGCGAGCATGAGCGCGAAGGTCGCTCGGGGAAGTCGGGCCATGGCGAGCTGGTCGGTGATGTAGGGGATGACGGATGAGCAGATGCCGACGCCGATGCCCCAGACCAGCCACAGCGGGTGGGTGAAGGCGGCGCTGGCGTCGGCGATTCCGAACGGGGTGATCACGACCGCGGCGACGAGCATCGCCGCGCCGAGTTGGTCGATGCCGCTCATATCCACACTCGGTTCCGTGCCGGTCGGCTGACTGAGGCGGGTGTTGGCAATGCGGTGGCCGAGGATGACGTAGAGCATGAAGCCGGCGCAGTTGGCGAAGGCGAACACGAACCCCCAGGGGGCGTTCGCCAGCCGCAGTTCGGTGAGCGCGACGACTCCTGCCACGGCGAGCAGCAGGGCGAGCAGGTTGCGGCGGGTGCGGGTGCCGAACGCGGCCAGTGCCACGGTGCCGAGGAATTCGATGGCGCCGACTGTGGCCAGCGGCAACTCGGCTAGGGCGAGGTAGAACACGAGGTTCATGCCGGCCAGAACCACACCGAGGGCCAGTAGCACCGCCCGTTGCTGTGCCTTCATGCGCCGCAGCAGCCGCCACGGTCGCCGCCAGAGGGCGAACACCACGGCGGCGGTGGCGATGCGCCACCACGCCGTGCCCAAGGGACCCAGCGCGGCGAACAGCAGCACGGCCAGGGACGGACCCAGGTAGTGGAAGACCGCGCTGGTGAGGAAGAAGGACGTCGGTGGCGCGGTGGCGACCATGTGGCCGAACCGCCGCCGTATCGTTGGGTGTGAGGATGGCTTTCTGTCAAGCATGGTGCAATCATTGAAGGTGTGAGAGCGCAACAGAATAGACATCTACAGGTGGGATGATCGAAGTGTCTTTAGAATCATGGAAAAATAGTCGATCTGCCTACAGCGCCGCCGATGGGTTGCTGGATGAGATCAACGTCCGGTTGCTGCGCGAGCTGCATAGCGATCCGCGGATCAGCATGTCTGCGCTCGCTCGCCGTGTCTCCATGAGCGCACCGGCGGTGACCGAGCGCGTGCAACGCCTGGAACGCGCCGGAGTGATCACGGGCTACCGGATGGAGGTCGACCCGGCGGCGCTCGGAATGCCCGTTAGCGCTTACGTGCGGATCAAACCGGCACCGGGGCAGCTGCCGAAGATCGCCGCCTTGGCCAAGGAGATACCCGAAGTCAGCGAGTGCCACCGAATCACCGGCGACGACTGCTTCCTGCTGAGGGTCTACGTGCCCGCGGTCGACGAACTAGAGGTCGTGCTCGACAAGTTCCTCCTCTACGGCCAGACCACCACCTCGATCGTGCAATCCAGTCCAGTGCCGCCCCGCCCCCTGCCCATCGAGCCGAATGGCATCCGGCCAGCCAAAGAACCAGCATGATCCATCCCGGGCAGCGTTACGGCTTCCACCTGAACCGCCGGACGAGGTGCATATGGTCCCCTCGGGGATCACTGCTGCAACCGCAACGGGCACGCGAGACGAACGCGATAGGGCCACCCTCGCCGCCCGCGACTGGTCCGCCTACATCGCCCACGCGATCAATAGGGCTCGCGCTCAAATATCGCGCATGGCCAATGACCGGGCCAAGGCGGCGTGTTTCACGAGTGGATCGCTGAACGGGATAGTTGTTCCCGTGCTGCTCAGCGGTGCGAGCGTCCGCGGCCGGGGCGCGGGCACCGGCCGGCGCTCGTTGTGCTGAAGTTATGCCGACCCAGTGGCGGTGGTCGCCATCCGTGCAGCTGCCCGTCGATGCTCCAATGCAGAAACTCTTCTCGCCACGGCTGGTTGAGTAGCAGCAGGCGCTCATGCAATTCCACGCTGGTGGCGAAGAAATCTCGTAACCCGCGCCATAGACCGTCTCGTTCAGGGCTCATACTCGACCGCCTTAAAATGACGAGGAGTGGCTCGGATGTTTGTCAGCTGCGGCAGGAGTGGGCACAGGTAGTGGAATACCGCGCTGTTCAGAAGGAAGCAGGTCGGGAGAAAGCTGGCGATCAGGCGCCCCATCCGACGCACCAGGCCTGGCCGGGGGTTCTGCCGTCGCCGGGGCCGACTCGCGCCCCGATGCTCGTACTCGCGAAGCCATGAGACAATCTTCAAAGGAACAACTCGCGGAAGGAAGAGCCACTTGAAGGCGCGGTAATCGAAAGGACCTACGAAACCACGGACAAACGCGCAGCGCGCCTACAACAACGAGAATGACCTGCTGAACGAGATCAATCGCCGCCTACTGGCCGAGCTGCAGGCTAAGAGATGGGTCAGCGCCGCACCAGCCCGGTGACCGCAGTAAGAACCTCATTGCGCTGACCACCGCCGGCGACGATCTCCTACGTCGCGCCACCAGGGTCATCGACGACTGCGAACACACATTCCTTGCCGTGCTCAGCACGCCGGACGCCGACCACCTCAAGAGCGCGCTCGACACCGTGATCGAGACCAAGCAGTAGCCCGCGCGCACACTCCAACGCCGATGCCCACTACGGGAGCAGAGCGCCGAGCGCGACAGCAGCTTGTAGCGGCAGTACACCGTTGCCGAGGGCGGTGGTCTGCTGGTTGGCAGACAGTTCGTGCACCGGGTCTATAACCCAGTCGGGTAGCAGCCCCACCAGCCACTCGACAAAGGCCGGTGCTGGTCGCGGTCCACTGTCGTGGCTCAAGAGTGCCGGTGCCGGCGCAGGTCGGCCGGTGATGTGTTCCCACCTGGCGACGGTGTGAGCGTAGCGTCCCCAGCGTCGAAGATGTCTTCGATCAGGGACCACAGCGTCTCCGACTCGGTGCTCTTGGTCTGCGAGCCAGCCGGCCCGTTGAGTGCGAGGTCGATGATCTGGTGCGAGAGGGCGATCGTTCCTCGCCTCGCCCGTACTTGTTCCAGTGATTCGCCGCCGCGGGTCGAGTCGGTCGCCAGCGGCGTCCGGAACAGCGCCTTGGCGCCGGGCGAGAATGAAGACGCGGAGCCTTGGATGAGGAGCGCCGACAAGGGCCGCCGGTAGGCCGATCCATTGCGCGTCCATCCGCAGGTCGGCCAGATCGCCGAGCACGGCGCCGGCTGCCCGAAGAGGTCGGGCTGCATCGTCTCCCAGACCCCACGGGTCGGGTTCCAGGTTGCGAAGGGTTGCGGGGCCGGGGGTTGCGTCGTTGGGTTTGCGTTGCTCATCGTCGTCTCGTTCCTGCTGGGTGCGGATGGCCGGTGAGGACAGCAGGCCACGCACGTTCTCGATGACGACCAGCTCAGGTTGCAGTGCCTCGATCGCGGCGGCCATGTGCGACCAGAGTCCGGAACGGGTGCCGGGTGCGAGGCCTGCACGCTTGCCCACAGTCGATACGTCTTGGCAGGGGAAGCCTCCGCAGAGCACATCGACCGGCGGCAAGGCCCGCCAGTCGATAGTGGTGATGTCGCCGAGGTTGGGGGCCTCAGGCCAGTGGTGGGCGAAGACACGGGCGACGGGCTCGTTGTTCTCGGAGAACCAGATTGTCTCGGCGTTGAGGGCGTGTTCGACAGCGAGGTCGAGTCCGCCGTAGCCGGAGAACAGCGATCCGACCCGCAGGCGACTGTCGGCGTGCTCGCTGATGGGTTCGCGCATGAGGACTCCGGCAGGTTCGTGATCCCGGCCTCTGTCTCCTCGACGCGATACCGGTTTGGTCAGCTGCCAGGTGCTCGCAACATCTCCCGCACGGCTCAAGGCAGCCTCGCCGGAGCCCCCGAAGCGGCCTCGTCTCTGAGCTGCCACGCCTCTTGCAGATCGAGGAAGCCGCCTTCGGCGGGCTGTCGCTCACCTCCCCGGCGAGCGGGAGGAGGCGGTATGGGTGACGGTCTCGATGCGCGTCATGTCCGCGGGCGACGGATACAAGTACCTGCTACGAACGGTCGCCGCGGGTGACGGCGACCGATCATTGAGCACGCCGCTGACGAGGTACTACAGCGCTGAGGGAACCCCACCGGGCCGCTGGCTCGGAAGCGGCCTTCCCGGTCTTGGTGCCGGGCAGATCAGGGTGGGTGCCCAGGTTTCGGAGGCGCAGCTCCAACTCCTTGTCGGGATGGGCCGTGACCCGATCACCGGCGACCCGCTCGGCCGCGCTTACCCCGAATACAAGTCCGTCACCGATCGGATCAACGACCGGGTGGCCGACCTCGACCCCGACCTTGGCCCTGCCGGCCGCGGGCAGGCGGTGGCGGCGATCGAGGCCGAGGAGTCCGAGCGCGGGACGCGGCGGGCAGTGGCGGGCTTCGACTTCACCTTCTCGATCCCCAAGTCGGCCTCCGTGCTCTGGGCAGTCGCGGACGCTGGCACGCAGGCCCTGATCGCGCAGGCGCATCACGCGGCGGTTGCGGAGGTGGTTGCGTTCATGGAGCGCGAGGTTGCGGCCACCCGCACCGGCGCAACCGGCCGCGACGGCGCGGTCGCACAGGTCGACGTGATGGGGGTGATCGCGACCGCCTACGACCACTACGACTCCCGTGCCGGTGACCCGCACCTGCATACGCACGTGGTCATCAGCAACAAGGTGCAGACCGTCCTGGACGGCAAGTGGCGTTCGCTGGATGGGCGGCCGATGCACGCCGCCGTGGTCGCGTTGTCCGAGCTGCACGAGGCCGTATTCGCCGACCACCTGACCCGCATGTTCGGCGTCGAATGGGAAGCCCGGGATATGGGCCGGGACCGGAACCCGGCATGGGCCGTCGTCGGCGTGCCGGAGGAGCTGGTGGCCGAGTTCTCCACCCGCGCCCGGCATATCGACGCCGAGACCGACCGTCTCATCGAGCACTACGTGACTGAGCACGGGCGGCGGCCGGCGCCGGCCACGATCATGAAGCTGCGCGCCCAAGCCACCCTCTCGACCCGGCCGGAGAAGGAGGTCCACTCACTGGCGGAGCTGACCGCCGGCTGGCGTGATCGTGCCGGCCGGGTCCTCGGTGCGGATGCGAGCGGGTGGGCGCGCACCATCACCACCAACGAGGCTCCGTTGTTGTTGCGGGCCGACGACGTGCCGTTGGACGTGATCGCCGAACTCGGACAGGAGGTGGTCGAGGCGGTGGGTGAGAAGAGGTCCACCTGGCGTCGCTGGAACCTGACTGCCGAGGCCGCCCGGCAGACGATGGACTACCGATTCGCCTCGATCGAGGACCGTGGGGCCGTCGTCGGCATGATGGTGGACGCCGCCGAAGCCGCCTCCCTGCGCCTGACGCCACCCGAGCTCACGATGAGTCCGGCGGTGTTCCAGCGACCGGACGGGACGAGCGTGTTCCGGCCGAAGCACTCGACGGTGTTCTCCTCCGAGGTGTTGTTGGCGGCCGAGGACCGTCTCCTCGAGCGCGCCCGCACCACCACCGGACCGACCGTCACTCTGGCCGCGATCGAGAAGATCGCGAGCCGGCCCGACGCCGAGGGCCGGATGCTCGGTGAGGACCAGGCCGACGCGCTCGCCAAGGTCGCAGTCTCGGGCCGCCAGATCGACGTACTGGTCGGCCCCGCAGGAGCCGGGAAGACCACCGCCATGAACGCGCTGCGTCGGGCATGGGAGACCGAACACAGCGAAGGATCGGTGGTCGGTTTGGCGCCCTCCGCGGTCGCGGCGCAGGTCCTCGCCGACGACCTCGGCATCGAGACGGAGAACACCGCGAAGTGGTGGCAGAACCACCTCATGCACGGCGACACCTTCGAGGCGGGCCAGTTGGTGATCCTGGATGAAGCCTCCCTCGCCGGCACGCTCTCTTTGGATCGCATCACCGCGCTCGTGGCCGAGGCGGGGGCGAAGGTGCTGCTCGTGGGGGACTACGCCCAACTCCAATCGGTCGACGCGGGTGGCGCCTTCGGACTCTTGGTCAGTGACCGTGCCTCGGATGGGGATGGTGCCCCGGAGCTGGTCGACATCCGCCGCTTCAAGAACACGTGGGAGAAGACCGCCTCCCTCGGCCTGCGGCACGGCCACGCGCAGGTCATCGACACCTACATCGACCACGACCGGATCATCGACGGCGACACCGAGGCCATGATCGACACCGCCTATACCGCGTGGCGGGCCGACATGCTTGCCGGAAAGGCGACCGTACTGGTCACCGATTCCACCGAAGCAGTCACCGCGCTCAACGTGCGGGCGCGTACCGACCTGATCCTGGACGGCACCGTCCACGGGCCGCGTGAGGTCGAGCTGCACGACGGCACCCAAGCGGCGGTCGGGGATACGGTCATCACCCGGCACAACGACCGCCGCCTGCGCGCTGGCCGGTCCTGGGTCCGCAACGGCGACCGCTGGACCGTGACCGGTGTCCGTGGCGACGGGTCGGTCACCCTGCGCCGTAACGGCAAGCGGTGGGGCGTCTCGGTGGTGCTGCCGGCCGACTACGTGGCGGAGTACCTGGACCTGGGTTACGCGGTCACCTCCTACCGTGCGCAGGGCATCACCACCGATACCGCGCACGTGCTGGTCGACGCCGCGATGACGCGGGAGAACCTGTACGTCGCACTGACCCGTGGCCGCGAACGGAACATGGCCTACGTCGCGGTCGACAAGCCCGACCCCGCTCACGAAGGGGCGCATCCCGGCGACAATCCCGAGGCGACCGGCAGGTCGGTGCTGTTCGGGGTGCTGCAGCACGTCGGCGCCGAACTGTCGGCCCACGAGACCATCACCGCCGAACAAGAGCAGTGGTCGAGCATCGCCCAGCTCGCCGCGGAGTACGAGACCATCGCCGCCGCCGCCCAACACGACCGATGGGTCACCCTCATCCGCGCCTCCGGGCTCACCGAGGAAGAAGCCGACGACGCCATCGCCTCCGAAGCGTTCGGGGCGCTGGCCGTCGAGCTGCGCCGCGCCGAAGCCAACCGCCATGACGTGGCGACCCTGCTGCCCCGCCTGGTGGCAGCGCGCGGCTTCGGCGACGCCGACGACATCGCCGCCGTCCTCCACCACCGCCTCGCCACGGCCACCGCCCGGCCCGCCGGGTCTGGTCGCACCCGCAAACCCCCGCGCCTGATCGCCGGCCTGATCCCCGAAGCCACCGGCGCCATGAGCCCCGACATGCACCAGGCGCTCACCGAACGACGCGACCTCATCGAAGCCCGCGCCGACGCGATCCTCGACCAAGCCCTCACCGAACACCAGAACTGGACGAGTGCGCTCGGCACCCCACCCAGCGACAAGCGGACCGCGGCAGAGTGGCGACGCTACGCCCGCACCGTGGCCGCCTACCGCGACCGCTACACCATCACCGACTCCGCGCCCCTGGGCGCACCGGCCGAGAGCACGACGCAGAAGATCGACGCCGCCCGCGCCAGCACCGCCCTCACCAGGGCGCGGGAGCTGGCCCGCGCAGAATCGTCAGTAGAAGAACGTCGTCCCAGCGTGGTCCACCGTGGACCAAGCATGTAAGCCGCCATGTCCAGGTATTGGTCAACGATTGAGGACCGGCGCGATCGACGAAGGCGACTTCCAGGTGAGCGATCGGCCTCCTCTGGGCCTCCCTGCGCGACCATGTTCGGAGTGGGGTGTCAGCACAAGTCGCAGAGCAGTCCGGCGGACGGACTCGGCCCACACTGTCCGATAATGTCAGTCACAGGGCCACCGGCACCGAGCCCTTCCACGCCTAGATACGAGGAGGGCCGCGAGCATGTGGATCTCACGCATCCGAGTCACTGGCGGCTTCCTCAACGGGCTCGACGTATCGCTGAGCCAAGGGCTGAACGTGGTTGTCGGGCCGCGAGGGGCAGGCAAGACTACCTTCTTGGAGTTGCTCCGACATGCCGTCGGTGCGCAGCACGCCGAGCAGAGTCCCGCTGCGGTTCGCGGCAGACAGACGTTCCTCGACGCTGTGCTCGGCGCTGGGGAAGTTGTTGTTGATGTGGAGTCTGACGACGGCGGGCGCCACCTCGTGGTTGACGCGAAAGGCGGGGGCCAACGAACCGATCTGTCCAAGTCGGTGCTCGTCCTTGGCCAGAATGAGCTCGAAGAGATCGCATCGGACGCGCCCAGCAGGCTGAACCTCCTTGACCTTCGTACCGGCGCCGGCACTGCGCTACCCGACCCTGGCGAGATCGCGGTGCTCACCGGCGAGATATTCGATGTCCGAACTGAACTGATTGAGCGCCGAGAAGAGTCACGAAAGCGCGAGCGACTCGTCGCTGATCGAGAGCTTCTACTCTCGCAAGAGACCGCCCTACTTGGGGGCAGCACCGCACAGTTGTCTGAACAACGTGATCTGCTCCGGCAGGCAGAAGAACGCGTGATCGCCAGCGGACAGGCGCTGGAACGCATCGAGGGGATGCGGCGAGATGTCACAGAGTTGCTGACGTCCCACCGCCATCAACTCGACAGACTGAGAGTCATCGCAGAACGAGCCGCAAATCTTTCACAGATGCCGGCGGTGCGCGACGCCCTCACCCAGGCTGCGAACCTCTCAGAGGGTGTCGTCACAGCCCTTCTCGACGCTCAGACGAGCCTTGACACCGCTGACGCTGAGACCCGCGAGCGAAACATCAATGCGCGCGAAGCAGCAGCTCCGATCAGAGAAGAACTTGAACAAGCCGAAGCCGGCCTTGGCCAGATCACGGCGCAACTGAGGAATGTTGATACCGCCCTGCGAGCGCTCGACGAGAACGACGCCGCCGTGCGTGAACTCAAAGCCCGGCACAAGAATCTCGTGGAACGTCGTGGCCAACTGCTCGATGCAGCCGAGCAAGCAGAAGAAGCACTCTACGAAACCAGGGCCGAGGTCGCCCGCTCCACAACCGCACAGATCGCTAACAACGTCGTTGTAGTCGTAGACCACCTCGCCGATGCAGCTGACTTCCGCAAATTTCTCCAGGATTCACTTCGCGGTAGCAGTACCCGCGCGACCCTAATCGACGCCGTCGCCGACCGGGTACTGCCACGACAGCTCCTAGAGATGGTCGAAGACAGCGATGCAAAGGGACTCGCAGCGGTGGCTGACATTGCTGATGACCGAGCGCAGAAGTTGATCGAGAACTTGGACGACCGAGAGTTCCTCCAAGGTCTGAGCCGCTTGCGTCTGACCGACAGCGTTGACTTTCGACTGAGGGACGGATCAGTAGACAAGAGCGTTGACGCACTCTCCACTGGCCAGAAATGCGCCGTCACCCTGCCTATCGTCTTGTCGGAGCAGGAACGCACTCTGATCCTCGACCAACCCGAAGATCACCTCGACAATGCCTTCCTAGTTACCAATATCGTGAGCGGCCTCAACGCACGGCGGCAGGACGGTGCCCAGACAATCGTTGCCACGCACAACGCCAACATCCCCGTGCTCGGCTCTGCCGACAATGTCGTCGTCTTGACCAGCGATGGCAAGACCGGCAGCGTCGACGTACAGGGCGCGTTCGATTCGGATGCCATCGTCGACAAGATCACTCGCTTGATGGAAGGCGGCCGCGAAGCATTCGCTCGCCGGTCGGCCTTCTACACCGAACATGGTGGCCTTGAATGACGGCGGACATACCCAGCGAGCTCCAAGGACTCGGGTCAGCCGCTCCAAGTGAGCGGGCGAGAGCTGCGGGTTGGCTTGTTCAAAACCCACAGGGAATCACCACGCGGGCGCTCATGAGAGCGCTCCAAACCGAGACTGTTCCCCAGGTACGTAGGTTGCTACTCCAAGTCCTGGAATCGCGCCAGAGGTCCACCCTGTCCTCCCACGGGAGCGCAACCGTTTCCTCTCCACGGGTGGGCGAACCCGCGGCGAGCGACGCCACGGTGTCCGAACAAGTCGACATCGCTGCCTTGGTTCGCCATGAACTCTCGCCCGCTGTGGGGTGGATCAGGCTTGCCGCGGACAGTGAAATCAAGTCCTTCGGGACCAGCAAGACCAACGAGGCCGTTCGCAAACTCCAGCGGCGGATCGACGGGCTGGTAGCGATCATCAAGTCTGGCGAGGAGTTGAACCTCCGTGGGCTCAGCCTTCCGCACGTTCTCATCGACAACTGGCCGGACACCCACACGACACCCACCGTGACACCCAGCGCGGAGGAAGCAAGCATCGACATCGAGACCGACGAAGGGCTGTTCTCGATCCTGCTGTCGAACGTCTTTCAGAACGCTATTGACGCCTCGATCGACGCGACCGGGTCAGCCACTGCCCAAATAACGTGGGGATACACGGACCAGAACTACTGGGTAAGAATCACCAATCCATTCAAGGGCGACCGATTCACTCTCGCGGACGTGGCCGACATCGGAAACTCCTCCAAGATGGCACACCAGGGGCAAGGACTGTCTCTAACAAAGACCGTGGCCGAGCGTCTCGGACTCGCCATCACCTTGGAGGCCGTGAGCGGGACAGCATCATTCTCGCTAAGCGGAACACGTCATCATGAGTAACCCGATCGCGGTGCTAGTAGAAGACGACTCCCAGCAAGCAGACGTCTCACGAGGAGTGCTCGAAGCGGCCGGATTTGAGGTCCGAGGTTTCGACTCAATCGCACCGGTACTCGAATATCTTCATGCGTCCACCGATCTGATTGATCTGTTTGTGCTTGACCGTCGGCTCCCTGTGAACATGGGCGAGCCCGCGACAGACGAACTCGGTGACGAGTTGCTCAACGAGGTTCGCTCGAACTATCCCGATGCCAGGCTCATTGTCTTCACCGGCTTCGCAACTATCCGACACGTCCAAGATGCTCTACAAGGGAGCGGGCAGCTTCCAGCGCAAGATGGTCAACCCATAGACCGAGTCACTGTCCTGGAGAAAGACCAGTCTCTGGAGTTCAAGGCACAGGTCGAGCAACTCCGCCAACTTCTGCAATCACTCGACGACATCGAGATCATCACTTCGTCTGGCATGGCCACGCTGAGCGACCTGGACAAGAGAGTTCTTCGGCGCCTCGCTTTCGACTACCGGGCTGTCTCCATCTCAGTATCCTCGCTCGGCGGCGGCCTAACGGATGCGAGCGTTTGGCGCTGTGACGTGAACCGCACTGAAGGCCATATTGCGAAGGTCGTCGCGAAGCGAGTCAAGTCAAGCCTCGCACGAGGTGGTCTCCCAGAACTTCTACCCCGCGCGAACACGACCTCCACCACTGCGACGCTATCTGGGCTGATGGCAGGAAGCCGACTCAACGTCCTCCAAATCGCTGGGGACGCGCCATACGCGCTAATGGACATCATCGCCCAGGAACCTGCGCGTGCCGTCGAGCTTGCCAAACCGATTTGGGATGTTCTACATGGAGTCACAGCTCAGCAAAAGACACTCAGCGTGGCGGAGCTTTGCGACTCACTCATCGCGTGGCACGAGTTGCCAGGGCTACTCAATCCACACGGAGTCCAAGTGCCCGCGGGCACCCTTACAGCCACGACTCGGGTCGGTGTGCGTCACGGCGACCTCCACCCTGGGAATGTCCTGATCGACAATGACCAGGCAGTCCTCATCGACTTCGACAGCACAACTTTCGCTGCCGGCGTGCTCGACCCGATCACAATGCTGCTCTCGACACTGGTCCATCCAGATTCGCCGATCCGCGGCGCCTTGTGGCCTGACGTCTCCGAGATCAACCTACGGTTTGCCACGGCCGACTTCGGACAAAATCACGTCTGTGGCCCCTGGTTCCGTGGCGTTCACGAGTGGGTTGAGGAGTGCAGGAGCAGTCAGCGAGAGCATTGGGCACTCGTACTTGCCTATACCGGTCGGCAACTTCGCTACAACGACGTCCTCGACGACCCCGAAACCGTAAGCAGAGTCGTCGCGATCGCCCAGCGCGCCGCAGACGCCCTCGCAGCCTCGTGAGTTGAGGTGCGGAGACAGCGCAACTCTGCAAGGACAAGGCTCATCAGCTATTCCGAGCCCGGCGGCGACAGGGAGATGTCGGTAGCAACGTGATCGTGATGTGTAGCCACACAGGCCCAGCGCTTCACCGACCACGTTCACGCCTCCTGAGGCGAACGGGTTGAACCGTCCTGGGTTTGGTGCTCACTTCCTTAGTTGGGAAGGTGGGCATCATGCCGATGAAGTACGACGAGGAGTT
>OFTX01000529.1_pt1 | contig 19665 bp, 17 predicted proteins | sample 1775051 | NCBI WGS metagenome assembly OFTX01 (sample SAMN08195772, study PRJEB24354) | sludge metagenome | isolation source: sludge from phenol fed wastewater aerobic bioreactor A | place: India: Nagpur | collected 2016-09-15
CGGCTACCTGTGCGACCCATTGACACAGGCAGCCGTGACCTATCGCAGCCCACAGGGGCAGGACTCCGCGACCCCGGCGCCGGATTACGCGCCCGTGTCCCGGGTCAGACATGGCCCGGGGGCAAACATCGGGGGGGTGCTGCCCCCCCCCCCCCGCGAACTTCGACCCGACGACGGCGCCCGATGAGACGCTTCGCGCGTTTGATCTTCCCATTCGTCCCACGAACTCGCAGGCTCTGGCGTCCTGGACTTCGCAAGTATCATCACTCGCGCACCCGACGCCAGTCGGATTCTGCACAGTTCCGGAACTTTCCAGTAGCGTCACCACGTCGTACAACTGGTCAGGCGCCGTGAATCAGTATGGGCCGACCAACCTTGTCCGGATCCAGGGCGACGAGGTAGTCCCGAGCTATGCCCAGTCGTGCCCCTATGCCTTCAATTCAATTTGGGTCGGTATCGGGAACTCGCCACTTTCCCAGAACGGCACCGCGTACGGATGGGACAATTCAACAGGAAACTCAGCGCTCTTTTGGGAGATGCTAAAACCAGGTTACGACACAGGCATGATGTTTATTTACACCACCGGTGGTTATTTGCAGTACGTTGGGCCTGGAACGAAATTCCACCTTGTAACGTATTACTATAGCGGGCAGATGCACTTTACGTGGCAGTTCCCCAGCGGCGTTGCGATCAGTGTGACCGTAACAAGCCTTTCCGGAATCCCGGCTTCCAGCTTCTGGGACGGGACGCAAGTCGAATGGATCAACGAAGCGCCGACAGTCGGCGGCACAGTGAGTGCGTTGCAGGACTATGGGTCAAGCAGCTGGTCGGTCGCATACTCCCAGGTCAACAACGGTACCGCCACACCCATCTCCGGATACCCGTACCATCTGGTGAACATGACTGTGGTAGGTGGCACCACGATCCGATCGCAAGTTCGGAACAACGCACTTTCCAGCAGTACCTCGTTCGTCACGGACTGGAAGCATTGCTGAACCCCGTGGAGAACGCCCGGAGATCGGTCGGCGACCCGCCGGCGAGTCTTTCAATCTCCTTAGCGAGCGGCTCAAATAGGGTAGCCGTGTCATTCTGGGGGTAGAATAACGAATTGCCGGTGACGATGCCTCCGCAGTCGGGAAGAATGCCGCGGTAGGTGAATACGACAGCGTGGGTGCCCAGGTCGAGGTGAATCCAGATGGGCGGGACCGTTGGAAACCCCGGACAACTGGTTGGCCGATTGTCCGGTATGGGCCGAGGCAGAGTTTTGATCATCGCCGTGATCTTGGTCGCGGTTGCGACATTCAATTTCGTGTGACGCATCAGCGGGCCCGGCCAGTCCGTGTCGTAGATACACAGCAGCCCCCCGGTCGCGGCCGGCAGCGGGCCGCCGTTCGAGGCGGGGAGCGACCGTTTCAGAAGCTCGGTTCCCGAAGTGAGCCGGGTGTTGACGGGCATCAGCGGTGCCGTTGTGGGGCACGTGTCGCCCGTTGCTGCCGGTGGCACTGCAGTATCGGACGCGGGGCTCACTGGGCCGGAGACCTGTCCGCAGGCGGTTAACGAGCAGACGATGACCACGCCGCCCGTCAACGCCGCGGCCACCGCACCATACTGCAGGCCATGACCCACTCCCCAATGCTACGGGGAGGTGGCGTCGATGTGGAAGAGACCGGATGACCTGCGGTGCGGCGGGCCGCCCGGTCGTGGCCAGGCCGATTGACGGTCTCCACTCGCCCTGAGAAGGAACCGCCATGACCACGTCAATCGCGTCCGACACGCAGCCGCGTGATCCCCCGAGCCAGGACCCCGCGTGCCGCGGCTGCCCGCCCCGCCGCTCGCCCCGCGCGTGATCCCCCGAGCCAGGACGCCGCATATCAGCGAGCGGCACAAGGTTCAGACGATGATCCCGTATTCGTCGCCGCCCAAACCCATCTACGTCATCGAGATCCACCTGCCGCAAGTTCCGAGCTAGCGGCCTACGCCGTCGCTGTGAGTACCGTGGGCCAAATGGGACGGAGGTGGCGGCGGTGAGCGCGAGAGGGTTCCGGCGGGCGCTGCCCATGCTCGTGACGGCACTGGTGGCCGTGGGCGCCATCGTGGCAGTGATCCTCGCTTTGCCGGACGGCGGCCGGGCCACCGCCGCGGCCGGATCGGGCACCTCAGTTCAGTCGGATACAGCGAGCGACACAACCGGGAATCGTGCCGCCGCGCCCACACCGGGCACGGCCCGGGTCGGCGGATCGGGCGTGGTCGCGGTGCCTGCCCTCCCGGGCTCGGGCGCTCCGTCGGAGGAATCGGCGGGAACATCGTCATACCCGGAAACCGGATCGACGGACCCGCGCGCCGCCACGACAAACGAGGGAACCGACGGCGGTGCGGCGCCCGCCCAGGCGACGGGAACCGGCGCAGGCGCTCTCGCCACCGTCGATCCCGGACCAGCAAACCCTTTGGAAACCGCCGCGGCAGGGCCGACGGTGACGACGGCGTCTGCCGCGCCTGCCCAGCTGTCGTCGCGGCCGACGCCGCCCGCATCATCACCGCCGCCGACCTCCGCATCGAAGACCGCGCCCCCCTCCGCGCCGTCAACTCCGCCCACGACCACAGCACCGAAAACCCCCGCCCCCGCACCGGATTTCGGCATTCCGGTGAGTCTCGGCAACGCCACCCAGCTCATCACCGTCTCGGCCCCGTCCAAGGCCTCCACCGTCGGCACGCTGCGCGCCTGGGAGAAGACGGTCGGTGGCGCCTGGCGCGTCGTCTACGGCCCGGTCACCGCGAACCTGGGCTCGGCCGGCATCGGCCCGGCGAGCGAGTCGTACAGCCGCACCCCGCTCGGCACCTTCACGCTGACCGAGGCGTTCGGCGCCCTCGCCAACCCCGGCACGGCCCTGCCGTATCACGTCACCGGCCCCAACGACTGGTGGGTATCCGACGTCAACGCCCCGTCCTACAACACGATGCAGACCTGCGCGAAGGCGTCCTGCCCGTTCAATACGCGCCTGGCCGAGCACCTGCAGACCATCACGCCGTATTACGACTACGCCGTCGTCATGGACGTGAACCGCAGCCCCGTGGTGAAGGGCGGCGGCAGCGCGTTCTTCCTGCACGTGACGGTGGGCAGGCCGACCGAGGGGTGCATCGCCATCGACAAGGCGACGCTGGTGAAGATCATGCGCTGGCTGAAACCCGCAGCGCACCCGCGGATCGCGACCGGAATCGGGTAGCGCGGTCATCCGCCGGTCCCTCGTGCTCGCTGGCGATCTCGCGGGCAAGCGACGGGTATGACGGTGATGACGACGTTCGCCCGCGCAAGCGCGTGTAGGGCCCGCTCCGGAATCGCGGTGGTCGGCGGCGGCGTGGCACGATGAAACACGCGCCGCGTGACGACGCCGGGCGGGTGCAGAGACTTCAGGAGGCCGCTGTGACATCTTCGGGGGCGACATCTTCGGGGGCGACATCTTCGGGCGCGGGGTCTCCTGGCGCGGGGCGCGCGGCCCACCCGCCGACGGATTACACGCGCGCTCCGGGCGAAACCGATTGGATCACCATGACTCCGGTCGACCCGACCGATCCCACGGCCTCGATCGGGTCGCTCGTCAAGGACGCCACCACGCACATCTCGACCCTGGTCCGGTCGGAGATCGAGCTCGCGAAGCTGGAGCTCACGGCGTCCGCGAAGCAGGCACTGCGCGGCAGCATCTTCTTCGCCGCAGCTGCCGCGATCGGGCTCTTCTCGCTGTGGTTCTTCTGGCTGATGATCGGCGAGATCCTGAACATCTGGCTGCCGCGCTGGGCGGCGTTCATGATCGTCTTCGGGGCGATGCTCGCCACGGCTGCCGGCCTCGTGTTCCTCGGCATCCGCCGCATGAAGCGGATCGGAAAACCGGAGATGACGATTTCCCAGGCCCAGGCCACCGCAGGGGCGCTCAAGAAGGCCGCGGCCCGCTCCACCAGCGCCGAGTAGCCCCGCACAGCACCGAATCCCGCACAGCACCGGGCGGCTCCAACCGCGCCGGCACTAGCGGCCCGTGCACCGCCCGGTCGATACGGGCGCCGAATCCCGCAGCCCGGCCGCAATACCCGGCTGCACCTGCCGAGCGGTGAGGGCGAAGCCCACATCCGGGTTGTCGATCGCGGCGCCGAACACCACACCGAGCACGCGCCCGTCCGAGGCGAGCAGCGGCCCACCGGAATTGCCCGGACGCACCGAACCGCGCAGCGTGTACACCTGCCGCGTCACCGTCGCGGACGAGTAGATGTCCGGACCCTGCAGCATGATCTGCGCGCGAATCCTGATGGGAGACAACGTCAACGGGCCGTCGAGCGGGTATCCAGCGGCGACCGCGTCATCCCCGCTGGCCGCCGGGTCCGGCGCGAAGGTGAGCGGCGCGGCCGTCAGCCCGCGCACCTTCAGAACGGCCAGATCGACCTCCGGGTCGTAGTACACGACGGTGGCCGCGAGCGGTGCGCCCGAGGTTTCCACGCGCACCGCCGAGGACCCGGCGACCACGTGCGCGTTCGTGACGACCACGCCGGGCGCGACCGCAAACCCGGAGCCTTCCATCGACTGCGAGCACTGCGGCGCATCCGAGCGGATCTTCAGGATCGACGCGCGCTCCCTCAGGACGGCGGGGTCATGGGCGAGCGCCGAATCCGGGGTGCCGACCGGCGTATCCGGCGCGGGCGCGAGCGGCGCGAGGACCTGCGGGAAGTACGACCCGGCGAACAGCGACCGCAATTGCCCGGACAGCCGTTCGGCGGACTTCGGCATCACGTTGTTCACACCGGTCAGCACGGCCGACGAACGGATCTGGCTGGAGAGCCAGGGAATGGGCGCCGCCGCCAACGGCACGGCGATCAGCCAGGCGACGATCAGCACCCCGATGGCGTACCCGACCAGGCCGAGCCCGCGGTCGACTGCCACCACCGGCCGCCAGGTCAGGCGTCGCGTGAGAAGCGAACCCAGCCATTGGCCGAGCATCTCGCCCACGCCCACGCCCGCGATGAGCAGGGCGATGCCGATCACCAGCTGGGCCGTGGGATCGGACACCAGGTTCGCCAGCGCCGGGGCCACGCGGACCCCGACCAGTGCCCCGGCCACCGCGCCGAGCAGGGTCGCGATCGCCGTCACGAAACCACGGCGATACCCGGAGGCCGCGGCGCCGATCAGCAGCAGGACGAGCACCACATCCGCGATGTTCACCGGCGCACGTCCACGGGCCAGCCGGCCGGAGCGAGCACCCGGTTGCGATCCCAGGGCACCGCCCAGCCGCCCCACTCCAGGAGCAGGTCGACGAGGCCGGCGGTGAAACCCCAGACGACCAACCCCGCCACGTCAAAGGCGGGCGTCCGCAGCTCCCGCTGCAGACCGCGATCACCATCGGGGTGCAGCACCACCGTTCCGCGGTGTGCCGGATCGGCAAGCTCGGCGATCGGAACCCGCACCACTAGATCGGTTTCGCGCGGGTCGACCGGCCGCACCGGCCCAGGGGTTCGCCAATGCGCCAGGACCGGGCGCACGACATATCGCGACGGCCGCAGGTACATCTGCGGCAGCATCGCCGCGGGGATGACGCTGTCCGGATCGAGCCCGGTCTCCTCACTCGCCTCGCGCAGCGCGGCCGCGACAGGGTCTTCCCCGACTTCCAGCGCGCCGCCCGGGAAGGCGGGTTGACCGGCGTGCGACCGCAGCAGCGCCGAGCGCTGGGTGAGCAGCAGGTCGGGGCCGGTCGCCCCGCTGCCCAGCAGCATCAGCACGGCGCTGTGCCGGGCGTCGTCCGGAGCGGGTTCGATCGCATGCAGCACCCAGTGCGGCAGCGTCGCCCCGTCCAGGCGACCGACCATCGGCCGCACCCATGCGGGCAGCACAGCGTCATCGGCGAGCCGTCGGCCGGTCTGGGCGCCGCTGCGCCGATGCGCCTGTCGCCGGGGCAGGGCAGCCGCGCCGTCATGGATTGCCACCACGTTGACAGGTTGCCACACGGTAGGGTCATGGGTGGGAGATGATCGGAGGATCATGGTTTTCCTGGTGTTGCTCATCCCGCTGGCGGTGATGGCCTTTGCGCTGCTCATGGAGCGGCTCGAGCGTCGTCTGCACACCACCACGATGAGTGAGCAGGATGTCGAGGAGTTCCTCGACAACGCCCGCCCGGACGAGGTCAACACGTTCATCCGCGAGGGCTGGACGCGCGCCCTGTCGAAGTTCCGGATTCGGAGTCGGAGGAACCGCCCGTCCCGGCGCGGCCGCAGGCCCACGCCGACCCGGCCGTCGTCGGCGGTGGGGGCTGGGACCTCAGGGACGACCGCGAGCGGCGCCACGCCCCGGTCCGCGCGCAACGATTGAACCCGCAAGCCCTAGACTGTGGTCTGCGTCTCAACGCCGCGTAGTGAGCGCTAGCTGATCAGGAGGACGTGTGGACGACACGCTCGCACGGGCCGGCATCTTCCAGGGTGTCGAGCAGGAAGCCGCTTCGGCACTCGCCGCCCAATTGGAGACCGTGACGTATCCGCGGGCGAGCGCAATCTTCTCCGAGGGTGAGCTGGGCGACCGGCTGTACATCATCCTCGAGGGCAAGGTGAAGCTCGGTCGGCACGCGCCGGACGGCCGGGAGAACCTGCTGGCGGTGATGGGTCCGGCCGACATGTTCGGCGAGTTGAGCATCTTCGACCCGGGACCGCGGACGGCGAGCGCGATCGCCGTGACCGACGTCAAGCTGGCGACCATGGACCGGGCCGCCATGCGCTCCTGGATCGCGCAGCGCCCCGAGATCGCCGAACAGCTGCTGCGGGTGATCGCCCGGCGCCTGCGGCGGACGAACAATGCGCTCGCCGACCTGATCTTCACCGACGTGCCCGGGCGCGTCGCCAAGGCGCTGCTGCAGTTGGCGCGCCAGTTCGGCACGCGCATCGACGGCCAGTTGCGGGTGACGCACGATCTGACGCAGGAGGAGCTCGCCCAACTGGTGGGCGCCTCGCGCGAAACCGTCAACAAGGCATTGGCCGACTTCGGGCAACGCGGTTGGCTGCGGCTCGAGGGCAAGAGCGTCGTCATACTCGATCCGGACCGGCTCTCCCGCCGCGCCCGGTAACCGGCCGACCGACCCGCTACAGCGGCCACCCCTCCGGCCCCGCGCTGCCCGCCGGGTACTCCTGTAGCGGCACGCGATCGGCGCGCCACGCGTCAAGAACCGGCTGAACGATCCGCCAGCAGTCCTCGGCGGTGTCGCCGCGCACCGAGAGCGTCGGATCCGCGTCGAGCACACCGAGCAGCACCTCGCCGTAGGCCGGCATCTCGCCCGGGCCGAACTCGCTCGACAGCGTGGTCTGATCGATGTGCAGCGGGTCGCCGGGCCCGTTCACGTTCAGCGCGATGGACATCGTGTCCGGCCCGAAGCCGATCACGATCCGGTTCGGCTGCTCGCCGCCGGCGAATCCGTGCGGCAGCCGCGGCGCCTGTTTGAAGGTGATGATCGCCTCCTTCCGCGGCGAGCCGATCGCCTTGCCGGTGCGGATGCGGAACGGCACGCCGGCCCACCGCCACGTATCGACCGCCAGCACGACCTCGGCCAGGGTCTCCGTCATATTGGCGGGGTTGATGCCCTTCTCGTCCACGTAGTTCGGGACGTCGCGATCGCCGAGCCGTCCCGCCGTGTACCGGGCGCGCCGCGAGAAGTGAACCGGATCGTTCTTCCAGAGGTGCGTGGCCCGGAGCACCCCCGCCTTGTGGTCCCGCAGGTCGGCCGCGGAGAGCGCCGACGGCGGTTCCATCGCGAGGATCGAGAGCACCTGCAGCAGGTGCGATTGCACCATGTCCACGAGCGCGCCAGCGCCGTCGTAGTAACCGGCGCGGCCCTCGAGCGCGAGGTTCTCGTCGAAGATCACGTCGACCTTCTCCACATGCTCGGCGGTGAGCACGGGCTCCAGCATCCGGTTCGCGAATCGCAGGCCGAGCAGGTTCAGCACGGTCGACTTGCCCAGGAAGTGGTCCACCCGGTGAACGTGGTCCTCCGGCACCAGTCGGGTGAGCAGGTCGTTGAGTTCGGCGGCCGTCTCCTCGTTGGTGCCGAACGGCTTCTCCAGCACGAGCCGGGTGTGCGCCGGAAGCGGCACCTGGGTGAGCGCCTCGCAGGCCTTGGCGGTGACCGGGGGCGGCAGCGCGAAGAAGATCGCGACCGGCGCCTCGCACATTGTCAGCAGCTCCGGCCAGTCCCCCGCGTCGGTGACATTGGCCTGCCGGTAACGAGTTTCGTGTATGACGGTGTCCACGCGCGGGCCGCGTGCGCCCACCGATGCGAACGAGTCGGTGACGCGCTGGCGCCACTTGGCGTCGTCCCACTCGTCCGCACCGCTGCCGATCAGGCGCAGGTGTTTATCGGGGTGCGCGGTGAGCAGCCCACCGACGCCAGGAAGTAGCAGGCGGCCGGACAGATCGCCGCTGCCGCCGAGGATGAGCAACGTCTTGATCGGAACGTTTCGCTGTGCCATGACCTCGATCATGACAGTTCGTCCGGCGGGGCGCAGGTGCAGCGGTCGGGGGCCTGCCCCGGAACAACGTCATACCCGCTTACTCGCCACGCAGGTAGGCGAGCTGGGCGGCGAGCGAATGCCGCGCCGCGAACTGCACGGACGGATCGACGTCGCCATAGACAGCGCCTTGGAGCTGATCGAGATCGGCGTCTGCTGCGGCGATCCCGAGCTCGGCCAGGGCGCCGCGGACCTGGTCCAGCCGCTCCTTGCGGTGCGCCAGGTACTGCGCGCATGCGGCCGCGAGGTCGGGCAAGTCCGGCCCGTGGGCGGGCAGGCCGCGCATCGGCCCGAGGGATGCGAGCAGCCGGAGCGAGTGCAGGTACTGCGCCAGGGTGCCGTCCGGGATGCCGATCACGGTCGAGCCGCGGCCGAGCACCGTGTCGCCGGTGAGCACCGACCCGTGCGCGCCGTCGTCCGGGAGGACGAAACACACCGAGTCGGCGGTGTGGCCGGGGGTGGCGAGGACCTCGATGGCCAGGCCCGCGGCAATGATTCGTTCGCCGCCGGTGAGCACCTCGCCGCCGTGGCAGTCCGCCGCAGATGGCGCCCGCACCGGCGCGCCGGTGAGCGCGTGCAGCGTTGCGGCGCCTTCGGTGTGGTCCCGGTGGTGATGCGTGATCACGATGAGCTCGACGGGTCCGGCCGCGGCGAGCGCCTGCAGGTGCGCGGCGTCCTTCGGTCCGGGGTCGACAACCACTGCGGGGCCGCCGGTCTTACGCCGCAGCAGGTAAGAGTTGGTGCCGTCCAACGTCATCGGGCCCGGGTTCGGGGCGAGCTGCACCGACGCAAGTTCGGTGATCCGACGCAGTTCCGTCATGTGTGGCCCTTTCGCGCTGCCGACTTCCCCGAGTATGACGCCGCTGCCGCCCCCGCCCTGTCGCTCGCTGCTGCACCGCGGGCGGACCGTGCCGGCCAGACGCAGTGCCGGCTAGCGCCGCCGCAGCCGGGTGGTGTATTCGCGGCCGCCGGCGCGGACGCGCAGCACCTCCCCGTCGGCGGTGAGCACGGTCGGGGTCACCGGCTCGACGATGCGGGGTGCCTCCAGCAGGTCGGACACCGATCGCGCGTCGGCGAGGTCCGTCATCATGGCGACGGTCGGCGGCATGAGCCCCACCTCACCCGCACGGCCGGCGCGCAGCACGTCCGACGGACGTTGCCAGCCACCGGAGACCGCCTCCGAGGTCGCGAAGTCCGGCTGTTGCCCGTCCGGAAGCGCGGCGAGGAAGAAATAGGTGTCGTACCGCCGCGGTTGCCCGGGCGGCGTGATCCACCGCGCCCACGGGCGCAACAGGTCTGCGCGTAACTCCGCGCCGCGGAGCCGGAGTAGGGCCGCGAGGCTCAGCCGGTGCTCGGCGACCGCCGCCCGATCGTCCGCTCGACCACCGGTCCCGTCGCCAGACCCGGCAGCCCCGGCGGTCTCGGCAACCCGTCCGCCCGCGAGCAGCACGCCCGTCTCCTCGTACAGCTCCCGCACCGCCGCCACGACCTGGCCCCGCGCAGACACCTCGTCGATCCGCCATTGTGCCGCCCACCAGGCGACATCCGGTCCCGCCCAAGGGATCTCCCCGTCGGCATCGGACGGGTCCACGGCCCCGCCCGGAAATACCGTCATGCCCGCGGCGAACGCCATCGCGGCGACCCGGCGCAGTGTGAACACCTCCGGCCCACGCGCGCCGTCGCGCACCAGCATCACCGTCGACGCCGCCCGGATCGGCACCTCAGCCGTCGTCATCGTCGACCTCCCGGGTATGTCGCGCCCCGCACATGCCGCACGCCCACCAGGGCCATCGAGCCTCAGCCGCGCACCTCTACCACGATCTCGACCTCGACCGGCGAGCCCAGCGGCAGTTCCGCCATGCCCACCGCCGACCGCGCGTGCTTGCCCGACTCGCCGAACACCTCGGCGAGCAGCTCGGACGCGCCGTTGATCACGCCGGACTGCCCGGTGAACCCGTCCGCGGAGGCCACGAATCCGACCACCTTCACCACCCGCACCACGTCGTCGATCGACACCAGCGATGCCACCGCCGAAAGCGCGTTGATCGCGCAGATCCGCGCGTACCCCTTGGCGTCCTCCGCCGACACCTCCGCGCCCACCTTGCCCGTCGCGGGCAACTTGCCGTCCACGAACGGCACCTGGCCGGCCGTGAAGATCAGGTTCCCGGTGCGGACCGCCGGGAGATACGCCCCGGCGGGGGCTGCGGGGGCCGCCAATGAAATACCCAGTTCGGCCAGTCTTTCTCGCGCGCTCATCGCTTCTCCCGTGTGTCGGTGTGCCGCTTCGGCTCGAACGGCGGTGTCGCCGTATGGCCCTCACTCTAGGGACTACGGGAGTGTCGGGATTCTCGGGTATCTGCGGATCCCAGGGATCCCCAGGATCTTCGGGCGCCTCGACAGTGGTCGCGCGACCCCGGGCCGACCCCGCCCGTTACGCTTCATGATCATGACCTGGTGGCAGTGGGTGGCTGCGGCGGTGGAGGCCGCGCTGCTCACGGTCCTGGTGCTGCTCTGGTTCGACACCCTGCGCGAACGCCAATGGCCCGCGCGCCGCGCCAGGCGTGCGGCCGGCTACGCGGCGATCGTCATCCCGGTGGGGTTCGTCGTCGTGCTGATGCTGCCGTTGTGGATCGCGCTCATCCTGATCGCCGTCCCGGCTTTGGCGATCGTCGCGATGGCGCTCGCGAGTTGACCGCGACCGGTCGAATATGACGACCTTGCCGCGGTCGACGCGAACCCGCTCAGTGGATCTCGCGCCCGTAGCGGTACGCCGGCATCCCGACCGCGAGCGACGTGACCGCATGACCGCGATGACGGCCCGTTTCGACGACCTCATCTCGAACACGGCCTGGGTCTTCGGCGTGCCGCACGAGACGATCACAGCGCACTGTCTCGGCGAGGTCCGCGGCGTGCTCCGCGCCGTGGACCTGGCGACCCGGGCGGGCGCGTGGGCGTGGGGCTACCTCAGCTACGAGGCGGCGCCGGCATTCGCCCCCGCCCTGCGCGTTCGGGCCCCCGACGCCGGCGGGCCGCCGCTGGCGTGCTTCGCGATCGGCCCGGCCCCGTCGATCGAGCCCGCAATCAGGCCGCCAGACAACGAACCGGGCCAGCCGAGCACCGCGCACGACCCGGCCACCGATGTCACCGACAGCACCGACGATCCCGGCGCCTGGCGATGCGCCTGGACGAAGGAGCAGCACGCCGCCGGAGTCGAGCGGGTGCGGGCGGCCATCGCCGCCGGCACCACGTACCAGGTGAACCTGACGACCGACCTGCGCCGCGCCTTCGACGGCGACCCGCTCGCGCTCTATGCGCGCCTGGCCCATGCCCAGCGCGGCGCCTACCACGCATATCTCGACATCGGCGCAGGCCGCGACACCGGTGACATCGCCGATCACCGTGCCGACCGCGGCGAGAATCCGGGCGGCAGCCGGGGCGTCCGCCCCGGCCGGCACGTCATCGCCAGCGCCAGCCCGGAGCTCTTCTTCCGCTGGGACGACGACGGCATCACCACCCGGCCCATGAAGGGCACCGCCCGCCGCGGCGCGACCAACGCGGAGGACGACCGCATCCGGGCGGCGCTCACCGCGAGCGGCAAACAGCGCGCGGAGAACGTGATGATCGTGGATCTGCTGCGCAACGATCTTTCCCGCATCGCCGAGGTCGGGGCCGTGCGCGTGCCCACCCTCCTGCGACCCGAGCGGTACGACACGGTCTGGCAACTCACCTCCGACATCACCGCCCGGCCCCGCGCCAACATTGGGCTCGACGACGTGTTCGCCGCACTGTTTCCGTGCGGCTCGGTGACCGGCGCGCCGAAGGTCGCCGCGATGGGCGTCATCGCCGATCTGGAGACGAGCCCGCGCGGCGTCTACTGCGGCGCCATCGGCATGGTCGCGCCGCCCGGATCGCCCTTCCGCGCCCGTTTCTCGGTCGCCATCCGCACCGCCGTGATCGACCGCACCGGCCGTACCGCCGGCTACGGGACCGGCGGAGCCGTCACCTGGCACTCGAACCCGCGCGACGAGTACGACGAGATGCTCACGAAGGCAAGGATTCTCGACGAATACCCGGGCGACTTCCAGCTCCTGGAGACGCTGCGGTACGACCCGGCCACCGGGCTGCGCGACCTCGACCTGCACCTCGCGCGCCTGGTCGACTCCGCCCGCTACTTCGGCATTCCGGCGGACCTCGCGGCGATCCGCGCCCAGTTGGAGAGCACGGCCGCGGCATTCCCCCGCGACAGCGGACAGGGCACCCTGCGCAGCACCGCGGACGGCATCCACCGGGTGCGGCTGCTCCTCTCCCGCGCCGGCCGACTGCAGGTCGAACACGCGCCGGTCGTCCTCTCCGACACTCCCGTCACGCTCGCGCTGGACACACGGCCCACCGTCACCGGCCGCTGGACCCGCCACAAGACCACCCGACGCGACCACTACGACGCGGCCGCCGCCCGGCACCCGCACGCCGACGACGTCATCCTCGTCGACGAATCCGGACACGCCCTGGAGACCACCCGGTCGAACCTCGCCGCGCTGATCGACGGCCGATGGTGCACGCCGCCGCTGTCCTGCGGATGCCTCCCGGGCGTCGAGCGACAGCGCCTCATCGAGGCCGGCGTGCTCCGGGAACGCGACATCACCCCCGCCGACCTGCGCGACTGCGGCGCACTGGCCGTCGTGAGCTCCCTGCGCGGCTGGCGGCCGGCAACGCTCATGCCAGTGATCGGCCCCTCCGCGTAACGGGCCCGGCCCGGGGCGACCTGAGCGCGATCTTCGCCGAGCGCGGCGCTACCTCGCACACACGAGGCAAAACGATGGGGACATAGAAATGCAATATCAACCTCGCAATTTTGATAGAAGAAGGCCTCGGTTTCGACGATACTCACTCAGAGAATTCTTCACGATGTCTTCTGGTGGTTCAATACCCCTTCCAGCCAAGCGTATGCTCGGTTTCAGGTTTTCCGCTCTCAGCAGCCCCTCAAAGGTACCTTCGAGTGTCAAAGTCCACTCCCAGGTCTGCGCCTCACCATTGCGCCTCCTCAAATTGTCTGAGATATTCAGACTCCTATCGACACTCGCATTGACGGGCTGGCCGTCAACCCTGGTGCGCCACGGCAGCACAGATGTGACGCGCTCTCGGCCAGGAATTTGCGGTCCACTCTGATACTCGCATGATACAAGGCACGCGGGACCATCCCAGTAAAGTAGATCGAGTATCGGGATAACAGTTTCTGAAATAGCAACCATCGTACGGAGAACGTATCGAATTCCTGAGGTAACATCGACCGGACCGCGCATCCCACTTATCGACTTTCGACAATATTCGGTCCGTTCTTCAACAAGAACACGCGTCGCCAGCGTATTGGTGAGGTCAACGGCAGGCTCGAGCGTGTTGACCCAAGTCTGTGGCATAATCTAGGGTCCGCCTCCAATCGACAGCAACAACGAGAACAATTGATGACATTTCACAATTAATAGACGTATGCTCCGGCGTTGGGCAAACCCGAAACACAAATTCCACCATTCACGAGGAATGCGATGCCGAATGTAACTCGACCATAATGCCAGGTACCCGATGGCGCAGGGGTATCATCGGTCTGATATTTAGACCACCATGACGACGACGGCCACATGGGACCAGAGTCTCCCCATTCGAAATGATATGCGCCTGTCGCCCATGAGGCTTCGACTGTAGTCTGCCAATCGAAGTCGAACGCAGCAGAATTGACATTGAATCCTGTCCAAAATTCGTAGAGTCTCTTCCCCCCGAAATTTGCCTTGTCGACAAGCCAATAGAAAGATGACCCACAGTTACCAGGCACAAACGAGTTCGGATTGACATTGAGTATGCCCTGGTTCGCCGACATCGCGCCCGAAGGAACAGTAGAATTTGCAGGCACTCGAGCAAGTTCAGCACCCGTTTTGCCGTCATATAGAACCTTGTAATTCCCCTCGATTGCAACGCGGTTGCCCGCTCGAACGGCTTGGGTCTCATCGATCGCTACGAGCGTCATCGGGGGCTGGATCGCTCCAGACGACGCGAGCGCTGCAATGCTTGTGGACTTTGTGGCAACAGAACTAGACGCCTCAGAAATCTGGCCAGCGCTCGCCACAGAATTGGCGCTCAGGAGTCCTACAGCCATTGCTGACAAGAGTATGCCTACGCGGTATAATTTGAACATCAGCCTTCTTCTTTCGATGGAAGAGACAATAGGAGGGCGGTTTCTGTGCGTTGCATTTTTGGAGCTGAACACCGTTAGGGATATTCTTCAGATTCAGAAACGCCAGCGGTCATCCCTATTGAGAACAACGTTGAGCAACATGACTTTGCGCCAACGGCGCATTATTCGAACCGTTTGGCGGTGCCCGAGCCGCCACCAAGCCGGCGGAGATGTCCGATGTTCGTGGCATAACACCTCATTCGGGATGGGCCGCCTTTCGGTTCGGCGGGTCAGCCTCTCCGACCGTTTTTGAAATTCGTGACGTAGATCACTGTCACATGCGGGATTGGCAGCTGTCAACGATGACAATGTGTCATCTTGAACGGGCGCTGCAGAGAGTGGCCCATTTCGCTATCGGGCCGGCCATCGTTGGTACTAGTGCTCAGGAACGCATGGTTCTGTTGCAGACTGTCGCTATTTGCGTTTGTGTTGGAGCCGCATTCGGGAAAAAGTTCACCCTATTGTCAACGGCTTGTGTTCGGCCTGCCTGCGGGGACCCTCGGGCGGTCGGAAGTGTGTCTCTCGGACGCGGATGGGGCGTTGGCGTTGTCGCCCATGACAGCCACGTGCAGGGATGGGCATGAACGAGGGCCGTGAACAGAAGGCTTCCGGCTTCGATACCCGGAGCGATGGAAAATCCGTCTCGCCGTGCGCCCGCCAACATCGTGCCCACCGTCACGACGAAACTGGGCCCGGGACTCATTGCGCCGGACAACAGCCCACCTGCAGCCTCGCCGAACTTCTTCGCCGCCGACTGATTGCGCCGGTCGTGGGTGAAACCGAGCGATCTGACGCCGAGGTAGCCGGTCTAGCCGCCGGTCGCGGCCGTGGCGCGGGGCTCGATCGCATCGGTAATGAAATTGCCGAGCGTGTTGCCTGACGCGTCGGGGATGACGCGCATGCGGCACCGTCCGAAGCCCATTTTCTCTTCTACCTTCACGGCCACTGCGACCAGAGCCTTCTGGCCCTTGGCCTGCCCTCTGACGAGGCTGGGCTCATTGCCCTCGATGTAGGTTTCATCGACCCTCACCTGCGTAGCCAGGAGCTCTTGGCCGCGCAAGATCAACACCCCGCGAATGCGGTACAGAATCCCCCGCGCGGTGCCGTGCGAGCCGATTGCGAGCGTGTGCTGCAGATTGGAGGCCGAGACGCCGTCCTTGCGCGACGCGAACTGCCAGCACACTCGGAACGAGGCAAAGGGCGGAGGGACGTGGCACGCTGATCGTCATGGCTCGCAGCGCAGCGACCGCATCAGCGACCGCCCCGCCGGCGCCCACAGCGTCAACGGCAGCGGCGGCGTCACCGTCGGCGGCGCCCACGGTGAGGGCTGCGGCCATGCCGGCTGCACGGCTCCGCAGGGCTGCATCAGACGACGCCACAGTCCCCTCAGGCGCCACAGCGGCCGCCACGGTGCAGCCACGAACAGCGTCATACCCGGACGGCGAGACGACATGGCCGGCCTCCGCCCGCCGCGCAAGGCTGCACATCGTCACCGGCAAGGGCGGCACCGGCAAGACCACCGTCGCCGCATCCATGGCCCTCGCCCTCGCCCGCGACGGCAAGCGCGTCCTGCTGGTGGAAGTCGAGGAGCGCCAAGCGATCTCGCAGCTCTTCGACCTCCCCCCACTGCCGTACGAGGAACGCCGCATCGCCCTCGCGCCTGGCGGCGGCGAGGTGCGCGCGCTCGCCATCGACGTCGAGGCTGCCCTGCTCGAGTACTTCGCGATGTTCTACAACCTCGGTTTCGCGGCGCGCAGCCTGAAGAAGATGGGCGCCGTCGAGTTCGCCACCACCCTTGCGCCGGGCCTGCGCGATGTGCTGCTCACCGGCAAGATCAAGGAGACCGTGACCCGCCGGGACAAGGCCGGACGGAACGTCTACGACGCCGTCGTCGTGGACGCGCCCCCGACCGGCCGCATCGTCACCTTCCTGAACGTGACCATCGCCATGGCCGACCTCGCGCGCCGCGGCCCCATCCGCAACCAGGCCGACGGCGTCGTGACCCTGCTGCACTCGCCCGACACCTGCGTCCATGTCGTCACGCTGCTCGAGGACATGCCGGTCACCGAGACCATCGAGGCCGTCCAAGAACTGCGCGCCGCGGAGCTGCCGGTCGGTACGGTCGTGATCAACCGCACGGCCGCCGACCACCTGCCGGACGAGCTCCTGGAGAGCGCAGCGGCCGGCAATCTGGACGTCGCCGCGCTGCGCCGGGGCCTGCAGGCGCTAAGGATCGAGCCGGATCGCGCCCTGGTCGGCGGGCTCGCCGAGCAGGTCCGCCGCCGTGCCGTGCGCACCCTGGACGAGCGCCGGTGCCGCGCGGATGTCGCCGAGATCGGCCTGCCGATGCTGACCCTCCCGGCCCTGCCCGACGGGGTACAACTCGGCGAGGTGTTCGAACTGGCCGACGCCCTCACCGAGCAGGGGGTCCGCCGATGACGGACTTCGACGTCGATGCCCTGCTCACGGACAGCCACACGAAGATCGTGGTGACCTGCGGGTCGGGCGGCGTCGGCAAGACGACGACGGCTGCCGCCATGGCCGTCCGCGCCGCCGACGCCGGGCGCACCGTCGCGGTACTCACCATCGATCCGGCCCGGCGGCTGGCCCAGTCGCTCGGCCTGACGCACCTGGACAACACCCCGCGGCGGGTGACACTCGATGCGCCCGGCCAACTCTGGGCCATGATGCTCGACACGCGCCGAACCTTCGACGAGATGGTCGCCGCGCATTCCACGCCGGAACGCGCCGCGCAGATCCTCGCGAACCCGTTCTACCGGACCATCTCCTCGTCGTTCTCCGGCACGCAGGAGTACATGGCGATGGAGAAGCTCGGGCAGCTCGCCGCGACCGGGAAGTACGAGCTGATCGTCGTGGACACCCCACCGAGCCGCTCCGCCCTGGACTTCCTCGACGCGCCGCAGCGGCTCACCTCCTTCCTGGACGGGCGGATGATCCGGCTGCTCGCCACGCCCAGCCGCGGGATCATGAAGCTCGTCGGGGCAGGGTTCACGCTGTTCGCGCGGGCCGTGACGGCCGTCATCGGCGGGCAGATGCTGACCGACGCCGCCCGGTTCGTGCAGCTCTTCGAGGACATGTTCGGTGGGTTCCGGGAGCGGGCCGAGACCACCTACCAGTTGCTCCGCGACCCCGGATCCTCGTTCGTGGTGGTGGCCACCTGCCAGGCCGACGCGCTGCGCGAGGCGGCCTACTTCACCGACCGGCTGGTCTCCGAGCAGATGCCGCTCGCCGGCCTGGTCCTGAACCGCACCCACCCCCCGCTCGCGCACCTGTCCGCGGCCGCCACGGAGGCCGCCCTCGATGCCGACGCCCAGGCCGCGTCCCGCTCGAAGGGGGCGACGTTGGCCCGTGCCGCGCTGCGCATCCACCTCGACCGGCTGGCGATGCACGCCGATGAGCTGCGCCTGCGGGCCCGTTTCGACCGCGCCCGCGCCGAGGTTCCCGTCGCTTGCGTCCCAGCGCAGCCGACCGACGTGCACAACGTCGAGGGCCTGCGCGCGATCGGGGCGGCGCTCGGGCGGGTATGACGGCCCAAGTCCGCACCGGGCCCGGGGACTTCCTGTGGATCGAGCCCGCACACCCCGGAACTTCGTCATACTCGGTGATCCGGCGACGCGAGCTGCCGTCACCGACCGGTCGGGGCCATCCCGGTGGGCATCATGGCCCGTCCAGCTCCACCAGTCCGCGCCCCACCAGTTCCGCCATCATGTGCCGGGCGCTGCCCCGAAGCTGTTCCGCCGCACCGGGATCCAAGTCCAGCCGCTCCGCCACCGCCGTCGCCGCGGCGTCGACCGTCAGCCCGCCGGTCGCGGCCAGCACGACCTCCGTCATCACCGGGTCCAGGTCGGCCGGGATACCGATCCCCTCCGCCAGGCGCAACTGGGCGGCGCCCTGCGTCCAGCCCGCCTCCCCAGGCACGAGCGTGCCGTCGATCCGTGCGTCGGCCGGGATCGTGCAGCGCCGGGACGCCACCGTCGCCTCCGGGTCCGCGCCGAGCGCGTCGGATGCCGCGAACACCCGGCGGATGTGCGCGTCGGCGCTGCCCGCCCCGGATCCGGCGGTGTCGGCTCGCAGCATCCGGCCGGCTCCGTCGCGTCGCTGCTGGATCACCGCCCCGTAGCCGACCGCCTCGATGTGCCGATCGGCCAGGTACCGCACCCAGTTCTTGACCGCGTCGCGGTACTCCCGCACGCCGTCCGGCCAAGAACCCTTGGCGTGCGGGATGTTCCACTGCGCCGAGTGGGTGAGCGGATCGTCCCGGCCCATCATCAGCACCCATGCCGCCGCGTCCGGGCCGAGCCAGGATGCGGGTAGCGTCCACCACGGCTCGTCGGCTCCGGCATACAGCGGCCAGCTCACCAGGAAGGTGGCGAACCCGCCGGGCGTGAGGTACCCGGTCGCGTCGTGCACCAGTTGCCCGCACAGGGCGCCCGGCTCGCCGCCGCTGTCCCGGTACACCAGGTTGTTCTCCGGTGAGATCACGTAGGGCGGGTTGCTCACCACGAGGTCGAACCGTTCCCCCGCAACCGGTTCGAACCAGGAGCCCTGCCGGAACTCGATGGTCCCGATCCCGTTGATCGCGGCGTTGAACCCCGCGAAGGCCAACGCCCGCGGGTTGACGTCGGTGGCGACGACCAACGACGCGTGCGACGCCGCCAGCAGCGCCTGGATGCCGTTGCCGGTGCCGAGATCCAGAACCCGGGCGCCCGGTTCCCGCACGGACAGGAAGGCCAGCAGGCTCGCCGGCGCGTTGATGCCGGTGACGTGTAGCGGCCCGGCGCCCCGGCCGGATTCGGGGCGCCGATCGGAGGCGATCAGGATCTCGCCGTGGGGTAGCAGTCGGACCGCGGCGCGGATCGCCCCCGCGGCTTCGACGAGCGCCCCGGCGGAGATAAGGGCTT
>OFTX01000532.1_pt1 | contig 19538 bp, 17 predicted proteins | sample 1775051 | NCBI WGS metagenome assembly OFTX01 (sample SAMN08195772, study PRJEB24354) | sludge metagenome | isolation source: sludge from phenol fed wastewater aerobic bioreactor A | place: India: Nagpur | collected 2016-09-15
TGTTCCGGGCATTCTCGCGCTGAGCCACGGCGATACGGCCGAAATCCTCGCGGGTGGCGCCGGTCGCGGCCATATAGGCCTGGGCAATCAGCGCAAAGCTGACGTTCGGCCCGCCCGTGCCGTAGGGATAGACCGCGTCCTGCGAGAAGCGGGAGAAATTCTCGAGGACTTGGCGAAAGCTTTGCGGGGTGTTGGTGTCCGCGCCGATACAGGCCACCACGTCGCAGTCGCCCGCCTGCACCGCCCGCGCGGTGCTCTCGGCCGCGCTGCTGCGCACTGCACTGCCCTACACGTTCTGGCAAGGCGCGGTAATGGTTTGCGGCGGTTCGCTGCTTTGCTGGCTGGCCACCCGAAACCGGGGGCGCGCGGTGCGCCGCTCCGGGGCCGGGGATTGAAGGCGTGCGGCTCGCCGGTCCGGTGGTCGTTACGAGCACCGGACCGGCGACGTGATCGCCCGGATCAGGCGGTCACGCTCAAGCGGCCATGATCACGCGGCCATGACCGACACGGCCTTGGTCACGAGATAGGCTTCCATGGCCTCCGGGCCGCCTTCCGAGCCGTAGCCCGAATCCTTCACGCCGCCGAACGGCATTTCGGGCGACGGGGCGGCCGGTTGGTTCACCCACAGCATGCCGACCTCGAGTTGCTGCGAGAGCAGATGCACGTTGCGGAACGACTGAGTGAACGCGTAGCCCGCGAGCCCGAACGGCAGACGGTTGGCCTCGGCGATGGCGTCTTCGAGCTTGTCGAAGCCACGAATGGCGGCCACTGGCCCAAACGGTTCGTTGTTGAACACATCGGCCTCGAGCGACACGTCGGTCAGCACCGTGGGCGCAAAGAAGTTGCCCGACGTGCCCACGCGCTCACCACCGGTTGCCACCGTTGCGCCGGTCTTGCGTGCATCCTCGACCACGTGGCTCATCGCGGTGAGACGACGGGCGTTGGCGAGCGGCCCCAGGGTCGTGCCCTCGGCCAGGCCGTCGCCGAGCTTCAGGCTTTCGGCGTGCTTCACGAGGGCCTGCGCGAACGCGTCCTTGATGCTGTTGTGCACGAGAAAACGCGTGGGCGAGATACAAACCTGACCGGCATTGCGGAACTTGGCGCCACCGGCTGCCTTGACGGCGAGCGCTAGGTCGGCGTCTTCGGCCACGATCACCGGCGCGTGGCCGCCCAGTTCCATCGTTGCGCGTTTCATGTGCAGGCCCGCCAGCGAGGCGAGCTGCTTGCCGACCGGCGTCGATCCGGTGAACGTGATCTTGCGGATCACCGGGTGCGGGATCAGGTAGCTGGAAATCTCGGCCGGGTCACCGAAGACGAGGCCCACCGTACCGGCCGGAACGCCCGCGTCCACGAACGCCTGCAGCAGCGCGGCGGGGGAGGCCGGGGTCTCCTCGGGTGCCTTGACGAGGAACGAGCAACCGCAGGCCAGCGCGGCACTCAGCTTGCGCACTACCTGGTTGACCGGGAAGTTCCACGGCGTGAACGCCGCCACCGGACCGATCGGCTCCTTGAGCACCATCTGCTGGGCGCTGAGGTTGCGCGACGGGACGACACGGCCGTAAACGCGCATGCCCTCGTCGGCAAACCACTCGATGATGCCGGCGGCAGCAAGCACTTCGATGCGGGCCTCGGCAAACGGCTTGCCTTGCTCCTGCGTCATCAACCGGCCAATGGCGTCGGCACGCTCGCGTACGAGTACGGCCGCCTTGCGCATCGTCGTGGCGCGCTCGACGGCGGGAATCTTGCGCCAGGCGTTGAAGCCGCGCTGCGCGGCTTCGAGCGCCCGGTCGAGATCGGCAATGCCCGCATGCGCGACCTTGCCGATCGGATTCCCGGTAGCCGGATTGATGACGTCGATCGTCTTGCCGCTCGCAGCATCGCACCACTCGCCGTTAATCAGCAGGCGGGTGTCGGTATAACCTGATGTGACCATGGTCGAATTTCCTGGAATGAAGACACAATGTAAGTGAGAGGGGGATCCAGAGCGAGACGCGGCCGGTGTCGACACCGGCCGCGTACCTCGCCACTTTACAACGATGCGACGAGCATCGTGCGGTAGTCCTGCGCACTGGCGTCGCGCGGATTGGTCTTGTGGCTGTGATCCTTCAGCGCGCCGTCGATGATGCGCGGGAATAAATCCTCTGTCACCCCCAGTTCCCTCAGGCCGCGCGGCAGCCCCAGTCGCTGTGTCATGTAGGCGATCGCCGGGCCGACCTCGTCGCCCGACGCGAGTCCCATGGCCTGAGCCATGCGATCGAGTTTGGCGTCCTGCTGCATCGACGGCGACGCGCGGTTGAACGCGATGACCGCAGGCAGCAGGATGGCGTTGAGCGTGCCGTGGTGCAGGCGCGGATTCAGGCCGCCGAGCGAGTGGCTCAGGCTGTGCACGCAGCCCAATCCTTTCTGAAACGCGAGCGCTCCCTGCATCGAGGCGCTCATCATGTTCAGTCGCGCGGTGCGGTCGCCCGGTTCGCGCGTGGCGCGCTCGATATGGCGCCAGGCGCGCCACAGGCCGTCGAGCGCGATGCCGTCGGCTGGCGGGTTGAACGCCGGCGCCATGAACGTCTCCATGCAGTGCGCGATGGCGTCCATGCCGGTGGCGGCGGTGAGGCCCGGCGGCAGGCCGAGTGTGAGCGCGGGATCGCAAATGGCCACGCGCGGCACGACATGAGGCGAGATGACGCCCACCTTGCGCCCGTCGTCGAGAATCAGGATCGCGCCGCGCCCGACCTCGCTCCCCGTGCCGGCCGTGGTCGGGATGGCGATGACCGGGGCTGTCGCCGACGTAATGCGCGCCGCGCCGCCTTCGATGACGGCAAACTGCTGCAGCGGGCCGTCGTGCGTGGCGCAGACCGCCACCCCCTTGGCCAGATCGATCGACGAGCCGCCGCCCAGCGCGATCACGCCGTCGCAGCCGCTGGCCTTGTACATCGCAACGGCGTCTCGTACCACCGACTCGTTCGGGTTGGGCGGTGTCCGATCGAATACCGGCACGGGCGCGGAGGCCCCCAGTGCGTCGAGCACGGTGTCGAGCAGGCCCGCCGCGCGAATGCCCGCGTCCGTCACGATCAGCGGGCGACGAATGCCGATCCGCTCGCATTCGCCCGCCAGAAGGCGAATCGCGTCGAAGCCAAACTGGATCTGCGTGATGTAGTTGATGAGAGACATGGTGGATGACGAAAAGTTATAGAGGGGCTAAGCTCCTGCGAGGATGTAGCAGTTTATGGCGCGTTGCATCGCGCCGATATTGAAAGCATTTGATAGTGATATAACTTTTCATCAATCCAAGATGCCCCCAACGCTCAACTCGATCATCTCCCGCCTGCACGTCAAACAGCTCCGATTGCTGATCGCCATTGAAGAGCACGGCTCGTTGCTTGGCGCGGCCAGGCAACTCGCCATGACGCAGCCCGGCGCGAGCAAGGCGTTGCATGAGATCGAGACGACCTTCGGCGCATCGCTCTTCGAGCGTTCGAACCGTGGTTTGGAACCGAATGCCGTCGGGCATTGCGTGATCCGGTACGCGCGGCTCATCCAGTCCGATCTGGCGCACCTGCGCGAAGAGATGGTCGGCATCATGCGCGGTCATGGCGGCCGGGTGTCGGTGGGTGTCATCATGGGCGCGGTGCCGCTGCTGACCGACGCGATCACCGCTGTGGGCGAGGCCCAGCCCGACATGTCCATCGAGATCGTGGAAGACACGAGCGCGACGCTGCTCAGCCTGATCGACGCCGGGCGCCTCGATCTCGCCATCTGCCGCACGAGCGTGAGCCAGACGCCCTACCTCTACGACAGCGCGTTCGTGCAGGACGAGACGCTTGCGGTCATCGCCAACGCGGCGCATCCGCTGGCTCGCGCCGGAGGCGTTTCGCTGAGCGATCTGGCCGACTACCGCTGGGTCGTCTATCGCGCGAACATGCCGATGCGACGGTTGCTCGAGCGGGAGTTTCACGACGCCGGGCTGCGTTTTCCGTCTCATCTGCTGGAAACGACTTCCGCCTTCGCGACGGTTTCGCTGCTCCAGAAGAATCCATCGCTCGTGGCGCTCGTGTCCATCGACGTGGCGCGCTTTCATACGGCGCACGGCGTGGCGTGCACGTTGCCACTGCAGCTGTCGTCGCTCAGCGAGCCTTACGAACTCGTGACCCGGCGCGGCGCACCGGTGTCGCACGGGGCCCGGATGCTCATGGACGCGATCGTCGCGCGCGGCGCGACCCATGACGCCTGACAGAACCCGCCGCGTCGCCCTGACGAGGATCGGAGTATGTGTGTCTCGCATGCCAGCGTTCGGCGTGGCCGTTCGTTGGCATAGCGAAAAGTTATATCGCTAACGCCAACCCTCAGTGTACGGTTGCGATCCGCCTTTGTAGACTTCGTTCGTTCGCAAAATAACGAGGTGGAGACAATGAGCGGAATTGCGCCCAACAGCGCCGGACATGCCGGGCTGACGGCTGATATCAAGGAAACGATGGTTCCCGATGCCGAGCGTCGGCGCGCGTTGCTCGGCAGCGCGGTGGGCAGCACGATCGAATGGTATGACTACTTCCTGTACGGGACGATGGCGTCCATCATCTTCGCAAAGCAGTTCTTCCCGAGCACCGATCCGTTGGTCAGCCAGCTGCTGGCGCTCGCCGCGTTCGCGCTGGCCTTCGTGATTCGTCCACTGGGCGGCGTGATTTTCGCGCACATCGGCGACCGCGTCGGGCGCAAGAAGACGCTGGCCATCACGTTGTCGATGATGGGAATGTCGACGGTGTGCATGGGATTGCTGCCCAACTACGACCAGATCGGCGTGTGGGCGCCGATCCTGCTCTCGGTGCTGCGCCTGATGCAGGGCCTGGCGCTGGGCGGCGAGTGGGGTGGCGGTGTGCTGCTGGCCGTGGAGTATTCGCCGCGCCATCGCCGTGGCTTCTTCGGTGCGGTGCCGCAAACCGGCGCCGTGCTCGGGCTGGCGCTGGGCAACATCATCACGTCGCTGCTGAGCAATACGATGAGCGACGCGGACTTCCAGAGCTGGGGGTGGCGCATTCCGTTCGTCGGCTCGATCGTGCTGGTGCTGATCGGGATGTGGATTCGCAACGCCGTCGGGGAGACGCCGTCGTTCAAGAAGATTCTCGCCACGCGCAGCCACGCGCGCATTCCGCTCAAGGAGACGCTCCAGGACCACTGGCGCGTCGTGCTGATCGCGATTGGCGCCAAGGTGGTGGAGACCTCGACCTTCTTCCTTTACGCCACATACACGGTCTCGTACATGATCGGTCACGGCTTCCAGCGCTCGGACATTCTGAACATCGTGTTGGTCTGCGCCCTGATTGCCTTCCCGTTCATGCTGTATTTCGGGCATCTCTCGGACAGGATCGGCCGCAAGAAGGTCTTCATCTACGGCAGTCTCGCCTTCATCGCGTGGATCGGGCCGTTCTTCTGGCTGCTGAACCAGAAATCGATCGTGCTGGCGGCGCTTGCGGTAGGTATCGGCCTCAGCGTGATCTGGACGACCTACGGCTCGATGATCGGCACGCTGCTGGCCGAGGCGTTTCCGGCAAGCATTCGCTACACAGGCATGTCACTTGGCTACCAGATCGGCGCGGCGCTCGTGGGCGGGCCGATGCCGCTGATCGCCACGGCGCTGGTCGCCTACTTCGGCGGCAGCTACGTGCCGGTGGTCGTCTTCATGATGGCGTGCGCATTGGTGTCGATCGTGGCGGTCGCCTTCGCCAAGGATCGCAGCGGCCTGCCGCTCGACGACTGATCGCCGCAGGGGGGGGGCGCTGGTCTCCGTCGGGCGTCGGCGGCTTCGAAGTTCCGCGACTGCCCGACGGACGACGTGGCGAGATGCCTGCACCGGCGTGTCTATGCCACGCGCAAGTCCCAGAGCACGTCCAGCACGTGTTGCGTGGCACGCTCCACATGACCTGCGCGATGGGCGATGCCGAGACGACGCCAAAGCGCGGGTCGCAACGGGCGCATGACGACACGGTTGTCGGGCACCGGTGTCGTCGCCTCATTGGGCAACAGCGCCGCGCCATATCCGGCGGCCACTAGGCTTTTGATCGCGTCGTTGTAGTTCAGCTCGATGCGCGGCACGGGGCGGTGCCCGCGCGTGGCGAACCACTCCGAGGTCAGCCGCGAGAGGCGGGTGGTGGCGTCATTGAGAATCAGCGGCTGCGCCGCCAGCCATTCCGGCGTGATGCGCGCCGGACACTGCCAGTGCGCCGGCACGAACGCCATCACCGGGTCGCGTCGCCACGGCTTGATGACCAGACCGGCAACCGGCGGTTGCGGCAGCGCCACCAGCCCGATGTCCAGCGTGCCGTCCCCCAGTCGAGAGAGCGTCTCCTGCGACGTGAGCACCGCCACCTGAACGTCGATCGCCGGGTGGTCTCGTCGCAAGGCTTCGAGCGCCTGCGGCAAGAGGTGCGCGATGGCCCCGGTCGATGCGCCCAGGCGCACCCGGCCCTCAAGCCCTTCCACCTGGCGCTGGATATCGTCGAGCGCCTGCTCGGCGTCCGCCAGCAGGCGGCGTGCGCGCGCCACGAGCGCTTCCCCAATGGCCGTGGGACGCACCTGCGCTCGCTTGCGAGAGAGCAGGGGCGCGCCAATGCGGGCCTCCAGCTCGGCGATGTGAAGGCTCACGGTCGGCGCGGCCAGATGCAGGGCGCGCGCCGCTTCCGCGAACGAACCCCGCTCGGCAATGGCCACCAGCGTACGCAGGCGGTCCAGGCTGATCTCTCGCATGTCGATATCCAGGTTCAGGAAAACTGAACGTCATTGTCATGAAATTCAACTTTCCTTATTCTACCAGCACGCGGAACATGAGGGCTCCTTTCCCCCTTTTCGAGCCTGCGCCGCGCAGGCCATTGCGCTTATGAGCTCTCCCGTAATCTTCATCGATGGTGACCAAGGCACGACCGGACTGCAGATTCACGAACGGTTGCGCGACCGCACGGATCTCCGGTTGTTCACGCTTCCCGCCGCGCAACGCAAGGACGCGACGCGGCGCGCGCAGGCCATCAATGACTGCGACATCGCCATTCTTTGCCTACCGGACGATGCCGCGCGCGAGGCCGTGAAAGCCATCGTCAATCCGGCCGTACGGGTCATCGACGCGAGTTCCGCCCACCGCACGCAGCCGGACTGGACCTACGGCTTTCCCGAGATGTCGCCGGGGCAGGCAGAGCGCATTGCCAATGCGCGCCGAGTGACCAACCCTGGCTGCTATCCGACCGGCGCGATCGCTTTGTTACGTCCGTTGTTGCAGGCCGGACTCATTCCGGACGACTATCCGATCAGCGTGCACGCGGTCTCGGGCTATTCCGGTGGGGGACGTGCGAGGGTGGAAGCCTTCGAGGGGCCGGAAGCCGCCGACGCACCGGCCTATCAGGCATATGGATTGCAGCTCGCGCACAAGCACACGCCGGAGATAGCCCTGCATGCCGGGCTTGCGCATCGCCCGATCTTCTCGCCGGCCTATGGCGCTTTCCGCCAGGGCATCCTGCTCACGGTGCCGCTGGCGCTACGGTATTTGCCGTCCGGCGTGGACGGTGCACGCTTGCACGCATGCCTCGCACGGCACTACGCGGAAGCGGCCCATGTCAGCGTGGTGCCGCTGGAGGCGTCGGACGCCCTGACGCATCTCGACCCGCAGGCACTGAACGGTACGAACGACATGCATCTGCGCGTGCATCGAAACGAGGCGCATGGTCAGGTGCTGTTGTCGGCAGTATTCGACAATCTCGGCAAGGGGGCGTCTGGCGCGGCGGTCCAGAATCTCGATCTGATGCTGGCGCAAGTGTGAGGCACCGGTGCGGCCGTCCTCCCCCGGTGCGAAGGCGGCTGCGCCTCAGGAGGCCGTCGTCGTCGGGGGAGCGCCGTCGGTGCCCCTGCGTCGAAGCACCACGTGGGTGGCCTTCTCCGATGCGATGAAAGTCTCGCATTCGTATCCGAGTGACTGCAGGTCGATGCCTGCGAACAGCGCCTCGCCGCGTCCAAGCAATACCGGCGAGATCGCGATGTGCAACGTATCGATGAGCCCCTCGCGTAAATACTGACGAATGGTGTTTGCGCCGCCGCCGATCCGGACATCCTTGCCGGCCGCCGCTGCACGGGCGCGCTCGAGCGCTTCGTGAATGCCGCCGGTGACGAAATGGAAGGTCGTGCCGCCTTCCATTGCGACATCGGGTCGCGCGTAATGCGTCAGAACGAAAACTGGCGCGTGATACGGCGGGTTGTCGCCCCACCAGCCTTTCCATGCGCTGTCGGGCCAGTCGCCCCGAATCGGGCCGAACATGTTGCGCCCGAGAATCCAGGCCCCGACGTTCTGAAAGCCGCGTGCGGCGAATTCGTCGTCGATGCCGGTCGTGCCGCCCTCGTTGCCGAAGAGTGAGCGCTGGAATGTCTGCGTCGGCACCAGCCATTGATGCAATTGCGTGCCGCCTAGACCGAGTGGATGGTCGATGTCCTGATCCGGCCCGGCGCCGAATCCGTCGAGCGAGAGGGTGAAGCCGTCAACGCGTACGCGTGCCATCGTCTGCCTCCGGTTTGGTCGTTTGTCATGCTGCCATGTTCACCGCCAACCTTCGTCGGCACCGCCGCCGGTCGACGTGGCCACTCTACCGGACATTGCTGACGTGGGTAAATCCTGCCCGGCGCGGGCCAACATGAACGTGAACGTACACGTTGTGCTATGATCGTGCCATATTCTGTTCACGCAAGGTTTACGTCATGTCAACGTCCGCTGCCGAATCCCGTCATGTCACGGTTCGCGAGGCTGCCGAGCGGCTCGGCGTGACGCCACGCACGCTTAAGTATTACGAGGAGAAGGGGCTGATAGTCCCGACGCGGAGCGAGGGTCATTACCGGCTGTACACGCAGGAGGATCTCGAGAAGTTCGTGCGGATCCTGCGCATGCGCTCTCTGGGATTTTCGCTGCAGACCATCGCCGAGATTCTGTCGAAACCCATCGAGGCGTCGACGCCGACGAGCACCGCGGTGTCGCTGGCGTCGCTGCGCGAAGTCGAAGCGTCGCTGGTGCGTCAGGTAGAGGCTGTCGATGCCAGAATTCAGGCCGTGCGCAAGGAGATGCGCGAAGCGATGGCGGTGCGCGACGAGATCGAGTACGACCTTCAGTACATTCGGCGCCGCATTGCCGGCGAGCCCAAGGACGCGCTGATTCGCGAGCGTCGCGAGCGCGCGCTGGCCAAACGCGGGAAGGGGCAGGGGGCACCGAAAGCCCGGAAGGCCGCTGAAAAATGAGCGAGGTCGCCCGCGCCTTGCCCGCATGGCGGGGCGGATACCTGTCGCGGTTTCGGGACGAATTCTTCCCGTGGGCCATCGCGCTCGCGACCGGGCTGGACTATTTCGACAACGCCGGGTTCGCATTCTTTACCAGCTATATCGCCGGCGGCATCAACGCTTCGCCGGACGAACTCGTCTGGTCGTCGAGCGCGTATGCGGTCGCGTCCGTGCTCGGGATCCTCCAGCAGCAATGGTGGGTGGAGCGCCTGGGGTACCGGCGGTATGTCGGCGGCAGCCTGCTGCTGTTCGCCGCCGGCGCGGTGGCCGCGGGACTGAGCGAGTCGTCGATCGAGCTGGCGCTCGCCCGTGGGTTCCAGGGGTACTTTATCGGCCCGATGATGAGTGCCTGCCGCATTCTGATCCAGACGAGAATGACACCGCAGCGCCGACCCGTGGCGGTTCGTGTTTTCCTGCTGATGATCCTGATCGGCAGTGCGCTTGCTCCGCTCGCAGGCGGCTACCTGATTGGCCGCTTCGGATGGCGATCGTTGTTCGTGGCCACCGGTTTTGGCGGCGTGGTGCTCGGGCTGTTTGCCGTGCTCGCCGTTCCGTCCGCCGGACGCGTGCTTCACGAGCATCGCGGCGAAGCGCATTTCTGGCCGTACCTACTGTTTGCGTTCGCGCAAGGGGCGTTGCAGATCGCGATGCAACAGGTTCGCTTCGAGCTGTTCGGCTCATCGCCGGAGCTGATATTCCTCACGGGCGCCGGACTGGTCGCGCTGGGCGGATTCATCTGGCAGCAGTGGCATCATCCGCGCCCGCTGCTTCGTCTGCACGCGCTTCGCGAGAAGACGTTTCAGGCCGGGATCATGCTCTATATCGCGTTCTACTACCTGAGCAATTCGATGGGGTTTCTCGTCTCCCGACTGCTGGAGGGTGGGTTGCACTATCCGGTGGAGAATGCGGGGCGGCTGGTGGGGCTCACGTCGCTCGTCTCGGTTGCCGGCGCGCTGATCTATTTCCGTGTCTCCGCGCGCGTCACGCACAAGAAGTGGATGATCGTGCCAGGCTTTCTGATGGCGGCGCTCATTGCAATCTGGATGATGCACATGCCGCCCGACGTGAGCACACCGTGGCTCATCGTGCCGCTTGTGCTGCGCGGACTGCTTCTGCTCATGATCGCGCTGCCGGTCGCCAACGTCACGTTCCGCATCTTCGCGCTGGAGGAGTTTCATCACGGTTACCGGTTCAAGAACATCGTCAAGCAACTGACCTACTCGTTCGCCACGGCCACCATGATCATCCTGCAGCAACACCGCGTTGCCGTGCACGAAACCCGTCTGAACGAGTCGGTGTCCCTTTTCAACCCCGCGTTTCAGGAGATGTTCGGCAAGTTGTCGCACGGCTACGAGTCGATGGGATATTCGGCACAGCAGGCGGCGTCGCTGGCGCTGTCGACGATTCATACCCAGGTGGTGCAGCAAGCGAGCTTTCTCGGCTCGCTCGACGGCTTCTCGGTACTCGTGTGGGTGTCGCTCGTGGGCGCCGTGTGTGCATTCGTTCAGAAGCGGATCGACTGATGGCGCCGATGAGAATGGCCCGGTATCGGTATCGCCCGGGGGGACGGATCGCCTCGTCAAGAGAGCGAGCGTGATTACAGCGTGAAGCGATCCCGGGTTGTCGTGTACAAGCCGCCGCCCAGGCGGCCGACGGGCGTGTACTCGTCGAGCGCGATCCGGCAGGTGGCGCGGTCGACGAGTCCGTCGCGCGCATGAAGGCGCAGTACCTGTCCGATGAATATCCGGCGGCTCTCGGACGTCAGCGTCTCCCAGACCGTGCATTCGAACGCCACTGGCGCCTCGACGATCCGAGGGGGGCTGACATCGACGCCTGGCGCCGTGGTCAGGCCCGCGTCGGCAAGTTCGCTCACGTGCGACGGCAATCGCGCGCCGCACCGATGCATCTTCGCGGCCATCGTCTCGTCGCACAGATGCACCACGAATTCGCCGCTCCGCCCAATGTTGACCGCCGTGTCCTTGAGCGCGCCGTCGTCGTGCCGGTTGATGCTCACCATCACGATCGGGGGATCTTCTCCGAGCATGTTGAACATCGAGAACGGGGCGGCATTGACTGTGCCGTCGTCGCCCAGCGTCGTGATAAGGGCGATGGGGCGCGGCACGATCAGGCTGCTCATGAGCTTGTAGCGTTCGTAGGGTGTCAGCGTCGCGAAGTCGATGTCCACGCAGGGCTCCAGTCGCAGGAAAAGGCGGGCGGACCGGACGGGTCCCCCGTGCGGGATCACTCCAGCTCCACGCCCTTCAGTTCGGGAATGAGGAACACCGTGGCGAGAATGTCGATCACGTAGATGCCCGCCAGCGCCGCGATGGCGATCTCGAACGAGTAATGCGCGGCGATCACGCCGATCACCAGCGGACTCAGCCCCCCGAAGCCGCGCCCGATGCTCCAGAGCACGTTCTGCGCCGTGCCGCGGGCATGCGTCGGGTAGAGCTCGGCGAGGAGCGCACCGTAGCCGCCCATCATGCCGTTGACGAAAACACCCATCACGATGCCGCCGATGAGCAGCGCTTCGGGCGTGCTCAGCTGCGAGTACACGAACACCATGATCAGCGCGCCGATCTGGTAGCCGATGAACGTCGGGCGGCGACCGATCCTGTCGGCGAGTTGCCCGAAGATCCAGATGCCCACCAACATGCCGATGATCGACGCACCGGTCCACACCGCCGACTTCGCCAGGCTGTAACCGAACATCTTCGACAGATAGGCGGGCATCCACACGATCAGTCCGTAGTAGCCGAAGTTCTGGACCGAACACAGAATGATCACGCCGATGCTGCGTTTGGTCGTCTGTGCGTCGCGAAACAGTGTCTTCACCGGGAATTCACGCTTTTTGCGGGCGGACTTCAGGAAGATCTCCGACTCGCCGATCACCTTGCGGATCACGAACGACCCGAGTGCCGGCAGCACGCCCACGACGAACATGCCCCGCCAGCCGATGTGCGGCAGAAGCAGGGGCGTGAGCACCGCGGCAAGCAGCACGCCGAGTTGCCAGCCCATGCCCACGTATGACGACACGCGACCGCGCTTGTGCGCCGGCCACGCCTCGATGGCGAGTGCCATGCCGATGCCGAACTCGCCGCCGAGCCCGAGGCCCGCGAGGAATCGATAGATCAGCAGGTCCCAGTAGCCCGTGGCGAATGCGCAAAGTCCCGTGAAGAGGGCGAAGACCAGGATCGTGTACGTCAACACACGCACGCGTCCGTAGTAGTCGCTCAGAATGCCGAAGCCAATGCCCCCGAAGATGCCGCCGATCAGGGTCACGGTGACCAGCGATCCGCCCTCAGTGGCGCTCAGTCCCAGATCGGCGCTGACCACGCTCATCATGAAGCCCAGGATGAGGAGGTCGAAGCCGTCCATGGCATAGCCGGATACGGCGGCGATCAGGGCCCGCATGGGATGATTGCCCGATTGTTCCGCCGTGGCCGCCGGTCGGTCTTGAGCCCCTTGTGCCGGACTCAGGCTGTTGCTTTCATAGCCGCTCATGATGTCTCCTTCGTGCTGCCTGTACGAGTTGCGCGCGCGTGTCTCAGAAATCTTCCCGGGGCAGCGGGGCGCCGGCGCCGGTGCGCTCGACGATCAGCCGGTAGTGCTCCGGACGGCGATGCTTCGCGAAGTTGAAGACGTGGTTGCGGAAGCCTTCGGTGACGGCGAGGTTGATCGAGGAGAAGATCACTTCGTCCTCTTCGGTCACGGTCTGTGCCGCGATCTCACCTGTCGGCGCGACGATGACCGAACCGCCGATCATGTGATGGCCGTCTTCGCTGCCGCACTTCGCCGCCGCGCCAATGAACATCGCGTTCTGGTAGGCGCTTGCCTGCAACGACACGAGATGCGTGTGCATTCGCAGGTGCGGCGGCTCGTTCCAGTGGATGTTGATCGACGGGGTGTTGTAACCGACGAGTCCGATTTCCGCGCTTTGCAGCGACATGACCCGCCACGTCTCCGGCCAGCGACGGTCGTTGCACAGGCACATGCCGATGCGGGTGCCGAACGATTCGATCACCGGAATCCCCGAATTTCCGACTTCGAAGAATTTCTTCTCCAGGTGCTGGAACGGTGCGTCGGGCTTGTGGTCGGCATGGCCCGGCAGATGAATCTTGCGATACTTTCCCACGATGTTGCCGTCGGCGCCGACCAGCACACAGGTGTTGAAGCGCCGGCCTTGCGGGGTAAGTTCGGCATACCCGAGATAGAAGCCCACGCCGAGTTGCTTCGCCGCGTCGAACAGCGGTTGCACGTCGGCGTTGGGCATCGATGTCTCGAAAAAGCGTGCGACGGCCTCGTCCTCGCTCATCCAATATCGTGGGAAGAAGGTCGTGAGCGCCATTTCGGGGAAGACGACGAGCTTCGCACCGCGCCCTGCCGCTTCGCGCAGCATTTCCACCAGCCGCGACACCACGGCGCGGCGGTCGTCGGCCAGGTTGACCGGGCCCATCTGTGCGACGGCCAGACCGAGTTTTCTGTTGTTGCTCATATCCACTCTCTTGAAAGAACAAATGCAATCGGTAGCGCCGACGGGTGTCATCGGCGATGCTGCGGGTCAGTAGTTTTTCTGTTTCCCGTTGGTCAGCGCCAGCGTGCGGAAGAACCTGGCGCCCGGCGAGATCTCCCGCCCCACGGTGTGCGGCTCGGGCGCGCCGCGGGCGATGAAACGGCCGCTGCCGGGCGCGGCATGCAGGCGTCCGTCGCTCACGATCACTCGCCCGGCGCTGATGACGATTTCGGGCCAGCCCTTGACCGTGCGCCCCTCGTACGGCGTGTAGCCGACCTGGTCGTGCAGTGCCGACGTTGAGAGCGTGACTTCGCGTTCGGCATTCCAGATGGCGATGTCGGCGTCGGCGCCCTCGGCGATATGCCCCTTGCGCGGAAAGATGCCGTACATCCTTGCGTGGTTGGTGGCGCTCAGCGCAACGAATTGCGTCAACGAAATGCGTCCGCCGCCCACACCTTCCGAGAACAGCAGCGGCAAGCGTGCCTCCAGCCCGGGCATGCCGTTGGCCATTTGCTTGAACGTCGTCTTGTCGCCGAAGGGAATCTTTCCGCTTTCGTCGTAGCGATAGGGGGCGTGGTCGGACGAGAGCGTTTGCAGGGTGCCGTTGGCCAGACCCTCCCAGAGGCTGGCCTGCGCCCTGGCGTCGCGCAGCGGCGGGCTGCAGCAGTATTTGGCGCCTTCGGTGCCGGGCAGGTCCATGTCGTCTTCGGTCAGCACCAGGTAATGCGGGCAAGTTTCGCCGTACACCTGCGCCCCGATCTTCTGGGCGGCCTGGATCGTGGACAACGCTTCGACGGCCGAGACGTGCACGATCATCACCGGCACGTCGAACAGGCGCGAGAGCTGGATGACGCGGTTCGTCGCCTCGGCTTCGGCCAGCGCGACGTGGCTCGTGCCGTGGAACTTCGGCGCGGTGTAACCACGTTCGAGCAGGCGCTGCGATACCCAGCGAATGACGTCGTTGTTCTCGGCGTGCACCATCACCAGGGCGCGTTCGCGCGCGGCGACGGCGAGCACGTCGAGCAACTGGTAGTCGTCGATCTTCAACTGGTCGTAGGTCATGTAGACCTTGAACGACGTGATGCCGCTGCGGATGAGTTCCGGCAGGTCGGTGTGCAACGTCTGCGGATCGGTCTCGGAGAGGATCAGGTGATAGCTGTAGTCGATGACGGACTTGCGTCGCGCCAGTTCGGCGTAGTCGTTGGCCACTTTGCGCAGCGAGTTGCCGCGATGCTGGGCGGCGAACGGGACGATCATCGTGGTGCCACCGAAGGCCGCCGACACGCTGGCGGAGTACCAGTCGTCGGCGCCCATCTTGCCCATGCCCGACAGTTGCTCGACGTGGCAATGCGTGTCGATGCCGCCGGGCATCACGAGGCGCCCGGTGGCGTCGACGATGCGCGCGGCGTTGCCGGGCAGGTTCGGGCCGACGGCGGCAATCCTGTCGCCCCGCACGCCGACGTCGGCCCTTTGGGTTCCGCCGGCGTTGACGACGGTGCCGCCGCGAATGATCAGATCGAAATCGCTCATGATGAAATGGTCTCGTTGCGGCGTCGGGCGGCCGTCGCCTTGTGCCACCAGGCGATGCAAGCCTTCACCAGCAAATGGGTGGTGTCGAAGAGCGGCACGCCGCTCGGGTGATCGGAGAGCACCAGCGGCAACTCGGTGCACCCGAGGATGATGCCCTGCGCGCCGTCATCCACGAGTTGCGACGCGGCGCGGTCCAGCATCGCGGCCGCGCGCGCGAGGTCGCCGGCCTTGACGGCCGCGATGCCCGCGCTCACGCGTTCGTGCTGATCGCGCGCGCATGGAACCACCACGTCCACGCCGGCAGCGTGCAGGGCGTCGTGATAGATGCGCCCCTGAATGGTGGCGGACGTGGCCATCAGGCCCACCCGCCGGAGTGCCGCGGGATGCGCGGTGACGGCTTCGGCGCTCGCGCGTCCGATGTGCAGCACTTCGAGCTGCGTGGCCGCCGCGAGGCGCGAATGCCAGAGATGCGCCGTATTACACGGAATGGCAATGGCGCCCGCGCCCGCCGATTCGAGAATGCGCAGACCCGCCAGCAGGAATGGCCAGGGCGCGTCGGAGCCGGCGAGGAACGACTCGCTGCGGTCGGGAATCTGCGGGACGCTGTGCACGAACACCGGCATGTGGTCCTGGTCCTTTGTCGCCGGCGTGGATTCCACGAGCTTGCGCATGAAGTCGGCGGTGGCGAGGGGCCCCATGCCACCCAACACGCCGAGCACGGTCGGCGCGGCGCTCATCGCAGGACCCCCGAGTTTCCCTTCAGCACGTTGGCGGCGAGTGCGATGGCGGTCATGCAGGGTTCGACCACCGGTACCCCCACGGCGGCTTCGATGCGCTCGCGCAATGCCGCCATGCCAGCGCAACCGAGCACGATGACGTCTGCGCCGTCGCGCTCGATGAGTGCGCGCGCGGTGTCGACGATGCGCGGTACCGCGCGCGTCTCGTCACCCGATTCGGCAACGCTCAGGTCGACGGCGCGTTCGCCGGCAATGTGCTGCGCGAGGCCATAGGCTCGGTAGGCGCGCCAATGTCGGGCGATGCTGCCCCGGGTGATCGCGACCACGCCAACGCGTTCGCCGAGTGCGGTGGCCGCCCCGAGCGCCGCTTGTCCGATGCCGATGACCGGGCGTCGGGTGATCTCGCGCGCGGCGGCGAGTCCGGGATCGCTGTAGCAGGCAAGCACGAAGGCATCGGCGGCATCGGTGCCTTGCAGATTCCTTTCGATCGCGTCGGCGACGAGGACCGCCGCCCGGTCGGCGTCGCGCTGCGTGGCGATCCCGGGAGGCGCCCCGTCGAGCGTGGCGTAGGTCAGGCGCACGGGCGCGTCGCGGAACTGGACGTTCGCCGTCGCGGCGATGCTGTGCGTCACGCCGGTGAGCGAGTTGGGGTTGATGACGAGGAGGGTGGACGACATACGCGAATCCGGTAACGCGACAAATTGGATGGATTCACGATAGCAACCGCATGGATGACGGGTCCAATAGAACGATTTTCGGACCTTATAGACGCAATGCATGGGTTCGCACCACGGAGGTGCCTGAGGTAAGCTTTTGCACCATCAAGACTCCATTGGAAAGGTGCAGACGTGGTCTCGGATACCCCCATGCCGCGCCCGCTGGCGATGAGCCTTCGTCAGATCGAGACATTCCGCGCGATCATGATCACCGGCTCGATCACAGAAGCGGCGAAGATGCTCTTCATCACACAGCCTTCAGCCAGCCGAATTCTCGCGGCGGCCGAGGGGCGCGTGGGGTTCCCGTTGTTCGAGCGATCGAAGGGGCGGCTATTCCCCACGCCCGAGGCGCGACGCATCTACCACGAAGTGGAGACGGCGTATGCCGGCGTGCAGCGCGTTGACGATCTGGTGCGCGCGATCATCGAGGGCAAGAGCGGGAAGCTGAACATCGTGTGCAGTCCGAGTCTGGGCGCGGAATTGGTGCCGCGCGCGATTGCGCTGTTCAATCAGCGCTATCCCGAGCTTCAGATCCACTTCGAGCCGCTCACGCACAACAACCTGATCCCGCGCGTGTTGCTGGGCAAGGACTATCTTGGTGTGTCGATGTTCGCGGTGAATTCGAACAACCTGAGGATGGAGGCGCTGGCCGACGGACCGATGATGTGCATCAGCCCACCCGGATGGCTTGCGCCGGGGGGCGTGGTCAAGGCGGACGACCTCGCGTCGCATCCCTGGATCGACTACGGACACGACACGCCGTTGGGCGCGATCGTGGGCGATATCTTCGGCAGGCACCGGCGGCCGTCGCCCATCGTCGAAGTGCGCTCGGCGATCAGCGCCCGCGTGCTGGTGAAGGAGCGCGTGGGCGTGGCGATCGTCGATCCGTTCTGCATCGATGCGTCGACGTTCCAACGCATCGATGTTCACGAGATCCGCCCCGCCAGGAAACTGCGGGTGCATGCCGTGTACTCGCAGGCCGAACCGCTGTCGCACGCCGGGCGGGCATTCATTCGAACGTTGCAGTCGGTGCTCGAAGATCACCTGCATGCGATCGACGCGTTGCGCGGATGACCTGTGGCTTAGAATACGGGCTCTGTCGAAAGAACCGTCATGGCCGTTGCCATGGAAGGCTTTCATTCTTGCAACCATTCCATGGTGAAGATGAGCACGCCTTTCATTTCCCTGTGCCCGGAGATCACGCGGGCCAACGCACTGAATCTGATCGATTGGCTGGACGACGAAGACGTTGTCCGCTACCTCAGCGATTCGCGCCACGTTTCCCGATCCATCGAGCAAGTCATCGAGCGCGTGCAGTTGCCGGTACTGACCCATCTGTTCAACCAGGGCGGCCGGTTCTTCATGGCCTACGACCGACATGACGCCCCGATCGGCTTTGTCCGCCTCGTCAAGACAGGTAAGGATTGCGAAATTGTCCTGGTCGTTGGTGATCGCGACAACTGGGGCCGCAGGCTTGGCGCCGGGGCGCTGCGCGCGGGAATGAAGCTCGCCTTCTTCGAGATGCGCGCCGAGACGCTCGTCGCCAGGATCCACGTGGATAACACGCGCTCGCTCAGGGCCTTCATGCGCTGCGGATTCGAGCCTCACGGCGAAACGCCCACGATGAAAGCGCTCGCGATGACCTCCGAGCGCTATCTACAGTATCTGCGCGAGAGCACGCCGGGCGACACGACCGAGATCCACATCACCGAGATCGATCAGACACGGCTCAGGCACCTTGTCGCGATGGAGGCGGGCCCGGCACTGGTCGATCTGGAGCACGAGATCGAGCGGGCCATTGTCGTCGACGCACGGCAGGTAGCAAGCGACGTGGTCACGATGAACGCCAGGGCACGGCTCAGGCTCGACGACGAGACCGTGGACGTGGACCTCGTCTACCCGCACGACGCCGACGAGAGCGCCGGTAAGGTGTCGATCTTCTCCGAAGTTGGCTCTGCGATCCTCGGCTACAAGGCGGGCGACGCGATCGATTGGCGGATTCGGAACCGGACTCGCCGTATTCGCATCGAGAAGGTGCTTTACCAGCCGGAAGCGGCGGGCGACTTCGATCGATAGGATGACGGCGTCGCATCGACGCGACGCGCTGGGGCGATTTCATGCATGCTTCGCGTCGGGCGTAGGGCCGCCGCCGCCATCGTGATGGCGATCGCGATCACGTCGGCGATTGCGCGCAGGGTCACCAGCGCACGGTGCGTCCGAGGTAGTCGAGGTACTCGAGACCCGGCCGGCCGAGCTTGTCGAGCAGCACGTTCACGACACCGGGCACACTTTCCTCGATCGACAATCGCCCCTGCGGGCCGCCCAGTTCCGTACGCACCCAGCCCGGCGCGATGAGCGCCATGGGTCGTGGGGTATGGACCTGGCGCGCGGCGAAGCTGCGCATGAACTGGTTCAGCGCGGCCTTGCTACCGCGGTAGAGCTCACGCTGGCCGGACTCGTTGTCGGAGATGCTGCCCTGGCCCGACGACATCACACCGATCAGACCCGCGGCACGCACCCGGTCGCAGAGACGTTCGACGACACGCATGGGGCCGAGGGCGTTCGTGATCATGAGATCCACGAAATCCTGCGTCGACACTTCGCCGATGTGCTGCGTCGGGTCGGGATTGGTCGTGCCCGCATTGACGAACAGCATGTCGAACGTTCGGTCGTGCAAGCGCTCGCGCAAGGCCGAGATCTGTTCGCACCGCGTGATGTCCAGCGTCTCGATCTCCACGCAGTCCGGGTGCG
>OFTX01000535.1_pt1 | contig 19441 bp, 16 predicted proteins | sample 1775051 | NCBI WGS metagenome assembly OFTX01 (sample SAMN08195772, study PRJEB24354) | sludge metagenome | isolation source: sludge from phenol fed wastewater aerobic bioreactor A | place: India: Nagpur | collected 2016-09-15
TCCGACAGGCCGCCGTAGCCGGTCTCGTCATAGAACAGCGGCGAACCACCCGCCCACAGCGACTGGTGGCAGTGCATCCCAGAACCGTTGTCCCCCAACAGAGGTTTCGGCATGAACGTCACCGACTTGCCCGCCGCCCACGCCGTGTTCTTCACGATGTACTTGAACAGCATCAGATCATCCGCGGCCGCGAGCAACGTGTCGAACCGGTAGTTGATCTCCGCCTGCCCGCCGGTGCCGACCTCATGGTGCGCCCGCTCCACCTGCAGACCGGCGCCGACGAGGTTCGCCACCATGTCGTCCCGCAGGTCGCCGTAATGGTCGTACGGGGCGACCGGGAAGTATCCGCCCTTGGCGCGGACCTTGTAGCCCTTGTTGCCGCCCGGCTCCTCGCGGCCGGAGTTCCAGGCGCCGGATTCCGAGTCCACGCGGTAGAACGTGCCGTTGACCGAGGATTCGTAGCGCACGTCATCGAAGATGTAGAACTCGGCCTCGGCTCCGAAGTACACCGTGTCCGCGATCCCGCTGCCCGCCAGGTATTCCTCCGCCTTCCGCGCGACGGTGCGCGGGTCGCGGGTGTACGGCTGCAGCGTGAGCGGGTCGTGCACGAAGAAGTTCATGGTCACGGTGCGGCGCTTGCGAAACGGGTCGATGCGCGCGGTCGAGATGTCCGGCAGCAGCAGCATGTCGGATTCGTGGATGCCCTGGAAGCCGCGCACCGATGAGCCGTCGAAGGCCATGCCCGCCGCGAGCGAATCCGCGTCGATCGTCGATGCGGGAACCGTGAGGTGCTGCATCACTCCGGGGAGATCGCAGAATCGGATGTCGAAGACCTCGACGTCGGTGTCCTTGATGAATGCGAGAAGGTCGTCCGTACTGGCGAACACGCGCGGGCCTTTCGAGGTTTCGGCGGTGGGGGAGCCCTGCTGACTGCGCTGTCCATTCTGCCGCCCACCACCGACAGCCACCGCACCGGGCAGGTGCCCTCCGCGGGCCGGCCGATACGCTGGCCGGGTGGTGACGCTGGCCGACCGGACCTGGGCCGGAAAGAGGTTCGGTGCGTCCGCCGACGGTGTTGGCGCGGTTGCCTCGATGGGGCGTCGCGTCACCGCATTCCTGATCGACATCGCTGCGTGCGCGCTGCTGGCGCTCGCGTTCACCTGGCCGGCGCCGCCGGGGAATCTCTCGTTGGCGATCTGGGCTGGTATGACGTTGTTCTCGGTCGCAGTCTTCGGCATGACCCCGGGTCAGTGGCTGCTCGGAATCCGCGTCGCCTCGATGCACGGCGCGACAATACTTGGCGCGTGGGCGATTCCGCGGACCGTTCTGATATTCCTACTGATGCCGCCGTTGCTCGTCGACGCGGACGGCCGCGGCCTGCACGACCGGCTGTGCCGCACCATCGTGCTGCGCGCGCGGTAGCCGGGCGCCACTGCGGACGGTGCGGTGGCGGCGGAGCCGGTTGCCCGGGTTGGCGGTCGGGATTCGCTGTCAGGGTTGGCTGTCGGGGGTGCGTCGTACCCTGGCAGGCGTGGCATTCGCAACCGAACATCCCGTGCTCGCCGTCTCCGAGTTCCGCCCGGTCGGCGACATCCCGCGCACCGAGGGGCGCTTCGAAGTGGTCAGCGAGTACCGGCCGTCTGGGGACCAGCCGCAGGCCATCGACGAGCTGGAGACTCGGATCAAGCGTGGCGAGAAGGATGTCGTGCTGCTAGGCGCGACCGGTACCGGCAAGTCCGCGACCACCGCCTGGATGATCGAGCGGCTGCAGCGCCCCACGCTGGTGATGGCACCGAACAAGACGCTGGCCGCGCAGCTCGCCAACGAGCTGCGAGAACTGTTCCCGCACAACGCTGTCGAGTACTTCGTCTCCTATTACGACTACTACCAGCCGGAGGCGTACGTCCCGCAGACGGACACGTACATCGAGAAGGATTCGTCCATCAACTCGGATGTGGAACGGCTGCGGCACTCGGCGACCATGTCGCTGCTCTCGCGGCGCGACGTCATCGTGGTGGCGTCGGTGTCCTGCATCTACGGCCTCGGTACGCCGCAGTCCTACCTCGACCGGTCGCTCCCCGTGCGCGTGGGGATGACGCTGGACCGGGATCAGCTGCTGCGGGCGCTGGTGGACGTGCAGTACTCGCGGAACGACATCGCCTTCACCCGCGGTGCGTTCCGGGTGCGCGGGGACACGGTGGAGATCATCCCCGCGTACGAGGAACTGGCCGTCCGGATCGAGTTCTTCGGCGACGAGGTCGAATCGCTCTACTACCTGCACCCGCTGACGGGGGAGATCGTGCGGTCCGTGCGGGAGTTGCGGATCTTTCCGGCTACGCATTACGTGGCCGGTCCGGAGCGCATGGAGCACGCGATCGCGGGTATCGAGGAAGAGCTCGGCGAGCGGCTCGCGGAGTTCGAGCGGCAGGGCAAACTCCTGGAGGCGCAACGGCTTCGGATGCGCACCACGTACGACATCGAGATGATGCGGCAGATCGGCTTCTGCTCCGGGATCGAGAACTACTCGCGGCACATCGACGGTCGCGGGCCCGGGTCGGCACCGGCCACGCTCATCGACTACTTCCCGGAGGACTTCCTGCTGGTGATCGACGAGTCGCATGTCACCGTGCCGCAGATCGGCGCGATGTACGAGGGCGACTCGTCGCGGAAGCGCACCCTGGTGGAGCACGGCTTCCGGCTGCCGTCGGCGCTCGACAACCGGCCGCTGCGCTGGGACGAGTTCGAGGCGCGGGTCGGGCAGACGGTGTACCTGTCTGCCACGCCGGGCGACTACGAGCTCGGCGAATCCGGCGGGGAGTTCGTGGAGCAGGTGATCCGGCCGACCGGACTGGTCGATCCGGAGGTCGTCGTGAAACCCACGACGGGCCAGATCGACGACCTGGTCGGCGAGATCCGCGAGCGGGTGGACCGCGACGAGCGGGTGCTCGTCACGACGCTGACGAAGAAGATGGCCGAGGACCTCACCGACTACCTGCTCGACCTGGGCGTGCGGGTGCGGTACTTGCACTCCGACATCGACACGCTGCGGCGGGTCGAACTGCTGCGCGAGCTGCGGCTGGGGGAGTACGACGTGCTGGTCGGCATCAACCTGCTGCGCGAGGGGCTGGACCTCCCCGAGGTTTCCCTCGTGGCCATTCTGGACGCGGACAAGGAGGGCTTCCTGCGATCCGAGAAGTCGCTGATCCAGACGATCGGCCGCGCGGCCCGCAACGTCAACGGCCAGGTGCACATGTACGCCGACAAGGTGACGCCGGCGATGGAGCGCGCAATCTCGGAGACCAACCGGCGGCGCCAGAAGCAGATCGCGTACAACGAGGCGCACGGGCTCGAGCCGCAGCCGCTGCGCAAGAAGATCAACGACATTCTCGACCGGGTGTACGCGGAGGCGGACGACACGGACGCCTCCCTCGGTGCCGGGGCGCTGCCGCTCGGCGGGTCCGCGCGGCGGATGTCGCGCGGCCGCGATGCGGTGGGGGAGCGTTCGGCGGGAATCTATGCCGGGCACGACACCGCCGGCATGGCCCGCGCCGAGCTTGCCGACTTGGCGCAGCAGCTCACCGACCAGATGCTGGCGGCGGCACGCGAGCTGCAGTTCGAGCTGGCGGCCCGGCTGCGCGACGAGATCGCCGAACTCAAGCGCGAGATCCGCGACATGGACACCGCCGGCGTCGCGTAGGCGCCTGCCGAAGTCTTGTGAGGTCGGCTGTCTGCGACTCGATCGTCCACGAGCCGTCCGCCAGCGCCTCCAACATTTTGAGCTCTGCTTCGACGCCGTACCGGCTCAGGACCAGGCAGTCGAGCTCGGCTAGCACCATTTCGGAAACGATGAACGGCCCGGCGGATGCGTCGACCGCAGCGCAAACCGAGTCGTGAGCTTGTTCGAGGCGATCGAAGAACGCGAGCAGGGCACTCGTAACCGGTGTTGATCGACGGTGGCCGAATGCCGGCGAGCAAGCGAATCTGCCCAGCTCAAATCGCCTCTCGAGCGGCGTGCGGATCGTCCCCGAGCAGCGCATCGGCGACGCACCGGCCGCTGCCCAAATCGGTCATCACGAACGACGGCGGATCCGTTACGGCAGCCAGCAGGCGTGGGGCGAGCACCGACCGAGGAAGTATCTGCAGGGCGGCAGTATCGTTACCTCTTCGCGGAGATCGGCATCCCGCAGGACCCGTCGGCGATGTTCACCGGGACTCGGGCGGCGTCATACGAACAGGTCACGACCTGGTCGCCGCTGCCGGCGGGCGAGGGCCTTGCGGCCGTCGTGGCGACCTACCCGATCGACGAGGCGCGTCGGTAGAGCGTCCGCCGAATGACGCCAAGTGGTCCCATCCCGTTGGCGATCCGCGAAACGGACCTGCGGCTTCATGAGGCAATACGCGGATTCGCGACTCAGAGCGCGTAGGGCAACGGATCAGTTCAGGTCCTCCACCGGACAGCGCGCAGCGATGCTGTGACCAGCTCAAATCCCGACGGTGGTGCGCCAGAAAGAGCCTCAGGACTCTCGTGCGTAGCGGCACGGCACCAGACTCCCGTCGCGGGTAGACATGATCCCAACGGCGCGCACCCAGGGCCGGGGGAGCATCGTCAACATCAGCTCGGGCACCACCCTGACCGTGCTTCCCGGGGCCGGCGCCTATGCCGCGTCGAAGGCGGGGCTGAACAAGCTCTCGGCCGTCGCACGGAAGGAGCTCGCGGCCGATGGCATCACCGTGTCAACCGTGTCCCTACATCACGGCGACCGAATTCCATCAGTCGCTGCGCGCTGGCGCTCGCCGCACCGCACCCGGTCGGCTGATCGCCGCGGCCGACACGGCCGAGCATGTCGCGGACGTAATCCTCGACGTGATCCGGTCCGGTGCGGCGGAGGCACGCCTGGTGCCTGAGGATTTCGCCGGGCGCTGAGCAGCTGCTCACGGCCAGCCCGCCCGATGCGCGAGCCGCGTCGTCCCCGCATTAGCTTGAAATGGCGACACAGGTGCGGTATCAACCACTCTCACGCGACGGTAACGGCCCGGCGTCGTCTGGTAGCCATGCCGTGTCCGCGGCGGGTCTCCATCGTCTATGACGTTGTTCGCTCCCGAGAACGCTTCGGGCAGCCACGGCCCGGGAGGCACCGGCCACCGCAAGACCGCTCACCGCGAGGACGAGCGCGGCGGCGACACCGTCGAGCCACCAATGATTCCCGGTCACTATGACCACGAACAGCGTCATCCCCGCATGGAACGGACCGATCATCCGCCAGCGGCCGGCGGCCACGCGCCAGACATACCAGCCGACGGCGAGCGCCCACGCCACATGCACCGACGGCATGGCGGACAATTCGTCCGCGCCGACACCGCCCCCGTAGACCGACTGCCCGTACAGGACCGCGGTGTCCACGACACCGGGGGTTAGGCGGGGCGGCGCGACCGGCACGAGTTGGATCGCCAGGCAGAGGAACGTGGTCAGCGCGAGCACGGTGCGGGCGCGGGCGTAGTTCGCGCGGTGCCGCGCGAACAGCCAGATGAGCAGCGCGATCGTGGCCGGGAAATGCACCACCGCGTAGTAGATGTTCGCGCCCTGGGTGAGCGCGGGAGACCACAGCACCAGGCGCTGCATCGCGGCCTCGCTGCGCCGGCCGATCGTGGCCTGGGTGTGGTCGATCCAGGCGGCACGCGCGAAGGCTCCCGCCGCGTCGCCGCGGGAGAGCCCGCCGACCGCCTGCCACAGCGCGTACAGACCGATCACCACGGCGGCCTCGCGCAGGAACGCGCCGACTACCTGCACCCGGCGCGACTCCCGCCCGCCGGCGAGAACCGTCGCACCGACCCCGGCGACCGCGCAGGCGCCTGCGATGCCGAGCGCGTAGTCCCAGGGCAGTGCCAACGCCATGACGGACAACTATGCCGCAATCGGTCGGGCGGGCTTCGGCGCGGGCCGGTGTTGATGATAGGAAAGGCGTATGACGATCACCCGTGACGGCGCCGCCCTGCCCGACACCGCGGAGGCCGAGGCCGTCCAGTTCTGCAGCGAGCTGATCCGCATTCCTTCGGTGAACACCGGAGATCCCGCCACCATCGGCGACGGCGAGGCGCGGGCCGCGAGGTACATCCAGCAGAAGCTGGAGGAGGTCGGCTACCGGACCGAGTACGTGGAATCCGCGCCGGGCCGGGGCAATGTGGTCTGCCGGCTCGCGGGCGCGGACCCGTCGCGCGGGGCGCTCTTGATCCACGGGCATGTGGACGTGGTCCCGGCCGATCCGGCGGAATGGCAGGTCGACCCGTTCTCGGGCGCCATCCAGGACGGCTACGTGTGGGGTCGCGGCGCGGTCGACATGAAGGACATGGTGGCGATGACGCTCGCCGTTGCCCGCGACCTGAAGCGGCGCGGCGTCGTGCCGCCGCGCGACCTGATCTTCGCCTTCGTCTCCGACGAGGAGGCCGGCGGATTCCACGGCGCGCTGTGGCTGGTGCAGAACCATCCGGAGTGGTTCGCCGGCGCCACCGAAGCGATCAGCGAGGTAGGCGGATTTTCGGTGACGCTGGAGGGGGACCGGCGCGCCTACCCGGTCGCGGCGGCGGAGAAGGGCATCGCCTGGGCGACCCTCACCGCCCGCGGCACGGCCGGCCACGGGTCGATGGCGAACAGCGACAATGCGGTCACTCGTCTCGCCGACGCCGTGGCGCGGCTCGGGCAGCACGAATTTCCGCTGCACCGGACGGCAACGTTGGACGCGTTCTTCGCGGCGGTGACGGAGCTCACCGGCCTGGAGTTCCCGGCGGACGACATCGAGGGGGCGGTTCGGAAGCTGGGGCCGTTCTCCCGACTGGTGCTCGCCACGCTGCGCAACACCGCGAACCCCACCATGCTCAACGCGGGCTACAAGGCCAACGTGATCCCGTCGGTGGCGCAGGCGACAGTCGATTGCCGCGTTCTGCCGGGCACCGAGGCGGATTTCAAGGCGCAGGTTGCCGAGATCGTCGGCGACGGCATCGATATCGACTGGGTGGAGGCCCCGCCGCTGGAATACCCGTTCGAAGGCCCGCTGGTCGACGCGATGACGGCGGCGCTACGGGCAGAGGATCCGGAGAGCTGGCCGATCCCGTATGTGCTCTCCGGCGGCACCGACAACAAGGCGTTCTCGGAACTCGGCATCGCCGGCTACGGGTTCTCGCCGCTGCGGCTGCCGCCCGACCTGGACTTCTCCGCCCTGTTCCACGGGGTCGACGAGCGCGTCCCGGTCGACGCGCTGCACTTCGGCACGCGGGTGCTGTCCCGACTGCTGCGGAACTGCTGAACGCCACTCCACGAGCCACGAACAGGTCGACACCCTTGCTCGGCGCTCACCAGGGTGCGAATCCCCGTCGTCAGTGGGCATTGTTCATCGGAGTTGGACCAGATCGGTACCGCCCCCAAATGCGGCGAGTAGTGCCCAGACGGTGTTGTCAGGCCCCAAGCCGGCGCCGTACAATTGTTTCCTTACCGTCACGTCGACTGGATTCCCAGCGGGATTATTGATTGTGACATTCTTCTGTGCCAGTTTGATGATCGCCGCCGACCCGTCGGCGCGCGTCATTGTAGCCTCGCCAGACGAACTCGTCTGAATGCTATCCCCGTTCGGCAGGAAAACGTCCGTGAGCCCCAGGAAAGAGGACCTTAAAGGGGCCGGCGGAGCCGAGAGCGCGGCCGTCAGTTCCAGCGGCTCGACGAGCGGTGTGACGGCCTCCGCTACTCGAGTCGGTCGGCCCACCAGAAGGTGCAGGCCGTCGGCCCGGAGGTCCATGTCAGAGACGCTGGTGATGTTGCCACCTATTGTGACGGTCTGCGATACCTGCCCCGAGGCTGTGAGTACCTCCAGGACCGGGACGTTGTTCCGCGCAACAACAACGTTGCCTGCCGCGTTGAAGGTGAAGGCCGAGATCCATGTCCCAGGTAATGCTGTGGTTTCCGACAGTGCCCCGGGTGAGGCATACCGGTCTTTCACGGCCAGCTGAATAGAATCGACGGTCCGGGTGCCTGGACTAAACCGGTAGAGAGTGTCATCATCAGACACCCAAATCGACCCGTCTGCTGCTACCTGGAGGTGACTGTTGACGCCGCTGGAGTTGCTACTGCCCAAGAGAATGTGCGAAATCAGTTTACCTGCGGTGCTAAATCCGTTCAGCACCACTTCCGTGCCGTTGAACTCCGACACCCACAGGACCGCGCTGGAAAGCCGGACGTCATGAGCCTCGCCGTGAAGGTGGTACACAAACACAGGTGAGATCACCATTGGGGCCGGCACGACACTTGTCGACGTCTGCCCAGCCTGCGCTGTCACCGACGGTGGAGTGGAGACGGCCGGAGATTCCTGCTGGCCGCAAGCCACCGCCGAAAAAGTGACTGCCAAGGCAATCAGTACCAAGCGGTGACGCGACACCGCTCTTATTCCCATGACGATCCTCCGTGACTATGGAAAAGACTTAAACGACCAGTACGACGCAAGTACGGACAGGTACGGCGAGTTAGCATCCTTAGTGTATCCTTGATAGGTGCCCATCTGAATCTACTGTATGCAGTTCGCATGACAAAGGTTGATCCGCTCTGCGCGGTGTTGGTAGGGCGATAGTGCAGAATTGTGGTCGTATTGCAGTTTCTGGCTCGTATTGAACAATATGGTTGATTTGGCATGATCGTTTCGCGATAGGCAAGCGCAGCGCATTTTCACTTGCGTGGATATTGAGCGCCGGAGCGTGCGGCCGAGTCACGGAGTTCGCGCGCCCGGGGTCGGTATCAAAGGCAGGTCGGCCGCAAAGGCCTCAACGGCGCGGGCGACGAGCCGGGAGATCGCTTGCGGCGCAACGTCACCCGCCGCGACCCGTCCGGGTAGCGCAGCACGTGCGCGAGTTCCCAGCCGGTGAACTCGGCGCGCACCGAGAGCATCACCGCCGCGGCCGACCGGGAGGCGCCGCCGTCGATCCGCAGCGGGCATTACTCGTACTCGTCGCGTGTCCACTGCCACGACCCGGCATCATCCACTGTCATCGTGTGCTCCTCCGGGTCGCAAGGTGCGTCATATTCGGTCAGTCTGCCCGATCACGGGCTCCGGTGCATCCGTGCGGCGACCCCGCGCGCCGCCTGCTGTCAATAGCGGTACGAGCCGGGTGCGGCGGGGCGTGGCGCCCGCGTAGCGCACCGCGCGGGCCACCAGTGGGCCGGCCGCGTGCACCACGGACAGGTGTCGCCGCGCCCGGGTCAACGCCGTGTACACCAAGGGGCGCGACAGCATCCGGCCCGCGTCCGGCGGGAGCACGACGACCACGGCGGGCCACTCGGACCCCTGTGCGCGGTGCACGGTGATGGCCCAGCCGTGCAGCAGGTCACCAAGTGCCTTGCCCGAGATCTCCGCCTCGCCCGAGGGGAACGCGACCAGCAGGGCCTTGCCGGCGGCATCGACGACCGTGCCGACCTCCCCGTTGGCGTACCCGTTGGGCTCGGCCTCGAAGTGGTTGGCGGTGGCCACGACTCGGTCGCCGACATCGAAGCCGCGCACCGTCCCGCCGGACTTTGAGCCAGGGTTGAGCACCGCCTTCAGCGCCTGGTTCAGCGCGCGCGTGCCGGCGGCGCCCGCGTGGATCGGGGTGATTACCTGGATCTGGTCCGCCGGCAGGCCGAAGACACGCGGGATTGAGTCGGTGACCAGCTGCACCACGCGAGTCCGCGCCGCCGCGGAGCCGTCGGTGGGCACGATCACCACCTCACGATCATCGCTGTCCGGGGCAACCAGATCGCCTTTGCGCACGGCGGTGGCGAGCCGCGCGATGGCGCCGCCCTCGGCCTGCCGGTACAGCGTCGAGAGTTCGGTGGTGGGGAACATTCCGGACTCGAGGATGTCGCCGAGCACGCGGCCGGCGCCGATCGAGGGCAGCTGCGCCGGGTCGCCGACGATCAGCAGGTGCGCGCCGTCCGGGATGGCCGCAAGCAGCGCCGCCGCGAGTTCCACGTCCACCATCGACGCCTCGTCCACCACGAGCATCTGGGCATCGAGGCGGTTGTCGGCGTCGTACTCGAAGGTGCTGCCGCGCCCGCCGGCGGCCGGCCGGGCACCGAGCAGGCGATGGATTGTCATGGCGCTCACGGAATCGCCGTCGTCCTGCTGATCTCCCGATACGGCCGCGATTCCGGCCTCGGTCAGGAGCTCCGCGAGCCGCTTGGCAGCCCGGCCGGTCGGTGCGGCGAGAGCGACCGTCACTCCAACACGGCGGCAGCGGCGCACGACCGACGTTACTGTGCGCGACTTGCCGGTTCCGGGGCCGCCGGTCAGGACGGAGACGCCGTGCTCCCACGTCGCGGCGACGGCTCCGCGCTGCACCGCATCCAGCCCATCGTCACCGCTCACGTCGCCGGCTATGCCCGCATCACCGGCGCCACCGGGGCCGCTATCGGACGCCAACGGTTGCGCGCTCGCGACCAGGCGACGGAGATGACGGGCGATGGCGTCCTCCGCATCGGCCAGCGTGCGCCGCGCCACCCACGGCTCCGCCGAGCCCGCGGGGTCACCGACCCTCCGGGCCAGCCCCGCATCGACCGCGGCATCCACCGCCGCGTCCATCGCGGCCGCGGCGTCCACGCCATCCGCCACGCCATACGGGCGCAGCGCCTCGGCGATCGTGGGAACCGGGCTGGCCGTGTGCCCGCTGCGCGCCTGGCGGCCGAGCGCCCAGTCCACCAGGGCCCGGGTCCGTCGCGGATCGTCAGAGCGCACATCGGGCTGGATGCTTCGCGCCAGCCGGTCCGCGTCCGGGATGGAGGCGTCCGGCAGCGCGAGGAGCTGCCACGGATCGGCGGCCAGCACCGCTGCGGCGTCGTCGCCTAGCGCGTCGGCGAGCCGCCAGGCCCATCGGGTGGGGAAACCGTGCGGCACCAGCAGTGTCGCGAGGTCGTATAGCGGGGCGGCCGCGATCCAGGCGCTGTACAGTCGCCGCGCGCGTTTGTCGGTGACGCCCGGAAGCTCCGCCAGGCCGGCTTCGGTAACCTTCGCCGGGTGGTCGATCCCGGCCTCCGCCAGCTGGGCGGCGAGGGCGGGGCCGACGCCCGGCCACAGACCGGATGCGCAGAACTCGGCCAAGACCGAGGTGGCGCGCGATCCGGTAGGCATATCGGCCCGCGAAGCCCCCGTCGACGCCGCACGATTCACGCCTCGCACGGTAGCGTGCCGACCGGACACGCCGGCGGGGTTGTGCACAGAAGGGATCGCGGGCGCGCTGTGTTTTCGACCGTGGTGCGGGCGAGAACGACGTCATATCAGTGAATGACGATGCCAACCGCCGGCCGCGTGGGAACGCTGCCGATGCAGCCAACCCGGCGCTCTGTTACGCCAGAATCGACTCAGGCGCCCGGTCCGCTGACATCGTCGAGCGCGCGCCGGATCTCCGCGGGCAGGGTGACCTCCTCGGCCGCGAGGCCACCGAGCAGCTGCGCCGCGTCCCGCGCCCCGATGATCGCGCTGGCCACCCCCGGGCGGTCCCGGACCCACGCGCACGCGACCGCGAGCGGGGAGGTGCCGAGCCCGTCGGCGGCCGTGGCCACCGCCTCCACGATCCGTGCCGCGGCCGCGGTGCGGTGGTGGCCCACATACTGCTCGAAATGGGTCGAGGCGCCCCGCGAGTCGGCGGGCGTCCCGTGCCGGTACTTGCCGGTCAGCACGCCGCGTCCCAGCGGTGCCCAGGCCAACAGGCCCATGCCGAACGTGGCCGCCGCGGGCAGGATGGAATCCTCCGGTCCGCGGGCGACCAGCGAATACTCCGCCTCGACCGCGACCAACGGCATCCCGGTCGCGCGCAGGTGCGCCGCCTCAGTGGCAAGCTGCCAACCGGTGTGCCCGGACACGCCGGCATAGGCCGAGCGGCCCGAATCGACGGCCGCCTGCAACGCGGAGCAAGTCTCCTCGAACGGAACCGCGGCGTCGAATCCGTGCACCAGCCACAGGTCGACCGTGTCGGTGCCGAGCCGCCGCAGCGAGGCGTCGAGCGCGGAGATCAGCCGCCCGCGCCCGCGCGCACCGACGGTGGTGGTCGCCAGCACGACGGACGAACGCGGCACCACATCCGGGATCAGCGTCCCGAGGATCGATTCGGCGTCGCCGTCGCCATAGATGTTCGCGGTATCGATGAGCGTGCCACCGGCGCCGATGAACGCCTCCAGCTGGGCGGCCGCTTCGTCGGCATCGGTATCCCGCCCCCAGGTCATGGTGCCCAGCCCGAGGCGGGAGACTTCCAGGCCGCTGCGGCCGACTCGACGTTGTTCCATAGGGGAGAACTTACGTGGCCGACCGCCCGGCGGGCGGCGCGGCCGGCGGCTACCGTGGACGTGTCCCGACGCGGCTTCAGACGATCGGTGAGTCGATGCCCGCGATGGACGCTAAAAGATGGACGCTAAAAGATGGACCCTGAAGGATGGACGCTGAAAGGGCGGTGACCGATGCGACTCGGCCTGTCGCTGCCGCTGGTGTCCACCGCGAGCGCGTTGCGGGATCAGGTGTCGCTCGCGGTCGCTGCCGACGCTCTCGGATATGACGCCGTGTGGGTGCCGGAAGCGTACGGGGCGGACGCGGTCAGCGTGCTGGCGACCATCGCGGCGCGCACCGAGCGGATAGGCATCGGCTCCGCGGTGCTGCAGATCCCGGCGCGCACCCCCGTGCTGACCGCGATGACGGCGACCGGGCTTGATGCGCTGTCGGGCGGCCGGTTCCGGCTCGGTCTGGGTGTGTCCGGGCCGCAGGTCTCGGAGGGCTGGCACGGCGTCCGGTTCGCGGATCCGATCGGTCGTACCGCCGAGTATGTCGGCATTGTGCGGGACGCGCTCGCACGCCGCCGGGTGCGCGCGGACGGGAAGCACTTCACGCTGCCGCTGCCGGACGGCCCGGGCAAATCGCTGGTGCTGGCCTTCCAGCCGGAGCGATCGCACATACCGCTGTATCTCGCGGCTGTCGGCCCGCGGAACCTCGACCTGGTGGGGCGGCTGGCGGACGGTTGGCTGGGTATCTTCTTCGACACACAGGACGGCGCGGGGCAGGTCCGCATGATCGCCGAGGCAGCCGTCGCGGCGGGTCGCGACGCGTCCGCGATCGACACGGCGGTGCAGGTGCCGCTGTCCTTCGATGACGACGTTCGGCGCGCCGAGGCGCGCCTGCGCTCGTATGCCGCGCTGTACATCGGCGGGATGGGTTCGAAGAAGGCGAACTACTACCACGAGATCGCCGCCCGCATGGGATACGAGGCGGAGGCGGACCTGGTGCAGGAGCGATTCCTGGCACGCGATTACTCCGGCGCGGCGCAGGCCGTGCCGAGCGAGTTCCTGCAGCGGACCTGCCTGCTCGGCGACGATGCCGCCGTGGCTGCCGGGCTGCACCGGCTGGCGGCGGCAGGGGTGCGCTCGGTGAACATCAACCCGGTGAGCCTGCCGCTCGCGGACCAGATCGAGGCGCTGCGGAACGTCGCCGCCCTCGCGCGGCGGGAGGGGCTCGCCACATGAACACACCACCCGGCGGCTCGGCCGCGTCCGCGCGGCGCGAGCACGGCCACCCGGCGACGCTGATCCTGCTGCGGCACGGCCGGTCGACCGCCAACAGCGCCGGCATTCTCGCCGGCCGGTCGGCTGGTGTCGATGTGGATGCGACCGGGGCGGAGCAGGCCGCCGCGCTGGTCGACCGCCTCGCCGAGTGCCGGATCGCCCGCATCGTCTCCTCGCCGCAGCTGCGCTGCCGCAGCACGGTCGCGCCGCTGGCGGCGTCGCTGGGGTTGGCGGTGACCATCGACGAACGGCTCGCGGAGGTCGACTACGGCGACTGGACCGGGCGGCCGCTGAGCGAGCTGGCGCAGGAGCCGCTGTGGCGGACGGTGCAGACGCATCCGTCCGCCGCGGTCTTCCCGAACGGCGAGGGTTTGGCGGCGGTTTCGGCGCGGGCGGTCGCCGCCGCGCGGGCCCACGCGGCGGTCGTCGGGGAGTCCGGCGCCGTCCTGATCTGCTCGCACGGCGACGTGATCGCCTCGATCCTGGCCGACGCACTCGGCATGCATCTGGATCTGTTCCAGCGTCTCGTCGTCAGCCCGGCATCGGTATCGGTGATCCGGTATACGGCGCTGCGCACCTTTGTGGAGCGGATCAACGACACCGGCTCGCTCGCCGGCATCGGCACCCCCGCGATGGCGCTGGCCGCGACGATGCCGATGACACCGCCGATGACGGAGCCCGCGCCCCACGTGTCCGCAGACGGCTCCACGGCCGCATCCGCTGCCGTCTCCATTGCGGCCCCCGCGGCGGCCCCAGGCGACCCGGCGAACGCCGCGACGGACGGGGTTTTCGACGCGGCAAACGACGGCATGCTGGGCGGCGACCCCAGTGCCCGCATCTGACCGTCCGCATCTGACACACAGACGCGACCGAGTCCCTTCGCAGGATCGGTGACCTAGACTCGACGGTGCCATGTCTCGACAGGTCTACATCTTCCGCTCGCCCGAGAGATTCCTCGCCGGAACGATCGGGCAGCCCGGCGAGCGCGAGTTCTACGTGCAAGCCGTGGAGGGGACGCGCGTCATCTCCGTCGCGTGCGAGAAACAGCAGGTCGCGATACTCGCCGACCGGCTCGGGCTGTTGATCGCCGAGGTCGGCAAGCGGTTCGGCGCGGTGCCGGGGGAGGTCGGCGGCAAGGTTCAACTCGAGGGGACCTTGGCGACGCCGGTCGATGCGGAGTTCCGCGTGGGCACCATGGGCCTCGCGTGGGACGGCGCCGGCTCGCAGGTGATCGTCGAGCTTCTCGCGCTGACCGACGAGGAGGTCGGCGAGGACGTCGTCCTCGAGGATCGCGAGGACGCGCCCGACGCGCTGCGGGTCTTTCTGACGCTCGCAGAGGCACAGGACTTCGCGAAGCATGCGCAGAGCGTCGTGGCAGCGGGCCGGCCGCCGTGCCCGCTGTGCGGAAACCCGCTCGACCCGTCCGGCCACATCTGCCCGCGGCTGAACGGATACCACCGCGGTGCGCGCGCCTGAGACGTCGGCCCCGGCTCCGCCATTCCATCCGCCTATGACGACGATCCGTGGTGGGGCAGAAATCGGCGAGGTCTTACGACGCGGCGAACTCGTACCGGACGGCCTGCTGGTCGATTCGTCGAACCGTGCCTTGGTCGGCAGCGTGACACTTGACCACATCACCGTGCGCTGCGTCTACAAGCCGATCCGTGGCGAGCGGCCGCTGTGGGACTTCCCGGACGGCACCCTCGCCGCGCGCGAGGTAGCCGCCTCGCTGGTCGCCCAGACCGCTGGCTGGGACTGCGTTCCCGCGACCGTGTTCCGGAACGGTCCGCTAGGACCGGGCATGGTGCAAGAGTGGATCGCGGACGCCGAGCCCGATCGAGTCGCGGATCTGCTGCCCGCCGCCGACGTCCCGGACTCGTGGCTGCCGGTGCTCGCGGCACGCGACGAGTCCGGCCGCCGCCTGCTCGTCGCGCATGCGGACGAACCGGCCCTCGCCACGCTCGCCGCCTTCGATCTGGCGGTGAACAATGCGGATCGGAAGGCCTCACACATCCTGGCGACCGCGGACGGGCGGATTCGCGGCGTGGACCACGGGTTAACGTTCCACCGGGAGCCGAAACTGCGCACGATCCTGTGGGGATGGGCCGGCCAGCCGCTGCCGGCGGGCGCCGTCGATGGGTTGCGCCGCCTAGCGGACGCCATGGACGCCACCGACGCCGACCCGGCAGTCTCCCCGGCGGCGCCCCTAGCAAAGTCCCTATCGGCGCTGATCTCGGACGTGGAGATCACGGCCTTGCGGACCCGGATCAGGCGCCTGCTCGCCGAGCCGGTCTTCCCGCTCCCGCCGACGGATCGCACGGCGATTCCGTGGCCGCCGCTGTGAGCCCCGACGCGAGAACCGACGTGAGCGCCGATGTGGGCGCGGACGTAAGCCCGGACGGTTCCGCCGAGCCTGGTTTCCGGTGGGCGTCGGTAGCGGCAGTGCTGGCAGGGGCAGGGACCTCACTCGGCGGCGCCGCGCGCGTCCTCGGCTCGACGGCACGGGCGCTTTTGCTCGACGCCGCCGGCGCGGCGGACACCGTGCTGCGTCGCCCGGCGTCGGCCGTCCCGGCGGATCGCCGGTCGTTCACCCTGCCTGTCCGGGTGCTGATCCTGTCCGACGAAAGCGGCCGCCCGCTGACCACGCCGGACGCCGTGGCGCCATCCTTGGAGAACGCGGACCGGGCCCTGCGAACGGGCGCCTCGATCCGTCTACGGATCACCGGCGTCGACACGGTCGACGAGCCCGCGCCCACCGCCGCGCTCGACCCGCGGTCGAACCGGCGCCTGCTGCTGGACGACATCCGCGGCCACACCGCCTTTCTCCGGCGGCATCTCGCGCGGCGCCCCGCTCTGTCCGTGGTCGGCGACCCCGTCACCGTCGTCGTGGTCCGCACCATCGCCGGACGCACCACCGGCTGCTCCCTGGGCATGTCCGCCGACTGGGTCATCTGCCAGGCGAACCTCTTCGACGCCGGCAGCCCGCGTACCTACGACGAGACGGTGCTCGCGCACGAGCTCGGCCACGCGCTGAACCTGCCGCATCACCACCATCGGAACAACCTCATGTACCCCGTGTCCTCACCGCCTGACGACGTCCGAGGCACCGCGCTCCGCGCCTGGCAACGCGCGGTACTGCACGTCAACCGGCACATCGTCCCCCCGTCCTGATCAACACGCCCACATGAGCCGATAGGCTGATCGGCGTGCAGGCTTGGTCCCCTCCGGCGATTCCACCGGTCACCCGACCGCTGCCGGATCTCAACCTGTTCGACACCTCCACCGGGTCGGTGCGAGCGACGACGCCGGGACCGACCGCGCGCATGTACGTCTGCGGGATCACGCCGTACGACGCGACACATATCGGCCATGCTGCGACCTACGTCGCGTTCGACCTCGTGCACCGGTACTGGCTCGCCGCGGGGCACGCGGTCGACTACGTCCAGAACGTGACAGATGTCGACGATCCGCTCCTTGAACGGGCGCAGCGGGACGGGATCGATTGGCGTGACCTGGCCGCCGAGCAGATCCAACTGTTCCGATCGGATATGACGGCGCTGCGGGTCGTTCCGCCGACGCACTACGTCGGCGCAGTGGAAGCCGTCGGCGAAGTGGTCGAGGCAGTGGACAAGCTACTGGCCTCCGGCGCTGCCTACCGCGTGGACGACGACGCTTACCCGGACGTGTACTTCGACATTCGCACGACCGGGCACTTCGGCTACGCATCGGGGTACGACGAACCGACCATGCTGCGGCTGGCGGCCGAACGCGGCGGGGATCCGTCGCGGCCGGGCAAACGGCAGCTGCTGGACCCTCTGCTGTGGCGCCTGGCCCGGCCGGGCGAACCCTCGTGGGAGGCGCCGATCGGTCGAGGCAGACCCGGCTGGCACATCGAGTGCGCGGCGATCGCCGTCCACCGCCTCGGGCCGCAGATCGACGTGCAGGGCGGCGGCTCCGACCTGATTTTCCCGCACCACGAATGCTCCGCGGCGCACGCCGAGGCGTGGACCGGTCGGCATCCGTTCGCCGGCCATTACGTGCACGCCGGGATGATGGAACTCGACGGCGAGAAGATGTCGAAATCCCTCGGCAACCTCGCGTTCGTGTCGACGCTGGTGGCCGGCGGCGCCGACCCGGCCGCGATCAGGGTGGCACTGCTCGCGTCGCACTACCGCAGCGACCGGCCCTGGTCGGACGATCTGCTGGCGCGGGCCGCGACCCGATTGGCGCGGTGGCGTGCGGCCGCTGCCCGCCCCGGAGCGGCGCCGGACGCGGAGATGACGACGTTCGTGGCCGCGCTCGCGGATGATCTCGATACGCCACGGGCGCTGTCCGTCCTGGACGCCTGGGCCGAGGATGGCTCGCTGGCCGGGGCGCAGATGGCACGCACGGTGGACGCCCTGCTCGGGGTCGACCTCGCGTGACAGGTCACTGAGCGCGCCGAGCCCGTCGCGCGCGGTGCTCTCAGCGGGCGCTGCCCGGCTTCGGCCGGCGGCGGCGCAGATACCGCTGGAACTCCTCGGCGAGCGTGTCGCCGGACATCGGTTCGATCGCCACGGCCTCATCGTCGCGCTCCTGCAGAGCTCGCACGTAGTCGCTGATCTCCGAATCCTCGGCCGCGATCTGCGTGACCTGCTCCACCCATTCGTCCGCCTGCTCCGGCAAACCACCGACCGGGACTTCGATGTCGAGCGCCTCCTCGACAGTGCGCAGCAATGCCAGGGTGACCTTCGGCGACGGCGGATCCGACACGTAATGCGGCACGGCGGCCCACAGGGTGATCGCCGGAATCCCGGCGGCCACCGCGGCGACCTGAACGGCCGAGGTGATGCCGGTCGGGCCCTCGTAGCTCGACGCGGCGAGCCCCAGCCGCTCCGCGGTCGGCGCATCGTGGGCCGACCCGGTGATCTGGATCGGCGTGGTGTGGGCGACATCGGCGAGAAGCGCACCGAGCGTCACGATCATCGAGACGTCCGCGCTCAGGGCGACGTCGATGAGCGCCCGACAGTAGGTGCGCCATGCGAAACTCGGCTCAATCCCGTGCACCAACAGCACGTCATGGGGGGCGTTCGGCAGGTAGCAGGCGGTGATCCGCGTGGTCGGCCAGGAGAAGTCGCGGGTCACGCCGTCACGGATCGTCACCACCGGGCGGCTGACCTGGAAATCGTAGAAACGCTCCGGATCGAATTCCGCGAACTCCTCGGCATCCCAGGTGAGGCTCAGATGCTCGACCGCGGCACTCGCCGCATCGGCCGCATCGTTCCATCCCTCGAACGCCGCGACCATTACGGGATCGCGCAGGGGGCGCTCACGCATCACGGTGCAAGCCTACGTGGGCCGCCCACTACCCTGGGCAGGTGACCGACCGCCAGATCAACGCATCACCGCACTCCGGAATCGACACGTCATCGCTGCTCGACGCGATGACCCGGCGCGTCATAGTGGCGGACGGGGCGATGGGCACCATGCTTCAGGCGGCCGATCCCAGCCTCGACGATTTCGCCGGTTTCGAGGGCTGCAACGAGATCCTGAACGTCACCCGGCCGGAACTCGTGGCGTCCGTGCACCGCGCGTACCTCGACGCTGGCGTGGACGCCATCGAGACGAACACCTTTGGCGCCAATTTGGCGAACCTCGGTGAATACGGCATTTCGGATCGCATCGCCGAGCTGGCCCGGGCCGGGGCCGAGATCGCCCGGCGCGCCGCCGACGAGTATGCGATGCCCGCCTCGCCGAAGTTCGTGCTGGGGTCGGTCGGTCCCGGCACCAAGCTCCCCACGCTGGGGCACACGACCTTCGCCGCGCTGCGCGACGCCTATGCCGAGCAGGTGGCCGGGATGCTCGACGGCGGCATCGACGCGGTGCTCGTCGAGACGAGTCAGGATCTGC
>OFTX01000537.1_pt1 | contig 19391 bp, 15 predicted proteins | sample 1775051 | NCBI WGS metagenome assembly OFTX01 (sample SAMN08195772, study PRJEB24354) | sludge metagenome | isolation source: sludge from phenol fed wastewater aerobic bioreactor A | place: India: Nagpur | collected 2016-09-15
ACCCGTGTGAAAGTAGGTAATCGTCAGGCTCCCCTTAAAAACCCCTTGCTACACAGTAGCAAGGGGTTTTTGCTTTGCATCCGCGATTTGTGTGGCCAGTGCCTGGAGATTCGAAGCAAAAAGCCGATCGATGTCATGGCGCATGATGCACGCGTCCGATTGACCTGCCCCCGATAAACCGGGTCACCTAACCCCCGCCGAATTCCGTCGGGTCAGCGAATGTGGTTCAAACACCGGGGCCGTGAATCTCTAGACACCAGTGGTACGAAAATATCCGTCAGGTCAGGTTCGCAGCCAAACGACGCAAGTATCCCTTTGCGTGAACCCGTTTGCCCGGATGACCGGATAGGCGTCGATCCGGGCTTGCCGCTGCTGCCACACGTCCACACGTCCACACGACCACACGACCGATTAGCCCGCATGGGATGTCACGAGCCGACGCCCTCGGTTGAGGTGTACGTCCATGAGACGGCGACTCAGACCGAAACTGAAGCAGATCACGGCGCGACAAACAACATAGTCAACTTATTCGGGCGCAACCAGTCCTGCTGACCTGACCTACCTCAGGAAAACACAGGCACCCCAAAAATGCCTGCAGAAACATTTCGCGACAACGTCGGCTTAACGACCCGTAGCCAGCACGCGACGCACGATCACGATGCAGATCCCGGAGAAGACGATCAACGCCAGCCATTCCGCCGTTGGGGCGAAACCGTTGCCGACGATGGCGAGCGGGGCGTCGGAGCCGGTGAAGCCGACCACCATGGCCATCGCAACGCCGACCAGGCTTTCACCGACGATCAGGCCCGACGCCAGCAGCACGCCGCGCCGTTCCGCTGCTTCGGCGAATGGGGCGAAATCCTTCCCCTGGGCTTGCGCACGCGATCTGAGCACACGTTGTGCGATCCAGCCAAGCACGGCGCCGATGACGAGTACGGAGCCTACCGTCGGCGGCAGATAGATTCCGATACCGACGGCAATGACCGGCACACGTGCGACGCCACCGCGCTTGGCCAGCGCCGCGTCGATCGCGATGAGCGCCACACCGAGCAGCGCGCCGATGCCGAGCATCGACCAGTCAAGCTGATGCGTGAAGATGCCTTTCGCGATCGCCGTCATCAGAATCGCCTGCGGGGCCGACAATGCCTGCGACGGGTCCATACCCGGACGCGGCAGTGCATCCATGAATCCATACGCGTTGTACAGCAGATTCAACACTGGCGGAATCACTGCCGCTCCGACCACGCAGCCAACGAGCAATGCCACCTGCTGACGCCACGGGGTCGCGCCAACGAGCCAACCCGTCTTTAGATCCTGCAGGTTGTCGTTCGAAATCGTGGCAATCGCGATGACGGCTGACGTCGTGAACAGCGCGAGCGCAATTCCGAGCTTGCCGCCACCACTGGCGTCAAGCAGCCCGCTGGCCTGGCTGACGCTCAGGATAAGCAGCGATACGAGCACCACCGCGACGATGCCGATGCCCGAAATCGGGCTGGCCGACGACCCCACGAGTCCCGCCATATACCCGCACGCCGCCGCCACGAGAAAACCGAACACCACGGCAAACACCACGCTGCAAATCACCAGCGTCGCAATGCCGCCGAACGACAATGGCGCGTCCGCGAGAAAGATGCCGAACGTCACGACCCAGACCGCAACGCAAAGGAGTGTCAGTCCGATCACCCAGTAAGGCGACAGATCCTGCTCAGTGCGCGCGAGTGTCACCGCCTTGCCTTGGGCGCCGCGCGACTGTCCCAGCGCCGCGAACGACGTCTTCACCCCGTCGACCATTGGTTTGGCGAGCGTGATGAGCGTCCAGATGGCGGCCACGCCGATGGTCCCGGCGCCGATGAATCGTACCTTGTGCTGCCAAAGCCCGTTGGCAAATGCGGCGATCGCCTGACCGTCCGCATTGGGCGTAATCGTCGTGAGCACTGGCACCGCAATTCCCCAGCTCAGCACGATGCCGAGCAGAATCGCCAGGCCCGACACGATACCGATGAGATATCCCGCGCCGATAAGCGCCAACGAGAATCCGGTCGTGAGACGGAAGACGGCCGCTCCCGCCGGTACCCATGCGGTGATGCTCTCGCCGAGCACCTTCAGGCCGGTCGTGGCGAATGCGAACAATGCCGAGACCACACCGCCGAACGCAATTTCGCGCACGCCGCTCGACGCCTCGCCAGGCGACTTCCCTTCAGCCGACGACACGCCGTCTCCCTCGCTGCCGACGCGAAGAATTTCCGCCGCGGCCACGCCTTCCGGATAAGGCAACTCGCTGTCGACCACCATGGCACGACGCAAGGGAATGGTGAACAGCACGCCGAGAATGCCGCCGGACGCGCAGATCGCGAGCGTCAGACCGAAGGGAAAGCCCTGCCAGTGGCCGATCATCAGCAAGCCGGGAAGCACGAAGATGATCGACGAGAGCGTGCCGGCCGCAGACGCCTGCGTCTGCACCATGTTGTTCTCGAGGATGTTTCCCCCGCGAAGCGCCCGCAGCACGGCCATCGAAATGACGGCGGCCGGAATCGAAGAAGAGAACGTGAGCCCGACTTTCAGGCCAAGGTAGACATTGGAAGCGGTGAACACCACGGTGATCAGCGCGCCGAGAATCATGCCGCGTACCGTCAGCTCCGGAAGAGAGACGTCGTCGGGAATTCGGGTCGGATGGGATGCCATGTACGAATAGGGGGGATTTTCGCCCAATGGGAAAGTGGCGCAAATTGTATGCGCCTCCGTGGTGCATCGCCACTCCTGTTGAACACCGTAGAACGCGCGTTCAACTCGCATTTTCCGATGCAAATTTCGCGCGTCGCCTTCTCACTAATAGCGTCTACGAGACATTTCTGCCGAGGTCATTCTGACTCATCTGTTCACTAGATGGGTTCCAACTTTTATCAATCGGTTTATTGATGGATCATGCGGGTTTTCCCCTAATTCAGGCAAACCATGCCGTTCCCGGGGGAGGCGAAATCCAGAACTCATGTGCGACAACAGGAGCAGTCCGATGGCCAGCCTTCAAACTTTGCCGAAACCCGTGACCGGGATGACCGGCGCCCGCCGCTGGCTGGTGCTGGCCGTTGTGTCGGTGGCGTTGCTGCTCATCGTGATCGACATGACGGTGCTGTACACGGCGTTACCGCGTCTGACCCATGATCTTGCGGCAACGGCGTCCGCGAAGCTGTGGATCGTCAATGCCTACGCGCTTGTCGTGTCGGGCCTGCTGCTCGGCATGGGCACGCTTGGCGATCGGCTTGGCCACAAGCGCCTCTTCCTTGCGGGGCTCGCCGTATTCGGCGCAGCGTCGCTTGCCGCGGCGTTCGCGCCCGAGGCGGGCAGCCTGATCGTCGCCCGTGGGGTGCTCGGCGTGGGGGCGGCCATGATGATGCCCGCCACGCTCTCGCTCATCCGCCTCACGTTTACCGATACCCACGAGCAGGCGCTCGCCATCGGCATCTGGGCGTCGGTGGCTTCGGGAGGTGCGGCGTTCGGTCCGATCGTCGGGGGCGCATTGCTCGAGCACTTCTGGTGGGGATCGGTCTTCCTGATCAACGTGCCGATCGTGCTCGTGGCGATCCCGCTGGCATGGTGGCTGATTCCCAAAGGGCGAGCGACGTCCACGCGGCCGTGGGATGGGTTCGGCTCGCTGCTCTTCATGGCGGGCCTGATCGCGGTGACGTACGCGATCAAGGGCGCGGGCAAGCCCTCGCCCGAATGGCTCGCGGTGGCCGTTGCGCTGGCGGTAGGCGCGATGTTCCTCTGGGCGTTCGTGCACCGTCAGCGGCGCAGCGCGGAGCCGCTGCTCGACTTCACGTTGTTTCGCAATCCGGCCTTCGCGGGCGCCGTCGCGGCGGCATCGATGGCCGCGGCCGCCCTGATCGGCATGCAACTTGTCTTCAGTCAGCGCTTGCAACTGGTGCTCGGCTACTCGCCGCTCGAGGCCGGCTGGGCCAATATGCCGCTCTCGCTGGCGGCATTCGTGGCGGGCCCGATCGCCGGGCGCGTGCTGCCGCGTCTGGGCAGCACGCGTCTTCTGCCGATTGCCTTGCTGATGTCGGCGGCCGGCATGGCAGGCTATCTGGTCGTGCGTGACATGGGGCTGGCGTTGTCGATCACGTCGCTCGCGATGCTGGGGCTTGGGGTCGGTGCGACGATGACGGCGGCGTCGAGCACCATCATGCAGAGCGCGCCGCCCGAGCGCGCCGGCATGGCGGCATCCGTCGAAGAGGTGTCGTACGAGCTCGGCGGCGCGCTCGGCGTTACGTTCATGGGCAGCCTGCTGACGGTCGTCTACGGTCGTGCGATGGATGTGCCGCAAGCGGCGGGGCTGCCGGATGCTGTGCGTGACAGTCTCGACGAAGCGCTGCTCGTCGCCGAACATTTGCCGGCACCCACGGCCAACGCGCTCACGGCGCTGGCCAACGCGGCGTTCAATCAGGGCTTCGACGCCGTGATCGGCGCCGGCGCGTTGTTGCTGTTCGCTACGGCCGTGTGGGGCCGGTGGCATGCGCGGGTGCGTTAGCCGGCGATACGATGGCGCGGGAGGTGCCAATACTGGCATCTCCCGCGTCGTTCAGGACCAGGCATCGGGCGACGCCTAGCGCAGCGAACACGACAACCAATGCGCGATACGTACGCCATCGAGTCGCGAGCCCTCAGGGGTATCGCTGCCGAGCATCGTCACGATCACAGGGCGCTGCTTGTGCACCATGACCCGCATCACCATGTTGTGCCCCGATTCATTGATGAAGCCCGTCTTCTGGACGCTGGCGTGTACCTTGCCGTAGCGGACCAGCCGGTTGGTGTTGACGTATTGCAACTGCCCCTTGCCGGTACGCACGCGTTGCTGATGGTCGATCGAGTACCGGCGGATGAGCGCATAGCGATTCGAGGCACGCACGAGTCGCGCGAGTTCGCGCGCGGTGGACACATTGCGGGGCGACAGGCCCGTCGAATTCTCGAAGCGCGTGTTGGGCATGTTCAGTGCGCGGGCCTTGGCGTTCATCGCGGCGATGAATGCCGGTCGTCCGCCCGGGTAATCGCGGCTCAGTGCCGCTGCGGCGCGATTCTCCGAGGCCATCAACGAGATGTGCAGCATGTCCGCACGCGACAGCGTCGAACCCACGAGCAGGCGCGAGCGCGTGAATTTGAGGGTATCGAGATCGGCTTGGGTGACTGTGAGCGGCGTGCGCATCGACGGGCCGCTATCGAGCCACACCACGGCCGTCATCAGCTTCGAGAGTGAAGCGATGGGCCGTACCTGGTCCGCATTCTTTGCGAAGAGCGGCGTGTGCGTCTTTTCGTCGACGATGTAGACCGCGCGCGAAAACAGGCGTTTTCTCGACGCCGGCGTGAAGCCGCAACGCGCGAGCAGTCGGGGTTTGGCACTGACCTGGGGCGCGGGCGACTTTGCCGCGTTCGCCGCCTTCGCGGATTTTACCGACCTGGCCGCGGCCTTCGGCACCGGCTTGCGGTGCGCGACCGTCGGCGAGCGCCGCGCGGCCGCCCTCGCGTGGCGCGGTGACTTCGCGTGCCTGCGCGCCTGATACCCTTTGCGCGTCGGCAGTGCTTTCGCATGACGCGTCGCACGCTTGCGCGAGTGGCTCGCGGTCGCCGTTTTCCGATGGGCCGATTTCGCGCTCGCCTTGGCGGTGCTCTTCTGCTTGACCGCATCGTTCCGCCGCTTGCCTGTACTTGTGGTGTGGGTGCTCGCGGCGAGCGCGTCGCTCACCGGCAGACCCGCAATGAGCAGTATCACGCCGAAGAGCATGAAGCGGGCGAGCGCGATCGTGCGCGGCGGCAGGCGGTAGAGACGGGGCAGGTCGGGGCTGAGCGGCAGGTACCACAAGGCGGACATCTTCACGCGGTTCCGTAGTGAGAGGGTGACGGGCGACGCGTGCATGCAGAGAAACACGACTGCGCACGGCGGAGAACCGTCGCGCAGGACGCGGGCGCAATACACGGGGAAACCTGTTGGACGGCCCGCTCGCGTGGAGTTCCTGAATTTCTCGATGGTGTATTACAAAAAGTTACAAAAGTGGGCGCTTCGGTGTACGAATTCAGCAACGCTCGACCATCGCGAGGCGCGTCGGCTGTCGTGATTCGGCCAGCGAGCCTCGTCATCCGGCCAACCCGTGCAGCGACGACATGACGGCGTCGGCAAAAAAGCAGGGCCGCGAGCGCGGCCCTGGCGTCCTGTCGGATCCGGACGTTGCCCGGATCGCACCGCACTCTCAATAGCCGAGGGCCAGTCCTGTGTTGCGACGCGGGTCATTCGCGCCGTAGTAGCGGTTCTTGCCGACAGGCTTGCCGCCGAGTGACGGCGCGCCGACGAGAATCGCGGCCACGTGGTTGGCCGGTTGCGGGCCCGCGAACTTCTGTCCCCAGCTCTCCAGAATCTTCTGCGTGTCGGGGCTCAGCGCGAACGCTTCGATGTTGGTCGCCTCCGGCATCCACTGCTGGTGGAAGCGCGGTGCGTCGACGGCCTCCTGAAGCGTCATGCCGTAATCGATGACATTGAGCATCGTCAGCAGCGTGGCGGTAATGATGCGGCTGCCGCCCGGGGTTCCCACGACCATGACCGGCTTGCCGTCCTTCGTGACGATGGTCGGGCTCATTGACGACAGCGGACGGCGGCCCGGCCCGATCGCGTTCGCTTCACCCTGGATCAGACCGTACAGGTTCGGCACGCCCACCTTCGCGGTGAAGTCGTCCATCTCGTCGTTGAGCAACACGCCGGTGCCGTTGGCCATGACCTTCGCGCCGAACCAGTCGTTGAGCGTGTAGGTGACCGACACGGCATTGCCGTCCTTGTCGATGATGGAGTAGTGCGTGGTATTGCTGCCTTCGTGCGGCGGCACCCCTGGCTTGATCTCTTGCGAGATGCCGGCCTTGTGCGGGTCGATGGCCGCGCGAATCTTGGCGGCGTAGTTCTTGTCGAGCAGATGGGCGATCGGATTGTTCACGAAATCCGGGTCACCCAGATAGCTGTTGCGGTCGACATACGCATGACGCATGGCCTCGATGGTGTAGTGCACGCTCTGGGCCGAGTGAAAGCCGAGGTCCTTCATCGGGTAGCCTTCGAGAATGTTCATGATCTCGCAGATCACCACGCCGCCGGAGCTCGGGGGCGGCGCCGAGACCACGTGATAGCCGCGATAGTCGCACTCGACCGGTGCCAGTTCGCGCGTCTTGTACTGATCGAGGTCGGCCTGCGTGATGATGCCGCCGCCGGCCTTCATCGACGCGACGAGCTTGTCGGCGACTTCTCCCTTGTAGAATCCGTCAGTGCCCTTGGCGCTGATCAGCTTGAGCGTACGCGCGAGATCCTTTTGCACGAGGCGCTCGCCGGGCTGAAACGGCTGGCCCTTGTTCAGGAAGATGGCGCCCGAGTTGGCGCGATCCTTTTCGAAATCCTTGGTCGATGTCCAGAGCATGTCCGCATCGCCCTGTTCGAGCACGAAACCCTTTTCGGCGAGCGTAAGGGCCGGCGCGATCAGTTGCTGGCGCGTTTTCGTGCCGTATTTCTCACGCGCATATTCCATGCCCGACACGGTGCCCGGCACACCCACGGCCAGATAGCCGGTGGTCGAGGCGCCCTTGATGACGTTGCCGTCCTTGTCGAGATACATGTTCGCGGTGGCAGCGAGCGGCGCCTTCTCGCGGAAGTCGAGGAAGGTCTTGCGGCCGTCGGCGAGCTGGATCGTCATGAAACCGCCGCCGCCGAGGTTGCCCGCGGCCGGATACACCACGGCCAGGGCGTAGCCCACCGCAACGGCGGCATCGACGGCGTTGCCGCCGGCTTTGAGCACGTCGACGCCGACTTTCGAGGCGAGATGCTGGGCCGTCACGACCATGCCGTTCTCGGCGCCGACCGGCGCCTGCGATGCCGCGTGAACGTTGAACAGCGCACAGCTCAGGGCCGTGGCGAAGAGCGCTTTGGTGAAGGTTGGATTTTTCATCGTCTTTCTATGGTTCTTGTCTGAGCGAGATGGGCGAGATGAACGAGAGGAACGGCTAACAACCACAAACCACCACTTCCATTTCCACTGCGCCGACGACGGACGATGCGTGACAGGCAACTCGCCCGCATCCCCGAGAGAGGGACGCCGGCGACGTCTCCGTTGCCATGCCGCCGCGCGTGAGCGTTCCGTCGACTAACGAACGGTAACGCAAAATGGGTAATTGGGGAAAGATGCAACGAAAGTCCTGACGGCGGGCCGCAACGAGGTTTCGCGCCGCACTGGACAATTCGTCTCAATGGGGCCACTCCCGCGCCGGTGCTGGCGGAGCGCGATAAAGGGTCAGATGTCGGCCGCGAACATCTGCGATGAAACTGGGAGAATCGCCCGGCAAGACGTGGGCAAAAGTTCGGAAAAGTCGGAAAAGCCTCGGCGTCCTATGCGGGCCCGTTGTGCATCCGCCACGCCTGGGGTCAGACGAGCAAGTCTTCGTAGAACGCGCCGAAAGGGCGCGTCGGGTGGGCAATCTGGATCTCGAGGATCCACAGACCGCCGTTCGGGGTGTCCGCCAGGTCGCCGAGCTTGCCGCCCTTGTAGATGGCGTGGGGAAAGTCGCTCACGCGATGGCCCCTGATGTCGAGGTTGAGCACCCAGCCCATCGCCTCGGCCTGCGCTTTCGCGAACTGGTACAGGGCCTGGCCGCTCACGCCGTGCTCGCGCCAATGGGCGTGCACGACGTCGAACAGACGCCGCGCGTCGCGGGCGCAACGCTGCATTTCCGGATCGGTGCCTGTCGTGCGGGTAAAGCCGCAGTCGCCTTCGTGCGCGCCGAACACCACGCCGATGTCGATGAAGTAGATGTCGTCGTCTCCGAGCACCGGGTCGACGTCGCTGCGCTCGCTGAAGGTGCGCAGCGTATTCTCGCCGAAGCGGATCAGTACGGGATGCCAGATGCGGTCCATGCCCAGTGTGCCGAGCAGCGCCTTGCCGGCGGCGATCGCTTCCGATTCGCGCATGCCGGGTTTGATGAGCGCCGCGATCTTCTCGGTCGCTTCCCAGGTCAGCGCCTGCGCGCGCCGCATGGCGGCGGCGCTGTACTTTGCCCCGACCGCTTCTCGTTGTGCCAACTCCATCGAATTTCTCCACTGAATGGCGAGCACGCGGGCTTCCATTTCGTTCTCTGGCTACCACCACAGGTGGACGAGGCGGCGCTCGTGGCCGCGCTGCGCGAAGCGGGCGTGTTCGTGGAAGGATTGCGGGAATTCACGCGCTCGTCGCTCGCGGCGTCGGCGTCGGCGCCGGCGCTGGTGGTGGGCTACGCCGCGCTCGACGATGCGCGGCTGCCGCAGATCGCAACCCGGATTGCCGCCCACGTCTGGGCTGCCGTTGCGGCGGCAGCGTGAAGCCGCCGCACGCCGCGCGAATCCATCGCCGCGTGATTCAATCGGCGCGCTTGCGCAGTTCGAGGCGAATGACGAACCATCCCGCCACCGCCGACATGATGGCCAGCGCGTACCACGTCAGCAGATAGCTCATGTGATTGTTCGGGAACTGCACCACGGTCAGGCCGCCGACGGGATAATCGCGTACCGCCGCCGTCCCGGTCATGGCTTCGGCGTCGCCGCGCACGGCGTTGCCTGCCGCGCTTGCGCCAGGCTTACCGTCTGCGTCGACGAAGTAGGGCGCGACGTCGGCGGCCGCGAGACCGCGAGCGGCGGCGATGGCAGCAACATCCCGCGAATACCAGAGATTCTCCGACGGCACGTTCTTGCGCAGAAAGCCGCCACCCGTCTCGGGCATGCGGAGCAGGCCGGTGACCACGACCTCGCCGGCGGGCGTGGGCGGCACGGCCTCCTTCCAGCCCGGCGGCACGAAGCCGCGGTTGATCAGCACCTCGCTGCCATCGGCCGTGCGCAGCGGGGTGAGTACCCAATATCCGCCGCCCAGGTCGGTGACCGCCTGCACCAGCGTGTCCTTGTCGAACGCGTAAGTGCCGCGCAGCGAGACATGCCGGTACTCGTCGCCAGCCGCGTTGACGCCCGGCCATTGCGCGCGTGTCGGTGCGGGCGTGGCCGGCGCGTGCACACGCGAATTCACGCGCTCGATCAGATCGAGCTTCCACGCCCGACGATGCAACTGCCAGGTGCCGAGCGAGGTGAAGACACCCACCAGGGCCAGCGTGATCACGCCGAGAATGACCAGCCGGAAGGGGGAGGAGCGGGAGGGCGCACCGGAAGTGCGCGGGGGACGCTGTGCGTCCCCCGAATCGTGAAGTCGATTGCTGCTCAAGGGAAATGCCGTTCAGGGAAGGTTCTTCGTATCCTGCATCATACCCGGCATCATGTTCTGGTTCAGGTGATACATGACCCAGAGCGACCCGGACAGGGTAATGACCACGAGCACGATCGTGAAAATCAGCGAGAGCAGGTTCCAGCCACCCTCGGATCTGCCGTTCATGTGCAGGAAGTAAATCATGTGCACGACGATCTGAATCGCGCCCAGGAACAGGATCATGATCGCCGTCGTGCTCGATTTCTCGAACACACCGCCCATCACGAACCAGAATGGTATCGCGGTGAGAATGATCGACAGGATGAAGCCCGTGGCGTAGCCGCGCAGGGTGCTGTGCGGGCCTTCCTCGTGATCGTGGTCGTGATCGTGGTCGTGACCATGACCGTCGGCGTCGTGCAGGGTCGAATCGTGGGCGCTCACGGCAGCACTCCCATGAGATAGACAAAGGTGAAGACGCCGATCCACACGACGTCGAGAAAGTGCCAGAACATCGACAGGCACATCAGGCGGCGGCGGTTGGGCGCGGTGAGGCCGTGCTTGCCGACCTGCACCATGAGGGTGATGAGCCAGATGATGCCGAACGTCACGTGCAGCCCGTGCGTGCCCACCAGCGTGAAGAACGACGACAGGAACGCGCTGCGCCACGGCCCCGCGCCTTCGTGAATGAGGTTGGCGAACTCGTAGAGTTCGAGCGAGAGGAACGCCGCGCCGAGCAAGCCGGTGATCGCCAGCCACCCGAGCGTGGCGCCCTGGCGGCGCTTCTGCATCTCGAGCATGGCAAAGCCGTAGGTGATCGACGAGAGCAGCAGGAACGTCGTGTTCAGGGCGACCAGCGGCAACTCGAATAGCTCGGCGCCGGTCGGTCCGCCCGCGTAGTTGCGACCGAGCACGCCATACGCCGCGAAGAGGCAGGCGAACACGAGACAGTCGCTCATCAGGTAGACCCAGAAGCCGAGCAGCGTCCCATTGGGCGGGTGGTAGTCGCTCGTCATCATGAACTTCAGCTCGCCGTCGCGCGGCGGCGCCGGCGTGTGGGCGCCGAGCGGGGCGCCGCCTGCCGGGAAGGTTGCGGTCGTGTCAGACATGCTGGGCGAGCAGTCGCGTGCGCGCTGCCTCCGTGTGTTCGACCTGATCGGCCGGGATGTAGTAGTCGCGGTGATAGTTGAAGGTGTGACCGATGGCGACCGCCAGCAAGGCGACGAATGCCACGATCACCACCAGCCACATGTGCCAGATGAGTCCGAACCCGCACACCGTGGCCAGCCCGGCAAGGAAGATGCCGGCCGAGGTGTTCTTCGGCATATGGATCGGAATGAAGCCGTCCATCGGCCGCTTGAAGCCTTGTTGCTTCATCTGCCACCAGGCGTCGTTGTCATGCACGAGCGGGGTGAAGGCGAAGTTGTAGACCGGCGGCGGCGACGAGGTCGACCATTCGAGCGTACGGCCGTGCCATGGATCGCCGGTGTCGTCGCGCAACTGGTCGCGGCGCAGGAAGCTCACGACCAGCTGGATGATGAAGCAACCAATACCGATCGCGATGAGCAGCGCACCCACCGCGGCGATCTGGAACCAGATTTGCAGCGACATGTCGTCGAAGTGACTCACGCGGCGCGTCACGCCCATCAGGCCGAGCAGGTATAGCGGCATGAAGGCGACATAGAAGCCGATGAACCAGAACCAGAACGAGCACTTGCCCCAGAACGGATCGAGCCGGTAGCCGAACGCCTTCGGGAACCAGTAGGTAATGGCCGCCATGATGCCGAAGATCACGCCGCCGATGATCACGTTGTGGAAGTGCGCGATCAGGAACAGACCGTTGTGCAGCGAGAAGTCGGCGGGCGGCACGGCCAGCAGCACGCCGGTCATGCCCCCGATCACGAACGTCACCATGAAGCCGACGGTCCAGAGCATGGGCACTTCGAAGCGGATCCGGCCGCGGTACATGGTGAACAGCCAGTTGAAGATCTTCGCCCCGGTCGGTATCGAGATGATCATCGTCGTGATGCCGAAGAACGAATTCACGCTCGCCCCCGAGCCCATCGTGAAGAAGTGGTGCAGCCACACGAGGTAGGACAGCACCGTGATCACGACCGTGGCGTACACCATCGACGCATACCCGAACAGACGCTTGCCCGAGAACGTGGCCACGACTTCCGAGAACACGCCGAACACGGGCAGCACGAGAATGTAGACCTCGGGGTGGCCCCAGATCCAGATGAGGTTCACGTACATCATGGCGTTGCCGCCGAGATCGTTCGTGAAGAAGTTGGTGCCGGCGTAGCGATCGAGCGCGAGCAGCGCCAGCACGGCGGTAAGCACCGGGAAAGCCGCCACGATCAGCACGTTGGTGCACAGCGAGGTCCAGGTGAAGACGGGCATGCGCATCATCGTCATGCCGGGTGCGCGCATCTTCACGATGGTCACGAGCAGGTTGATGCCCGAGAGCAGGGTGCCGACCCCCGCGATCTGCAACGCCCATATGTAGTAATCCACCCCGACATCCGGGCTCTGCAGAATCCCCGACAGCGGTGGGTACGCGAGCCAGCCGGTGCGGGCGAACTCGCCGACGAAGAGCGACATCATCACCAGCACCGCGCCGCTCACGGTCATCCAGAAGCTGAAGTTGTTGAGGAACGGGAAGGCCACGTCGCGCGCGCCGATCTGTAGTGGCACCACGAAGTTCATGAGACCGGTCACGAGCGGCATGGCCACGAAGAAGATCATGATCACGCCGTGCGCGGTGAAGATCTGATCGTAGTGGTGCGGCGGCAGATAGCCCATGTTGTCGCCGAACGAGATCGCCTGTTGCAGGCGCATCATCGCGGCGTCGGCGAAGCCGCGCAGCAACATCACGATGCCCAGGACCACGTACATCACACCGATACGCTTGTGGTCGATGCTGGTGAACCACTCGCGCCACAGATAGCCCCACAGCTTGAAGTAGGTGATGGCGCCCACCACGACGATGCCGCCGAGCGCCACCCCTGCAAACGTGGCGAGCAAAATCGGTTCGTGGTACGGGATCGCCTCGATCGTGAGGCGGCCGAAGATCAGCTTGACGATATCCATAAGCTCGAACCTGGGATCATTCGCGCGCGAAGCGCATCATTGTCGAGGGTTGGGCGCAGTGCGCGTCACCGGGTGAGTGCCGCGCCGGGGGCGAGGCCGGTCCGCGCCGCGAACTGCATGGTGTTCTGCGCGGTGCACATGGCGTCGGCAAGCATTGCCTGCGTCGGGCCGGTGCGCCCCGCACGGCTCGCGTGCTGATGGTTGGGCTGATCCATCATGTCTTTCAGACACGTTTGCCCGGTCTGCACGCAGCGGTTCAGGATGGCGTCGTAGAGATTGGGCGCCACGTCGCCGTAGTAATGCACGGGCACCCACTCGCTTGGCCTGGTGAGCGCCTCGTACTTCTCGCGCGTGAGGTTGTCGCCCTTGGTCTTGACCTGCTGGACCCACGCATCGAAGGCCTCCGGCGACAAGCCGTGGAACTTGAAGCGCATGCCGGAGAAGCCCGCGCCGCTGTAGTTCGCTGAGAAGCCGTCATAGACGCCGGCCTTGTTGATGACCGCATGCAGCTTGGTTTCCATGCCGGGCATGGCGTAGACCTGTCCGGCGAGCGCCGGCACGAAGAACGAATTCATCATCGTCGTCGACGTGATCTCGAAGCGGATCGGCCGGTCGACGGGGGCCGCGAGTTCATTGACCGTCGCAATGCCCTGGTCGGGGTAGAAGAAGAGCCACTTCCAGTCCATCGCCACGACCTGCACGGTCAGTGGCCGGGTGTCGGGAGGGATCTCCCGCCTGGCGTCGATGCGCTCGAGCGGGCGGTACGGATCGAGCTTGTGCGTGCTCACCCAGGTGAGGGCGCCCAGCGCGATGATGATGAGCAGTGGCGCGGCCCAGATCAGCAGCTCGAGCAGAGTCGAGTGGTCCCATTCGGGCGTGTAGACCGCCGCCTTGTTCGACGCCCGGTATCGCCACGCGAAGAGCAATGTCAGCACGATCACCGGTACGATGATCAGCAACATCAGAATGGTGGAAACGATGATGATGTCCCGCTGCCTTACCGCAAGATCGCCCGAAGGCGACATCAATACGGTATTGCAACCGGACAGCAGTGCGGCGGCGGGGAGTAAAAATACCCCGCGAAGGAACTTGGGGGAAGTCATGCTGCGATCGATGAACCGTAGCCTCAGACCGTACCCATCATGGACTCCCCTCCCAGATGCATCAATTTAGGGTAAACCCTATGGCGGGGACGGGCGATACCTGCGATGCTTTTCTGGCGCGAGTATGCCATCGTCATCCCGATCCGAAGGGGGTCCGATAATGTCAAGCAGTGCTCATCAATCGCCGACGCCCCCGGGCGTACCCATCGCGACCACGGCGCACGATCACGGGAGCAAGTCCCGCATTGCGCCCGAGGAAATCGCGGTTGGCGTGGTTGTCGGACGCGCCTCCGAGTATTTCGATTTCTTTGTGTTCGGCATTGCCGCCGTCCTCGTATTTCCCCACGTTTTCTTCCCGTTCGCCGACGATCTGCACGGACTGCTGTACGCGTTCGCGATCTTCTCGTTCGCTTTCATCTCTCGCCCATTCGGCACGGCGTTGTTCATGACCGTGCAGCGTCGCTGGGGGCGCAGCGTGAAGCTCACGGCGGCGCTTTTCGTGCTGGGTACGGCCACCGCCGGCATGGCGTTCCTGCCCGGTTACTCGGTGCTGGGCGAGCGCTCGATCTGGCTGCTTGCGTTCTTCCGCCTGCTGCAGGGCATCGGCTTCGGTGGTTCGTGGGACGGTTTGCCGTCGCTGCTGGCGATGAATGCGCCGCCGCAGCGGCGCGGCTGGTATTCGATGATGGGGCAGTTGGGCGCGCCGATCGGCTTCATCATCGCGGGCGCGCTGTTCCTGTTCCTGCATTGGAGTCTCGAGTCCGACGACTTTCTCACCTGGGGCTGGCGCTATCCGTTCTACGTGGCGTTCGCCGTGAACGTGGTGGCCCTGTTCGCCCGGTTGCGCCTGGTGGTCACGCACGAATACACCGAGATGCTGGAGGAAGGGCAGCTGGAGCCGATCAGCACGCGGGAGATGGTGCGCTCGCAGGGGTACAACATCTTTCTTGGCGCGTTTGCCGCGCTCGCGAGCTACGCGCTGTTTCACCTGGTCACGGTGTTTCCGCTGTCGTGGATCTCGCTACAGAACACGCAGGATCTGGACAGTGTGCTGATCGTGCAGCTGTGCGGTGCGGGGATCGCCATCGTCTGCACCGTGCTTTCCGGGCGCATCGCTGACCGGATCGGACGGCGCACCACGCTGGGCCTGTTCGCGATCCTGATCGGAATCTTCGCGCTGTTCGCGCCGTTCCTCATGGGCGGCGGTTCGACCCGGCAGGACATCTTCATTCTGGTGGGCTTCGGCCTCCTCGGCTTGTCTTACGGGCAGGCGGCGGGCACGGTGACGTCGAACTTCGAGCAGCGCTTCCGTTACACGGGCGCGGCGCTCACGACAGACTTCGCCTGGCTGTTCGGCGCCGCATTCGCGCCGCTCGTCGCACTGGGGCTCTCGTCCGAATTCGGGCTGATCGCGGTGAGCGGCTACCTGCTCTCGGGCGCCGTCTGCACGCTGCTTGCGCTGCGCATCAACAAGGCGCTCGAGACACGCGACTGAATCGAAGCCCGACTGCGGTCCTTTGCCAACGGCGCGACATCGTTCGCGCCGTTGTCGCATTTCCCGCTAGACGTCGTGCAGCATGCGAACGATCGCGGTGGTGATGTTGTGGGTGCGCGCGTCGTGCGCGCGGTGAATCATGCCAACGGTGCGCAGCAAGGGCGGATCGGCGATCGGCACGATGCGCAGCAGCGGGTCGGATTGCCAGTCGCCGCGATGCAACAGCGGCAGCACCGACACACCGACGTTCTTGCGCACGAGCGCGACGATTGTTTCGATGGAGTTGAGCTCCAGGTACTCCATGACGGTGAGCTTTGCCGAGCGCAGTGCCTGCTCGACCACCATGCCGGTGCGCACGCGCCGGTCGAAACGCAGAAAGGCGTGCGTGTCGAGAATGTGCTGCGGATCCGTCTGCGCTACGTCGCGATTGACCACCATCGCCATCGGCTCGGTATAGAGGGGCGTCCACACGAGACCTTCGGCGCGCGCGTCGTCCGCTCGCGCGACCACGGCCGCAATATCCACTTCGCCCTGTTCCACCAGATCCGTCAGTTCATCCGAGCGGGCCGAGGTGAGCCTTACGTCGAGTTGCGGGTGCGCCGTTTTCAGCTCGGCGACCACCAGCGACAGCGCACCGATGACCGAGACCACCGCGCCGATGGTCACCGGTCCCTGCATGGCGTCGATAGGCGTGGCGGTCAGGTCGGCTGTGAGCGCGAGAATCTGTTCGACACGTGGAAACAACTCGCGCCCTTGCCGGGTCAGCGTGATCTGGCGGCCGCGCCGGTCGAACAGACGCTGGCCGACGGCGTCCTCGAGGCCGCGCATCTGCAGGCTCACGGCCGCCTGCGTGAGCGCGGCGCGCTCGGCGGCCGCGGCAAACGAGCCGGTCTGCGCGACCAGCCGGAAGGTTTTCAACATGCGCAACGTGAGCATCGGGACTTAAAAATAACTTACGCGTGAAAAAGAAATATTAATATTTCCTGTGGCTGCGCGGGAGACATAATCGTGTCATGCACATTCCTCATGACCGGATCGCCACCTCTTTCCCGCGCCCATGACCATGCCCGCCAACGCCGGACCGGTGCTCGAAGTCGCCGGACTGTCGCTGAAATTCAGCCAGGCGCCCGACGCGCCCAATTTGATCGACGGTGTTTCGTTCGCCGTGCATCCCGGCAAGACGCTGTGTATCGTCGGTGAATCGGGGTGTGGCAAGAGCGTGACGTCGCTCGCGCTCATGGGGCTGTTGCCCAGCCCGCCGGCGAACCTGGTGGCTGGCCGCGCCATGTTCGAGGGCCAGGATCTGCTCGCGTTGCGCGAGCGCGACTTTGCCGATCTGCGCGGCAATCGTCTCGCGATGATCTTTCAGGAGCCGATGACCTCGCTCAATCCGGCGTTCACCATTGGTCATCAGATTGAAGAGGGAATTCGCCGCCATCGCGGACTGGACAGGCGTGCCGCACGCGCCGAGGCGCTCGAAATGCTCAAGCGGGTGCGCATTCCCGCGCCCGAGACACGGCTCGACAACTATCCGCATGAACTCTCCGGCGGCATGCGCCAGCGCGTGATGATCGCCATGGCGCTCGCCAACCGTCCGGCGCTGCTCATCGCCGACGAGCCGACCACCGCGCTCGACGTGACCATTCAGGCGCAGGTGCTCACGCTCATCCAGACGTTGCAGCGCGAAACCGGGACTGCCGTCGTGCTGATCACGCACGATTTGGGCGTGGTCGCGGAAGTGGCCGACGACGTCGCTGTCATGTACGCCGGGCGCATCGTCGAGTACGGCACGGTCGACGAGATATTCGACGACCCGCAGCATCCTTACACGATTGGGTTGATGGGGGCGATTCCGTCCATCGGCAAGCGGGAAGGCACCCTGGCGACGATTCGCGGGGCGGTGCCGCCCCCCGAGCGCATGCCGGCGGGCTGCCGTTTCGCGCCGCGCTGCCCGTTTGCCGAAGCGCGTTGCACGCGCGAGGCCCCCGTCGAGCGGACGCTGTCGGGTTCGCATCGGGTGGCGTGCTGGCTCGCGCCCGTCGAAGCGCTCATCCCCCCGTCCACCCCGAGGGAAGAGGTTGTTGCATGAACGCGTCTCCCGCATTGCTCGAAGCGCGCGACCTGACCCGGCACTTCGGCGGTCACCGCGTCGGCTTTTCCCGCGCTCCCACGGTGTACGCCGTGAACGGCGTGTCATTCAGCGTTCAGGCGGGCGAGACATTCGCCATCGTCGGCGAGTCGGGATGCGGAAAATCCACGCTCGGGCGATTGCTGCTCCGCCTGCTCGACGCCACACGCGGTGAGGTGCGCTACCAGGGCGAGGACCTCATGACGCTGGGGGCGGGCGCGATGCGCCGGCTGCGGCGCGAGTTGCAGATTATCTTCCAGGACCCGTTCGCGTCGCTCAATCCGAGCATGACCGTGGGGGGGCTGATCGGCGAGCCCATCGCGCTGCACGGTCTGGCACGTGGCCGTGCGCGCGACGAGCGCGTGGCCGAACTGTTGCGCACCGTCGGCCTGCAGCCTGACTACGCACAGCGCTACCCGCACGAATTCTCGGGTGGCCAGCGCCAGCGCATCGGCATCGCCCGGGCGCTGGCAGGTGAGCCGCGCGTGATCGTTGGCGACGAGCCTGTCTCGGCCCTCGACGTCTCCGTACAGGCGCAGGTCATCAACTTGCTGGAGCGGTTGAAGCACGACTTCGGCCTGACGCTGATCATGGTCGCGCACGATCTCGCGGTGATTCGTCACATGAGCGACCGTGTCGCCGTGATGTACCTTGGGGAAATCGTCGAGCTGGCCAGCGCCGACGCGCTGTTCGACAACCCGCTGCACCCCTACACGCAGGCCCTGTTGCAGGCGATTCCGGCCAGCCGTCCGCACATGCGACGCGAGCGCGCGCCGTTGGGCGGTGAGCTGCCGAGTCCGACCGCACCGCCGCCGGGTTGTCGCTTTCATCCACGCTGCCCGCATGCGCGCGCGGCGTGCCGCGAACAGCGCCCGATCGACGAAGTGCTGCCCGACGGACGACAGGTCGCCTGCCATTTCTGGCGCGAGATCCAGAACGCGGGTGCGAGCCCGGCCCGCGCAGTGGCGCCGAGCGACAAACTGGGCGTGCGTCTCGCGCTGTACCGGGCGCGCCAGGCGCAGATCGATGCGGGGAATCGGCCGGGCACGCCGGTTCCGGCATGAGCATGGCTTTTCCACACATCAACAACACCGTTACTGACAAAGGGGTCTCACGCATGCGCAATGTTCTGCTCGATATGGCGCTGGCGGCGCTTCTCGCGACCGGCACCGCTTCGGCGATGGCTCAGTCGACGCTTCGCATCGGCCTGCAGGAAGACATCGGTTCGCTCGATCCGGCGCGCAGTTCGCAGGTCGTCGACCGCATGGTGCTGCGCTCGTTGTGCAGCTCGCTGGTCGACATCGGCACGGATCTGAAGTTCGTGCCGACGCTGGCCACCT
>OFTX01000540.1_pt1 | contig 19304 bp, 20 predicted proteins | sample 1775051 | NCBI WGS metagenome assembly OFTX01 (sample SAMN08195772, study PRJEB24354) | sludge metagenome | isolation source: sludge from phenol fed wastewater aerobic bioreactor A | place: India: Nagpur | collected 2016-09-15
GCTGACCGCTGGACAGCGCGGGCTTGAGCAGGTTGGACGCGTCCAGCGTGCCGCCCGACGCGGCGCCCGCGCCGATCAGGGTGTGGATTTCGTCGATGAACAGGATGGCGTGCGGCTTGTCCTTGAGGTTCTTGAGCACGCCCTTCAGCCGCTGCTCGAAGTCGCCACGGTACTTGGTGCCGGCCAGCAGCGCGCCCATGTCCAGCGCGTAGACCGTGGCCTCGGTCAGGATCTCGGGCACCGTGCCCTCGGTGATGCGCCAGGCCAGGCCCTCGGCGATCGCCGTCTTGCCCACGCCGGCCTCGCCCACCAGCAGCGGGTTGTTCTTGCGCCGGCGGCACAGGATCTGGATGGTGCGCTCGACCTCGTAGTCGCGCCCGATCAGCGGGTCGATCTTGCCGTCCTTGGCCAGCTGGTTGAGGTTTTGCGTGAACTGCTCCAGCGGCGAGGCCTTCTCGCTCTTTTCGCTGGCCGCTTCTTCCGCCTCGCTGGCGCCGGGCTGGCCGTCGGCCGGCTTGCCGGCCTCGGGCGGATCGCTCTTGCGGATGCCGTGGGCGATGAAGTTGACCACGTCCAGCCGCGTCACGCCCTGCTGGTGCAGGTAGTACACGGCGTGCGAGTCCTTCTCGCCGAAGATGGCCACCAGCACGTTGGCGCCGGTGACCTCTTTCTTGCCGTTGCCGGTGGACTGCACGTGCATGATGGCGCGCTGGATGACGCGCTGGAAACCCAGCGTGGGCTGGGTGTCGACATCGTCGGTGCCCGCCACCTGCGGCGTGTTGTCCTTGATGAAGCCGGCCAGCGAATTGCGCAGGTCGTCGATGTTGGCCGAGCAGGCGCGCAGCACTTCGGCGGCGCTCGGGTTGTCCAGCAGCGCGAGCAGCAGGTGCTCGACCGTGATGAATTCGTGGCGCTGCTGGCGCGCCTCGACAAAGGCCATGTGGAGGCTGACTTCCAGTTCCTGGGCAATCATGGTGTGTTTCCTTTAGCGCCTCAAGCTTACGACGTTCTCAAGGCTTTGACTGGCAAAGGTGGGGGAGGTTTTCCCATATTTCAACGCCAAGGCAACGCCGACCGGCATCAGTCCACCGGTTCGCTCACGCATTGCAGCGGGTGGCCGGCCTGGCGCGCGGCATCCAGCACCTGGTCGACCTTGGTCGCGGCCACGTCGTGGGTGTACACGCCGCACACCCCTTTGCCCTCCAGGTGAATCTTGAGCATGATCTGCGTGGCCGTTTCCCGGTCCTTGCTGAAGAACTCCTGGATCACCACCACGACAAATTCCATCGGCGTGTAGTCGTCGTTGAGCAGCACCACCTGGTGCATCTGCGGCGGCTTGACCTTCTGCGGCACGCGCTCGAGCACGACCGACGCGCCGTCGTCCTCCGGCACGCCGCTCGGCTTGATCGGTTGCGTGATTGCCATGAAATCCATTTTATCGACGCGCCCCACACCCGGCAGGAGCCGGCGCTGGCGCGTCACCGCTGAAAGATGGGGCTGGCCACCGCGCTTGCAAGGCCGGGGCCGCTGCCGCACTGGGATTGACCATGATTGACAACGGCGCCGGCCGTGTTCCAAACTCGTTCGTTACAGGAAATAAGCGACTGACGAGGAGAATGTGATGCCAAACGGACGCGTGAAATGGTTCAATGACCTGAAGGGCTTCGGCTTCATCGAACCCGACGGGGGCGGCCCCGACATCTTCGCCCACTTCTCGGCCATTGCCATGGAGGGCTTCAAGACCCTGAAGGAAGGCGCACGCGTGAGCTACGAGGTCAACGAAGGCCCCAAGGGCCTGCTGGCCACCAACATCCGCACCACCGAGGGCAGCGTGCCCGACAGCCCGGCCATGAGCAGCGAGCCGCCGCTGGCGACCTGAGCGCCACACCCAAAAACAAGAACGGGCCCGAGGGCCCGTTTTGCATGTTGGCATTTGAACTGGCGGAGACGGAGGGATTCGAACCCTCGATGAGGCTCTACACCCCATACTCCCTTAGCAGGGGAGCACCTTCGGCCACTCGGTCACGTCTCCTTGGGCCGGCTCGAAAGCAGTCCCGCATTATGCCATTGCTTCAGGCGGTTTTCGGCATGTCCAGCTCGAAGGCGCGGTGCAGCGCGCGCACGGCCAGCTCCATGTACTTCTCGTCGATGACCACCGAGGTCTTGATCTCGCTGGTGGAGATCATCTGGATGTTGATGCCCTCCTCGCTCAGCGTGCGGAACATCTTGGCTGCCACGCCGGCATGGCTGCGCATGCCGATGCCGACGATGCTGACCTTGCAGATGCGCGGGTCGCCCACCACGTCGGCGGCGCCCAGTTCGGGCACGACCTTGTCCTTGAGCAGCTCCATCGTGCGCGCCAGATCGGGGTGCGGCACGGTGAAGCTGAAGTCGGTCTTGCCGTCCTTGCTGACGTTCTGGATGATGACGTCGACCTCGACGTTGGCGTCGGCCACGGCGCCCAGAATCTGGTAGGCGATGCCCGGGCGGTCGGGCACGCCAAAGACGGAAATCTTGGCCTCGTCCCGATTGAAGGCGATGCCCGATACGACGGCGTGTTCCATTTGTTCGTGTTCCTCGAAAGTGATGAGCGTTCCGGACTTGGCCTCGACGGCCACGTCGATGTCCCAGGGCGTGAAGCTGGAGAGCACGCGCACCGGCACGTGGTACTTGCCGGCGAATTCGACCGAGCGGATCTGCAGCACCTTGCTGCCCAGGCTGGCCATCTCCAGCATCTCCTCGAAGCTGATGGAGGCCATGCGCCGCGCCTCGGGCACCACGCGCGGGTCGGTGGTGTAGATGCCGTCGACGTCGGTGAAGATCAGGCATTCGTCGGCCTTGAGCGCCGCCGCCACCGCCACCGCCGAGGTGTCGGAGCCGCCGCGCCCCAGCGTGGTGATGTTGCCGGCCTCGTCGATGCCCTGAAAGCCGGTGATGATGACCACCTTGCCGGCATTCAGGTCGGCACGAACTTTCTGATCGTCGATGCTTTCGATGCGCGCCTTGGTGTAGGCGCTGGTGGTGCGGATGGGCACCTGCCAGCCGGTGTAGCTGACGGCGGGCTGGCCCTGGGCCTGCAGCGCGATCGACAGCAGGCCCACCGACACCTGCTCGCCGGTGGAGGCCAGCATGTCCAGCTCGCGAAAGTAGTCGCGCGTGACGTGGCTGGGCGCCAACTCCTTGGCCAGGCCGAGCAGGCGGTTGGTCTCGCCGCTCATCGCGCTGGGCACCACCACCACCTGGTGGCCGGCGCGCGCCCACTTGGCCACGCGCTTGGCGACCTGCGCGATGCGCTCGGTCGAGCCCATCGAGGTGCCGCCGTATTTCTGGACGATCAAAGCCATGATTTGAAGGGTTGAAAAAGCTGCGCCGCGCGCCCACGCGCGGCAAACCCACGATTTTAGCGGCGCGCCGATGCCCCGGCGCTGCCGGCCGGTTCGGCCTGCCACTGCAGCACCTCGCCCACGCGCCGCACCCGGCCCTGGCCCAGCTTGAGATCGATGCGGTGGCCGCGCGTGGCGCAGGCCTCGATCTGCACCTGCAGCGCCGCCAGCTGCGCCTGGGTCGGGGTCTGGTCATGCGCCGCCGCCAGCCAGTGGCGCAGCACATTGGCGCGCCGCGCTGCGCCCAGCTGGCGCAGCGCCGCCAGGCGCGGCGGCTGGCCGCAGGCCGCCAGGTCTTGCGCGGCCACTTCGGCCAGGATGTCCTGCGCCTGCGCGGCGTGCGCGGCGCTGCGCGCGAAGGTGGCGCGAAACGCCGGAAACAGCTCCTGCATAACCGGCAGCAGGCGCGCGCGGATGCGGTTGCGTGTGTAGCGCTCGTCGGCGTTGCTGGGGTCTTCGACCCAGCCCTCGCCGCGCGCGCGCAGCCAGGCGCGAATGGCCGGCGCGGGCACGCCCAGCAGGGGCCGGGCCCAAGCCAGACCGCCGCGTTGCCAGCGCGCCGACATGGCGGCCAGCCCGGGCAGGCCGGCGCCGCGCGACAGGGCCAGCAGCACCGTCTCCGCCTGGTCGTCGGCGTGCTGCGCGATGACTACTGTTTTGATAGCTGTTTGCGCTTGATCCGTGCGGGCCAGAGCCTCAAAAGCCTCATAACGCCGGGCGCGCGCCACGGCCTCGGGGCTTTGGCCCGGCGCGGCGCGCGCGTCCACGCGCTGCACGCGCAGCGGCACCTGCAGGCGCGCGCAGACGGCCGCGCAATGCCGCTCGAAGTCGTCGGCCGCCGCCTGCAGCCCGTGATGCACATGCCAGGCCTGCACCCGGCCCGGCCAGCGCGCGGCGCAGGCCAGCAGCAGCGCGGTGGAGTCGGCGCCGCCGCTGAAGGCCACGGCCAGCGGCAGCGCCGGGGAGCTGGCGGCAAAGGCGTCCATGGCGCGATCCAGCTGGGCGGGGTCGGCGAGAGGCGGTGCGTCGGGCATGGTTCGGGCCGATGGTAGGCCATCGCCCGCTTCATCCGCGCCACGGCCAGCCCTTGTCATCGCCGCCGGCGGCCCCACGTTAAGGCAAGGTCGCGCCCGCCCGGGTTGCGACCGTCGCCGAAGGAGGCCCGTGTCCGATGTGGAAACTGACCCGACTGCTGACCGTGCTGCGCAAGGAGTTGCTGCTGGCCTGGGGCCTGCTGCGCGATCCACGCACGCCCAAGTCCGCCAAGCTGGCGACCGTGCTGGCCATCGTGTATGTGCTCAGCCCCATCGACCTGATCCCCGACACCATCCCGCTGCTGGGCTGGCTGGACGACGGTCTGCTGGCCTACGTGCTGCTGCAGCTGGCCTTCAAGCTGCTGCCGGCCGAGCTGCACGCGGCGCTGCGCGCCAAGGTCGACGCGCGCATGGCGCGCTGAACGTCAGCGTTCCGCCTTGGTGTCGGTAAAACGCCCGTAACCCTGCAGGCGCTCATAGCGCCGATCCAGCAGGTCCTTGAGCTTCAGGTCGCCGATCTGGCGCCAGGCGTCGGCCAGCGCGCGCTTCAAGAAGCCGCCCATCTGGCGCGGGTCGCGGTGCGCGCCGCCCACCGGCTCGCTGACGATCTTGTCGATCAGGCCCAGCGCCTTGAGGCGGTGCGCGGTGATGCCCAGCGCGGCAGCGGCCTCCTCGGCCTTGTCGCTGGTCTTCCAGAGGATGGAGGCGCAGCCCTCGGGGCTGATCACCGAATAGATCGAATACTGCAGCATCAGCACCTGGTCGGCCACCGCGATGGCCAGCGCGCCGCCCGAGCCGCCCTCGCCGATGATGGTGGTGATGATCGGCACCTCGAGCTGCGCCATCTCGTAGATGTTGCGGCCGATGGCCTCGGACTGGCCGCGCTCCTCGGCGTCGATGCCCGGAAACGCGCCCGGCGTGTCGACGAAGGTGAACACCGGCAGCTTGAACTTCTCGGCCGTCTTCATCAGGCGCAGCGCCTTGCGGTAGCCCTCGGGCCGCGTCATGCCGAAATTGCGCGCGGCGCGCTCCTTGGTGTCGCGCCCCTTCTGGTGGCCCAGCACCATGCAGGCGTTGCCGTTGAAGCGCGCCAGCCCGCCGACGATGCTCTGGTCGTCGGCGAAGTGGCGGTCGCCGTGCAGCTCGACGAAGTCGGTGAAGCACTCGCGCACGTAGTCCAGCGTGTAGGGTCGGTCGGCGTGACGCGCGATCTTGGTGATCTGCCAGGGCGTCAGGTCGCTGTAGATGTCCTTGGTGAGCTTCAGGCTCTTCTTGCCCAGCTGGTCGATCTCCTCGGAGATGTCGACCGCGCTTTCGGACTGCACGTAGCGCAGTTCCTCGATCTTGTTTTCCAGCTCCGCGATGGGTTGCTCGAAGTCCAGAAAGGTTTTTTTGGCCAAAAGCGGCTCCTCGGTGACGAGAGGGAAGGAATGTTAGCGGATGTGGCCGGGCGTGCCGGACATCGCGTCAATAGGCGACCGGCAGCGGCTCCAGCGAGCGCCACATGTACCAGGTGGCCACGCTGCGCCAGGGCGCCCAGCCGGCGGCCACCTCGCGCGCCTCGCTGCGGCTGACCGGCTCGCCCGAAAAATAATTGGTGCTGATGCCCTTGATCAGGCCCACGTCGTCCAGCGGCAGCACGTCGGGGCGCAGCAGGTGGAACATCAGGAACATCTCGGCCGTCCAGCGGCCGATGCCGCGAATGGCCACCAGCTCGGCGATGATCGATTCATCATCCATCGCCACCCAGTCGTCGACGTGGATCTTGCCGGCGTCGAAGTGCAGCGCCAGGTCCACCAGGTATTCGACTTTGCGCGCCGACAGGCCGGCGCCGCGCATGTCGTCCACCTTGAGCTTGAGCACGGCCGCGGGCGTCATGCGGCGCGGCAGCGCCTCGAAGCGCTCCCACACCGACTGCGCGGCCTTGACCGAAATCTGCTGGCCGACGATGGATCGCGCCAGCGTGACGAAGGCGTCGCCGCGCGACTGCAGGCAGGCGTCGCCAAAGCGCGGGATCAGGCGGCGCAGCACGCGGTCCTTGCGCGTGAGGTGCTCGCAGGCGGCGTCCCAGTAGGCCGGGGTCATCACCCCGTTGACTTTGTTTTTTGTAGCTGCCATCGCCCGCTCCGTCAGCGCCAACGGCCTGTTTGGCTTGAAAAACCGGTCATTGAACGGCCTCCCAGGTGGTGCCCGCGGGCGAGTCTTTCAGCACCACGCCGGCGGCCAGCAGCTCGGCGCGGATGGCGTCGGCGGCGGCGAAGTCCTTGGCTTTTTTGGCCGCGGCGCGCGCCTCGATGCGGGCCTGGATGGCGGACTCGTCCAGCGTGCTGCCGGCCTGCAGGAACGTCCGCGGGTCGGCCTGCAGCAGGCCCAGGCAGCCGGCCAGGGCCTTGAGCAGGCCGGCGTCCTCGGGCCGGCGCGCGCGGTTGACCTCGCTGGCCAGCTCGAACAGCACGGCCACCGCCTCGGGCGTGCCGAAGTCCTCGTCCATCGCTGCCTTGAAGCGCGCGGCCCAGGGCTCGGCCCAGTCGATCGCGACCGCCGCCGCGGGCACGGCGTCCAGCGCGGTGTACAGGCGCCGCAGCGCCGCGCGCGCGTCCTGCAGGTGCACGTCGCTGTAGTTCAGCGGGCTGCGGTAGTGCGCGCGCACGATGAAGAAGCGAATCGTCTCGGCGTCGAACTGCCGCAGCACCTCGCGGATGGTGAAGAAGTTGCCCAGCGACTTGGACATCTTCTCGTTGTCGATGTTGACGAAGCCGTTGTGCATCCACACGCGCGCCAGCGGCTGGCCATTGGCGCCTTCGCTCTGGGCGATCTCGTTTTCGTGGTGCGGAAACTGCAAGTCGGCGCCGCCGCCGTGGATGTCGAAGGTGTCGCCCAGCAGCGCGCAGCTCATGGCCGAGCACTCGATGTGCCAACCTGGGCGGCCCAGGCCGAAGGGGCTGTCCCACTTGGCGCCCTCGGGCTCGCTGGGCTTGGCGGACTTCCACAGCACGAAGTCCAGCGGGTCGTGCTTGCCCGCGTCCACCGCCACGCGCTCGCCGGCCTGCAACTCGTCCAGCGACTTGCCCGACAGCTTGCCGTAGCCGGCGAACTTGCGCACGGCGTAGTTGACGTCGCCGTTGTCAGCCTGATACGCCAGGCCCTTGCCCTGCAGCCGGCCGACGATGTCCAGCATCTGCGGCACGTAGTCGGTGGCGCGCGGGTCGTGCGTGGGGCGCTCCACGCCCAGGGCGTCGAAGTCGCGGTACATCTCGCCGATCATGCGGTCGGTCAGCTGGCGGATGGTTTCGCCGTTCTCGAGCGCGCGGCGGATGATCTTGTCCTCGATGTCGGTGATGTTGCGCACGAAGGTGACGGCCAGGCCCGAGGCCTTCAGCCAGCGCTGCACCACGTCGAAGGCCACGGCCGAGCGCGCGTGGCCGATGTGGCACAGGTCGTAGACGGTGATGCCGCACACGTACATGCGCACGTGGCCCGGCTCGATGGGCGCAAAAGCTTCCAACCCACGCGTGAGCGTGTTGTAAATCCGAAGGGTCATGGGAAAACCGAATACCGCGGTGCGGGCCAGCCGTTTGGGCTCATCGTCAGACGCCGCGGGCCGCCCGTCAAGAGGGAAAGCGCGGCTCGCGGTGGCGCGGGCGGCGCAATCATCCTGCTTGGCTACAATGCCCCGCAGTATAAAACCTGCCCCGGCGCCCCGGCCCTCCGCTTGGCCTCCTTGCGCGCCCCGCGCCCGTTGATGCTTCTGCGCCTGACATCCCCGTTCACCCATCGGCCCGCCGTGCTGGCGCTGCTGCTGGCCTGCCTGCTGCTGGCCGGGCCGGCCCGCGCCGCCGACGATTACACGCAGGTACAGCAGTTGCAATCCGCAGGCCAGACGGCGCAGGCCCTGGCCGCCGCCGATGCCTACATCAAGGAGCATCCGCGCGACCCGCAGATGCGCTTCATCAAGGCCAATGTGCTGAGCGCCAGCGGCCAGGCCGCCGAGGCGCAGGCCCTGCTGCTGCAACTGACGCGCGACTACCCCGAGCTGGCCGAGCCCTGGAACAACCTGGCCGTGCTGTACGCCGCCGGCGGCCACCTGGCGCAGGCGCGCGAGGCGCTGCAAAACGCCCTGCGCGTGCAGCCCGACTACGCCACCGCGCTGGCCAACCTGGGCGACGTGCAGGCGCGCGAGGCGCTGCAGTCCTTCGAGCGCGCGCGCCAGGCCAAGGCCGACGACCCGCAGCTGCCCGCCAAGATCGAGGCGCTGCACGGCCTGTGGGGCGCAGCGCCCAAACCCGCCGCCGCGCCCAAGCCCTGACCCGGGAACTTGCGCGCTCAGCTGGCGCACCAATCACGATCTCCATTGCTGAAAGCCCCACCCATGTTCCTGCCTCGTCGCACGCTCGCCCGCTTGGGCGCCACCCTCGTGGCCACGGCCGCCCTGGGCACCGCCCTGCCGGCGCTGGCGGCCGATCCGCGCGTCAAGTTCGTCACCACCGACGGCGACTTCGTGGTCGAGCTCTACCCCGACGCCGCGCCCAAGACCGTGGCCAACTTCCTGCAATACGTCAAGGACGGGCACTACAACGGCACCATCTTTCACCGCGTGATCAAGAACTTCATGATCCAGGGCGGCGGCTACGACACCGACTACAAGGAAAAGCCGACCCGCGCCTCCATCAACCACGAAGGCCGCCAGGCGCTGGCCAAGGGCCTGAAGAACGTGCGCGGCGCCATCGCCATGGCGCGCACCAACGACCCGTATTCGGCCAAGGCGCAGTTCTTCATCGACGTGGTCGACAACCCGCGCCTGGACCCGGTGATCCTGCCGGCGGGCGACCCGGTCACCTTCGAATACCAGGGCCAGCTGCAAAAGGACATCCCGCGCGCCCAGGTCGAAAACCACCCCGCGCTGTTCGGCTACACCGTGTTCGGCAAGGTGGTGAGCGGCATGGACACGGTCGACAAGATTCGCGACGAGCCCACCGGCGCCGGCGGCCCCTTCCCCACCGACGTGCCGCAAAAGCCGGTCGTCATCCAATCCGCCACCCTCATCCACTGAAAGACTTCTGTCATGAGCAATCCCCAAGTCGAACTGCACATCAAGGACCACGGCGTCATCACGCTCGAACTCGACCAGGACAAGGCGCCCCAGTCGGTGACCAACTTCCTGTCCTACGTGCAAAACGGCCACTACGACAACACGGTGTTCCACCGCGTCATCAAGAACTTCATGATCCAGGGCGGCGGCTTCGAGCCCGGCATGAAGCAAAAGGGCACCCAGGCGCCCATCACCAACGAGGCCGACAACGGCCTGAAGAACGCCCGCTACACCGTGGCCATGGCCCGCACCAGCGACCCGCACTCTGCCACCGCCCAGTTCTTCATCAACACGGTGGACAACGACTTCCTGGACTTCAAGGCCCCCACTGCCCAAGGCTGGGGCTACGCCGTGTTCGGCAAGGTCGTCAAGGGCCAGGAGGTGGTGGACGCCATCAAGGCCCTGCCCACCACGCGCAAGGGCTTTCACGACGACGTGCCGCGCGAGGACGTGGTGATCGAGAAAGCCGTCAAGCTCTGACACCGGCGCCATGACGGCGGCGCCCCCCTTCGGCGTGCTGCGCGCACCCGAGCACTGGCGCACGGTCGATCTCATCTCCGACCTGCACCTCAAGCCCGAGGAGCCGGCCACCTTCGAGGTCTGGGCGCAGCACATGCGCCGCACGCCGGCCGACGCGGTCATCATCCTGGGCGATTTGTTCGAAGTGTGGGCGGGCGACGACGGCGCCACGCCCGGCAGCTTCGAGGCGCGCTGCGGCCAGGTGCTGGATGACTGCCGCGCCGAGCTCGCCTTCATGCGCGGCAACCGCGACTTTCTGGTCGGCCGCGACTTTCTGGCGCGCCACCGCGTGCGCGACCTGGCCGACGACCCCACCGTGCTCGAATGGGGCACGCAGCGCATCGTGCTCAGCCACGGCGACCTGCTGTGTACCGGCGATATCAGCTACCAGCAGTTTCGCCAGCAGGTGCGCGGCGCCGACTGGCAGCAGGCCTTTCTGGCCCGGCCGCTGGCCGAGCGCCAGGCCATCGCGCGCCAGATGCGCGAGCACAGCGAGGCGCGCCACGCCGCCACCGCGCCCGCCGACTACGCCCAAGCCGACGCCGCGCTGGCGCGCCAGTGGCTGCTGCAGGCCCACGCCAGCACGCTGATCCACGGCCACACGCATCAGCCGGCCGACCACGCGCTGGGCCAGGATGCCGAAGGCCGCGCGCTGACGCAGGTGGTGCTGAGCGACTGGCACATCGACGCCGGCACGCGGCGCGCCCAGGTGCTGCGCCTGCGCGCCGACGGCACGCGCATGCGCCAGTCGCCCGACGGCCCACAATAGGCGCGTGCCCCCCCTGCCCGCCCTTGCCCGCTGGCTGCGCCGCACCGTGCGCGGCGCGCCCACGCCCATCCCGGATGCGCTGTGGCAGGCCACGCTGGCGCACTACCCCTTTCTCGCCCGGCTGCCGGTGCCCGAGCAGGCGCGCCTGCGGCGCCTGGCCACGCACTTTCTGGCGCACAAGGAGTTCAGCGGCGCGCACGGCCTGCAGGTGAGCGACGCCATGGCCGTGGCCGTGGCCGCGCAGGCCTGCCTGCCGCTGCTGCACCTGGGCCCGGCGGCGACACCGGAGGATGCCCTGTCCTGGTACGACGACTTCGTCGGCATCGTCATGCACCCGGCCGATGCGGTGGCGGCCCGGCAGGTGATGGACCACGCCGGCGTGGTGCACCACTACGCCGAGGTGCTGGCCGGCGAAGCCATGCAGGACGGCCCCGTCATGCTGAGCTGGCCGGCCGTGCAGGGCGACGGCGCGGGCACGGCCAGCAGCGTGGTGATCCACGAGTTCGTGCACAAGATGGACATGCAGGCCGGCGGCGCCCACGGCGCGCCGCCGCTGCCGCGCGGCTTCATGGGCGCACGCACGGCGCGCGAGGCCGCAGCCATCTGGGCGCGCACCTGGGCGCCGGCCTACCAGCACTTTCGCGAGCAGCTGATTCGCGCCGAGCGCTTTGGCGAGCCCCGGCCCTGGCTGGACGCCTACGCCGCCAGCGCGCCGGCGGAGTTCTTCGCCGTGGCCTGCGAGGCGCACTTCGTCGAGCCCGAGCGCTTTGCCGAGGAGTTTCCGGCCCTCAGCCTGAGCCTGCGCGAATTCTTCAAGCAAAAATAGCCCGCAGCGCCCGTCAATCAATCGCAGGCAGCTATCGAATCAAGAGCTACTGCCCCGCCGCGATCTGCCGCAGCGCCTGCTCGAACACCTCGGGCGGCTGCCCGCCCGAAATCAGGTGGCGCTGGTTGATGACCACCGCCGGCACCGACTGGATGCCCGCCATCTGCCAGCGCCGCTCGGCCGTGCGCACGGCGTCGGCAAACTCGTCGCCGGCCAAAATCTGCCGCGCCCGCGCCTCGTCCAGCCCCGCCGCACGCACCGCGGCCAGCAGCACCTCGTCATGGTCGACGCGCTCGGCGCGGCCGTGATAGGCCTCCATCAGCGCGCGCTTGAGCGCCAGTTGCCGCTCGGCGCCCTCCAGCCCGGCCCAGTGCAGCAGCCGGTGCGCGTTGAAGGTGTTGACGATGCGCCCGCGCCCGTCGGGCTTGAAGGCAAAACCCACCGCCGCGCCGCGCTCGGCGATGGTGGCGCGGATCTGCGCCTGCTGCGCCGGCGTGGAGCCGTACTTGCGCCCCAGGTGCTCGCCGGGGTCCTCGCCCTCGGACGCCATGTCGGGGTTGAGCTCGAAGGGCTGAAAGTGCAGCTCGGCCTGCACCGCGTCGGCACTGCGCGCCAGCGCCTGCTGCAGCGAGGCCAGACCCACCGCGCACCAGGGGCAGGCCACGTCGGAGACGAAATCGATGCGCATCGGGGTCGGCATGAGACAAGTCCTTTGCAATGAAAATGAGAGCTTCTCGCGCTTGATGGACACCGGCTGCAGCCCGATTTGGCTTGAAAATCAGCGCGCCAGCGCACGCGCGAGCGCGGCGTTGAAGGCCTCCGGCGCCTCGAACTGAACCCAATGACCCGCGCCCTCGATCAGCTGCAGGCCGCGAAAGTCGGGCGCGGCGGCGGCAAAGGCTGCGTCCAGCTGCCGCACATGGGGCACGTACAGCGCGTCCTGCGCGCCGTAGATGGCGTGCACCGGGCACCTCAGGCCCGCCAGCGTGCGCGCCAGCCAGTCGGCAAACGTGCGGCGCCGGCGCGGCAGGCGGTCACGCACCACGTTGGCCGCGTGCAGCTCCAGCGCCAGCGCGTCGATGGCGCGCGCGTCGTGCAGCATCAGCACCGCCAGGTTGTGGCGGTGGTGCTCCAACTGCTGCGCGCGCGTGGGCAGGTGGCGCCAGGCCTTGAGCTGCACCGGCCGCTCGCCCGCCACGCCCATGGCCGGCGCGCCCACCAGCACCAGACGCCGCGCCAGTTCGGGCTGGGCCGTCAGCAGCCGCGCCGACACCAGCCCGCCGAGCGAAAAGCCGACCAGGTCGACCGCCACGCCCGGCACCAGCGCGCGCAGCCCCGCGGCCAGCGGAGCGGCCATGGCGTCGGCGTCGTTGCCGGCAGCCGGCGGATCGGAGTCGCCGAACCCCGGCATGTCCGCCGCCAGCACCCAGCGGCCGGCGTCCAGCAGCGGCACGATGTTCTTCACCCAGTGCGTCCACGAGCCGCTGCCGCCGTGCAGCAGCACCACTGGTGGCGCACCATCGGGCGTGCCCCAGGCGTGCCACACCACGCGCTCATTGCCGGCGCCCGTCACCTGCCGCTGGCCGGCCAGCAGGCGCGCGCGCACGGCGGGTGGCAGGGCTTGCGGCACGTCGGGGGGGTTGTGCGTGCTCATGTCCATCGGGTGCTCATTCATCCAATGCCGCCGACCAGCGCTGATCCCAATCGGCGCGGCGCTGGCCGTCCAGCGCGCGGCGCTCGCGCTTGGTGGGGCGGCCCTGGGTGATGCTGTGCGCCGGCTCGGGCGCCAGGCGGCGCTGGGCGGCGGCCTGTTCACGCGCGGCCACGCTGGGCGCGGTCTCGGCGTACAGCTGCTGCGCCACCGGCGCCGGTCCGCGCGTGGCGCTGAGGGCCAGCACCCGAACCTCGCGCTCCAGCTCGCCCTGGCGCACGTGCACCAGGTCGCCCACCTTCAGCTCGCGCGCCGGCTTGACGGCGCTGCCGCCAACCTGCACGCGCGCGCGCTCGATGGCCTGCACGGCCAGGGCGCGGGTCTTGAAAAAGCGCGCGGCCCACAGCCACTTGTCGATGCGTTGGCGCTCCAGCGGTTCGGTCATGGTCAGGCCTCATTGTGCCGCCGGCAGGGCGGCGGCGCCGGGTCGCACGGCCGTGATCCCTGCCATATCGACCGCATCGATATCTGATCGGCCCGCACGGGCCTATTCCGGGGCGCGGGCCTTGCCTAAGCTGGGGGCCGGCCTTGACCACGGACAACAGGAGACACCCATGCAGACTCGGCGAACACTCGTCACCCTGGCGCTCGGCGCCCTCATCGGCGGCGCGGCCTGGGGGCAGGAGCCGATCGAGATCATCGTGCCGGCCGGCGCCGGCAGCGCGCCGGACATCATCGCGCGCATCGTCGGCGACGAGCTGAGCACGCGGCTCAAGCGCCCGGTGGTCGTCAACAACCGGCCGGGCGCCGGCGGCATCATCGCGGTGATGGCGGCCAAGTCGGCCAGCAACCCCGACACCCTGCTGCTGGCGCAGGCGGCGGTGGTCACCGTCACCCCGCTCACCTACCGCGCGGCCAAATACGACCTCGAAACCGACATGGAGCCGGTGGTCTCGGTGGCCGACACACCCATGATGTTCGTCGCCAACGCCGAGCACGGGCCCAAGACGCTGGCCGACGCGCTGGCCGCGGCGCGCAAGGACCCGGGCGCGGTGGCGCTGACCACCACCAGCCGCGGCTCGATTCCGCACCTGACGGCCGAACTGCTGGTGCAAACCACCGGCGCGCCCTTCAACATCGTGCCCACCGCCACCACCGGGCAGGGCATCCAGACGGTGGTCGGCGGCGAGGCGGCCATGACGGTCAATGGCGTGGCGCCCCTGCTGCCGCTGGTCAAGTCGGGGCGCCTGAAGGGACTGGCGGTGACCTCGGCCAAGGTGCTGCCGGGCCTGGAAGGCTACCCGCTGGCCAAGGACATCGTGCCCGGGCTGCAGGCCACCGGCTGGTTCATGCTGTTTGCCAAGAAGGGCACGCCCAGCGCGCGCGTGCAGCAGATCAACCAGATCGTCAACACCGCGCTGCAGTCGCCCGCCGTGGTGGAGAAGCTGGCCAAGACGGCCAACTACCCGCTGGGCGGCTCGCCGGCCGATGCGCGCGCCTTTCTGAAGCAGGAAAAGGCGCTGTGGTCGGGCATCGTGAAGAACACCGACATCCACCCCGAATGACTTTCTTGCCGAGACGCCGCCCATGAGCCCGACCCGCATCGACACCCACCACCACATCGTCCCGCCCAGCTACAAGGCCTGGCTGGCCAGCCAGGGCATCGCCGCCGGCGGCCGCGCCATTCCCGACTGGTCGGCCGATGCCGCGCTCGAGCTGATGGCCAGCATCGGCGTGGCGCGCAGCATCCTGTCGGTGTCCACCCCCGGCGTGCATCTGGGCGACGACGCGCTGGCACGCCGCTGGGCGCGCGAGGTGAACGAGTTCGCCGCCCGCGTGCGCGCCGATCGGCCAGCGCAGTTCGGCTTTTTCGCCACCCTGACGCTGCCCGACGTCGACGGCGCCATCGCCGAGGCCGCGCACGCTTTCGACGTGCTGGGCGCCGACGGCGTGGTGCTGCTGGCCAGCGTGCGCGGCGCCTACCTGGGCGACGCCACCTTCGAGCCGCTGATGGCCGAGCTGGACCGGCGCGCGGCGGTGGTCTTCGTGCACCCGTCGGAGCTGAACGCGCCGCCGGTGCCGGGCATCCCGCCCTTCGCGGCCGACTTCCTGCTGGACACCACGCGCGCGGCCATCCACATGGCGCGCGCCGGCTGGCTGGAGCGCTACCCGCGCGTGCGCATCATCCTGTCGCACGCCGGCGGCTTCGTGCCCTACGCGGCCGAGCGCATCGCGCGCAGCTGCTCCGAGCGCGGCGACACCGCCCACGGCATCGAGCGCCTGCGCCGCTACTGGTTCGACACGGCGCTCAGCAGCAGCGCCTACGCCCTGCCCTCGCTGCTGGCCTTTGCCGACCCGACGCACATCACTTTCGGCAGCGACTGGCCCTACGCGCCGGCCGAGCGTTCGCGGCATTTCGCGCAGCTGCTGGACGCCTACCCACTGACGCCCGAGCAGCGCCGCGCCATCGACCACGACAACGCGCAGGCGCTGTTCGGCCCCGTGCGCGCCGCGGCATAAGGCAATGCTGAACAAGTCCCACGCGCGCCGCGCATCCCCGCTTTGGGCGGTCTGCGGCGTTGCAAATCCTCGCGATAGCTGCGGCTATCGCTGCGGTTTGCGCATTGCAGCCCATCCCAAACCAGGGCGCGCGCCATCGCAGTGACTTATTCAGCATCGCCCTAAGGCCTTCAGGCGCGCACGCTGCCCGGCGACAAATCGCTCACCAGCAGCTCGCGCAGCCAGCGCAGGCCCGCGTCGTCGTTGAAGCGCCGGTGCCAGTACAGGCGCACGGTGCTGGGCGGCAGCTTGAAGGGCAGCGGCAGCAGCGCCAGCGTGCCGTGCGCGTTGAACACCTCGGCCAGCTGCGTCGGCACCACCGCCAAGAATTCGCCCAGCGCCAGCAGCGGCGGCACCATCAGGTACGAGGGCAGCTCCAGCAGCTCGCGGCGCTGCAGCTGCTGCGCGGCCAGCAGCTCGGTGATCATGTCCTGCACGCCCGAGTGGCCGTGCACCACCAGCTGCGGCGTGTCGGCAAAGCGGCGCAGGCTCAGGCGCCGGCCCGCCAGCGCATGCGTGCGGCTGACCACCGCCACGAAGTGCCGGTCGTACAGGCGCCGCTGGATCAGGGTGGGCGGCAGGCGCGGAAAGCTGCCCACGGCCAGGTCGACCGCGCCGTCGGCCAGCGCCTGGCCCAGGCTGGCCGGGTCCATCACCCGCAGCGCCAGGCGCACATGCGGCGCCCGCGCGCGCACCGCGTGCACGATGCGGGGCCACAGCACGTAGGCGCCGACGTCGGTGTGCGCGATGCGGAACTCGCGCTGCGCCGTGGCGGCGTCGAAGCGGGGCGTGGCCAGCACCTGGTCGCGCACCCGCTCCAGGATGTCGGCCAGCGGCGCCGCCAGCGCGGCGGCGCGCGCCGTCGGGCGCAGGCCGCGCCCGGTGCGCACGAACAGCTCGTCGCCCAGCTGCTGGCGCAGTCGCGCCAGCGCCGAGCTGAGGGTGGACTGGCTGACGTCGAGCTCGCGCGCCGCGCGCGTGGCGCTGCGCTGGCGCAGCAGCGCGTCCAGCACCGGCAGCAGGTTGAGGTCGACGCCCTTGAGGTCCACGTCAATGCTTTGGTGGCGGTGTGCCCGATCCCGACGAATTCAAGCCGAATCGTGCCCTGGCGCCCATGGATCAAGCGCGAACAGCTATTTAAACGATAGCGATCGGCACGAGCCCCTGGGCGTCAGCGCCGGGCGCCTGCGGGCCGCGCGCTCACGGCGCCCGCATCAGCACCGGCACCCCCGCTGCCCGCAGGCAGCCGGCGGTGACACTGCCCAGCAGTGCAGTCTTCAGCGGCGTGCGGCCGTGCGTGGCCATGGCCAGGATGACGTCGCGCCGGCCGCTGATGTAGCCGGTGATGGCCTCGGCCGGCTCGCCGTGCAGCACCTCCCAGTCGGCCGGCACCTGGTAGCGCTCGGACAGCGTGCGCGCCTGGTTGCGCACATAGCCCGACTCCAGGCCCTTCATGTCGTCGCTGTGCGGCATGTCGCTGCCCGAGAACTGGCGCGGGTCGACCACGCCGACGATCTCCAGCTCGGCGCCGATGCGCTTGGCCAGCTCGCCGGCCTGCGGGATCATGGCCTCGGACAGCTCGGTGCCGTCCAGCGGCAGCACCACGCTGCGCACCTTCAGCGCCGCCGCGCCGACCTGCGCCTGGCCGGTGGGGCGATACACCAGCACCGGCTCGCCACCGCTGCCGCGCACCACGTTCAGGGCCACGCTGCCCAGCATGGGCAGCAGCAGGCCCGAGCGCCCGTGCGAGGTGATGGCCACCAGCGTGCCGGGCACCTGGCGTGCGTGCGCCAGGATGGCCGTGGCCACGTCGCCCGGCGCCACCACGCATTCGCCCTGGGCGCCGTGCGCCGCCGCCAGCCGCTGCAGATAGGCCTCGGCCTCGGGCGCGTCGGCCGCCTTGTCGACCACGCGCAGCAGCGTCAGCGCGCTGCCGGCTGCCGCCGCCAGGCCGGCCGCGTAGGCCATGATTTCTTCCGAATAGGACGAGCCATCCAGGGTCACCAAAATGCGTTCGTACACAGCAAGCACCTCCACGTCATGGGTTTGTTGTCGGGCCGATTCAGTGTAGGGCAATCGCGCCGGCTGCGGCCATGCGCGGGCCGCCGGCGGCCGGCGCCGCATGATTCAGATCAAGCGCTCGATCCGGCGCGCGCGCCACACCAGCCGGTAGAAGGCGCTCTGCAACGCCAGCATGACGCAAAACACCACCGGGTAGGACATCCACACGCCCGGCAGCCCGAAGTGTGCCGACAGCAAGTGCGCCGCCGGCAGCTGCACCAGCACGATCGAGGCCACGCTGATGCCGGTGGGCACCCACACCGTGCCGCTGGCACGCATCACGCCCGCCACCACGGCCTGCATGCCGAACACCACGCTGCCCCACAGCATCACCTGCAGCAGGCCCTGCGCCATCACCAGCACGGTTGGCTCGATGATGAAAAAGCCCAGCAGCCAGCGCGACAGCGCATAGCCCAGCAGCACCAGCGCGCCGGTCAGCACGGCGTTCAGCAGCAGCCCGGTGCGCACGATGGCCGACAGGCGCTCGGTGCGGCCGGCGCCGATGGCCTGCGCACCCAAAATCGAGGCCGTGATGGCGATCGACAGCGCCGGAAACTGCACGTAGTTGACGATCTGGTTGACCGCGCCGTAGGCCGCCGTGGCGTCGGCGCCGTAGCCGTTGACCAGACCCAGGATGGCCAGCTCGGCCATGGCGATGGTCACCATCTGCACGCCGGTGGGCACGCCGATGCGCAGCACCGCGCGCAGCAGGCGCGGGTCGATGCGCAGCGCGCGCAGCAGTTCGGCGTCGGGCGCCAGCGGGTGATTCTTGCGACGCAGATACACCCACAAGAAGGCCAGCGCCAGCGCGAACGACACCCAGCCCGCCACCGCGGCGCTGACCACGCCCAGGCGCGGCAGGCCCAGCCAGCCGCGGATCAGCGCCGGCGTGACCAGCAGGCCCACCGTGGTCGACAGGCACAGCGCCAGCAGCGGCGTCACCGTGTCGCCCACGCCGCGCAGCAGCTGCGTGTACAGGATGAACACCAGCAGCAGCGGCATGGCGAGCATCATCACCCGCGCGTAGGCCACGGCGTCGGGCAGCAGCTCGGGCGCCGTGCCCAGCGCCACCAGCGCCGGGCGCGCAAACGACTCGCCCAGCACGGCCGCGCCCAGGCCGATCAGGCCGCCCAGCGCCAGCGCGGTGCCGGCGATGGCCTTGACCTTGTGCGGCTCGCGCGCGCCCCAGGCCTGGCCGATCAGCACCGAGGCGCCCGCCCCCACGCCGATGACCAGCGCGATGAAGAAGAACACCACCGGAAACATGCCGGCCACGGCGGCCAGCGCATCGGTGCCCAGCATCTGCCCGATGTAGACGCCGTTCACGCTGCCCGACAGCGACTGCAGGATGTTGGCCAGCACCATGGGCCCCAGAAAGGCCAGGTAGGTGCGCCACAGCGGGCGCTCGGGCCG
>OFTX01000541.1_pt1 | contig 19290 bp, 16 predicted proteins | sample 1775051 | NCBI WGS metagenome assembly OFTX01 (sample SAMN08195772, study PRJEB24354) | sludge metagenome | isolation source: sludge from phenol fed wastewater aerobic bioreactor A | place: India: Nagpur | collected 2016-09-15
ATACAAGAGAATACTTTTAAAATTATCGGGTGAAGCCTTATTGGGTAATGTTAAATCCGGAGACCCCTTCGACCCGAAAATTATTGAACAATATGCAAAGGATATTAGATCTGTAACCGATCTGGGAGTGCAAGTGGCCATAGTAATTGGCGGAGGAAATATTTACAGGGGTATGAATGAGGCAGAAAGTGGTATTGAAAGGGCCCATGGAGATTATATGGGAATGCTGGCAACTGTAATTAATGGAATGGCCATGCAGGCAATGTTAGAAAAAATAGGTGTATATACCAGGTTACAGAGCGCTATTAATATGGAACAGGTTGCAGAACCTTATATCAGGCGTAAAGCAATGCGCCATTTAGAAAAGGGCCGTGTGGTGATTTTTGGTGCAGGAACCGGTAATCCTTATTTCACTACAGATACTGCCGGAAGTTTAAGAGCCATTGAAATGAAAGCCGATGTTATTTTAAAAGGAACAAGGGTGGATGGTATCTATGATACAGACCCTGAAAAAAACCCTGACGCAAAGCGCTATGAGAAACTTTCATTTCAGGAGTGCATCAGTAAAAACCTGAAAGTAATGGATATGACAGCTTTTACGCTTTGTATGGAAAATAAACTGCCCATTATTGTATTTGATATGAACACACCGGGCAACTTATTGCAGGTAGTGCAGGGTATGAATGTGGGAACACTGGTAAAATAAGCTTTTTCACCCGCTGCTGTAATTTTTTGCAGTAAGCATGGATGCCACTATAATTTCACTGATCATGATGAAATCATTGCTTTCTTTTACAGTTTTGTTTGTTTGTGCGTATTCTTCTTTTTCCCAGAAACGGCTTCCTTTAAACGATGCCATTAACATAGCCCTGAAGAATAATTTTAATATTCAAATTGCAAAAGGGAATGTTGATATTAATGTAATTAACAATAGCTATGGCATGGCCGGCGGCTTGCCTACCGTTACCGGTACTGCCGGCGACCAGGAGTCTGTTTCCAACATAAATCAAAGAATTAATAACAGCGGCACTGTGGCAGAGATTGTTAGAAATGGTGCTACTACCAATACTATTAGCGGTAATGTTACAGGTAGTATTCTGTTATATAATGGAATGAGGGTAGTGGCCACTAAAAAAAGCCTGGAAGCATTGCAAAGGCAAAGTGAACAACAATTAAATGCACAAGTACAAACAACCATTGCATCAGTAATGGTTAAGTATTACGATGTTGTACGCCAGGGAGTTTATTTAAAAGCATTGCAGCGTTCCATAGACCTATCAAAACAGCAATTAGATTTAATACAGGTACGTAAAAGTGTTGGCTTGGCTAATAATGCAGAACTATTTCAATCGCAGATAGATCTTAATACAAGGCAACAGGAATATTTGGCACAGGAACTTGTATTGCACCAGTCAACCAGCGACCTGCTCACTTTATTAAATATCAGGCCCGATAGCAATTTGGTTGTTCAGGATACCATTGTTGTTGATAATAACCTGCAACTGGATGCGGTATTGAATTCATTGTCTCAAAATCCTATTGTTGTTTCTAACGATGAACAAATAAAGGTTAATGAGTTGATAGAAAAACAAACGGCGGCCCAACGCTACCCTTCGCTGAGGTTTAATACCGGACTGAATTTTGGAAGAACAGCAAGCGATGCCGGCCAGGTTTTGCTAAACCAGTCTTATGGCCCGTTTGCAGGAGTAAGTTTATCTGTACCTATTTACAATGGTTCTATTTACAAGCGCCAGCAACAGGCTGCAACCGTAACAACCAAAATAGCACGTATACAACGTGAAAGCTCTTTGCTTGGTTTGCAAAACGATGCTGTTAAAACATATCAATCATATAATATCAACCTTTCGCAGTTAAACAAGCAACGTAATACATACGATTTATCACTGCAATTGATGGAGTTGTCCCAGGAGCGCTATCGCCTGGCACAGGCAACAATTCTTGAAGTTAGGGAAGCTCAGAAAAGTTTTGAGGATGCAGCATACACACTGGTAAATTTATCTTATGCAGCAAAAGCCGCTGAAATAGAATTAAAGCGATTACAAAATAAATTAGGATTGTAACAAACGCAACAGATAAAAATAAAAATGCCACTGTTTTAACAGCGGCATTTTTATTTTACGGAGGCATGATTCCTTATAATTATAAATATCGCTCCCCTTTATTGCGTTTTACTTCGGCCACATATTCTTTAATGGCCTGTTCTTTTTCTTTTTTACAAATCAGGAGTACGTCTTTGGTATCCACAATAATAAAATCGTCTAACCCCTGTAATACCAATAATTTTTCATGCGGCGCACTTACCATACATTTTGTAGCATCTATAATAATTACATTATCACTGGCAACGGCATTGCCAAGATAATCTTCATCAAGATTTTCGTAGGCGCTGTTCCATGTGCCCAGGTCGCTCCAGCCAAATGATGACGGGATAACATATACGTTATTCGCCTTTTCCATAATGGCAAAGTCTATAGACACATTAGTGCATAATGGATAAATACGGTTAATGGCCGCCTGTTCATCCGGAGAATTGAAATACTGTTTTTCATTTTCAAACAATTCAAACATTTCCGGTTGGTATTTTTCAAAAGCATCCACTACATCTTTTGCTTTCCATACAAAAATTCCGGCATTCCATAAAAAATCGCCACTGGCAATAAATGTTTTGGCGAGCTCAAGATTAGGCTTTTCTGTAAAAGTTTTTACCTTATAAATATCTTCAACATCTGAACTTGTTTCGTGTTGAATGTAGCCATACCCGGTATTGGGATAAGTTGGTTTAATGCCCAGGGTAATAAAGGCATTGTTCTCTGCAACAAAGTTTAGCGCTTTTAAAGCAATAGATTTATAACCTTCTCCATCTAATATCATATGATCGCTTGGCGCTACAACTAAAGAAGCCTTGGGATCTTTTTGCATTAATTTAAATGCAATATAGGCCACGCAGGGAGCTGTGTTTTTTCTACTGGGCTCAGCTAAAATATTTTCTCTCGGTATTTTAGGAAGTTGTTTTGCTACAATGTTTACATACTCTTCAGAAGTAACGATATAAATATTTTCATCGGGCATAAAAGAAGCGTAGCGTTCATATGTCCATTGAATTAATGTTTTGCCTGTGTTTAAAATATCCAGGAATTGCTTAGGGTAAGCAGTACGGCTTTTTGGCCAAAAACGGCTGCCTATGCCACCTGCCATTATAGCTACATAGTGATGTTGGTTCATTACTTGTTTTTTTGGTTATATTATAACGTGTTAAAATAGAATTTATTGGAAAACGGGTTTAAATAATTCCTTCTCTAACAAGGTCGTGAATATGTAAGATGCCAAGGTATTGGGAGCCTTGTGCAACAACTAACTGGCTTATATCATACTTCCTGAATATTTCCAATGCTTCAACGGCCAATATATCGGGCTCTACAGATTTAGGATTTGCTGTTAAAATGTCCAGGGCTGTAATGGTATTAATATTAATGTTTTTCTCAAGCATTCTTCTCAGGTCTCCGTCTGTAATAATTCCTGCAATGCTGTTATCAGCATTCGTTACTGCAGTAACACCCAGGCGTTTTTGAGTAATCTCTACAATCACTTCTTTTAGTAATGCGGTAGGTAATACTTTAGGCCGGTCGTTATTTTTATAAAGATCTTCAACCTTTAAGTACAATCGCTTGCCCAGGTTACCACCGGGGTGATATTTGGCAAAATCGTATCCTGTAAAACCATTCAGTTCCATAAGAGCTACGGCAAGGGCATCTCCCATAACCATTTGAGCAGTGGTACTGCTGGTAGGCGCAAGGTTGTTTGGGCAGGCTTCCTTATTAACGGTTGTATTCAATATTAAATCTGCGTTAACTGCTAAAAAGCTATTGATATTGCCTACCATGCCTATAAGTGTATTCTCAAAGTTTTTTATGAAGGGAACCAATACTTTTATTTCAGGGCTTTCCCCGCTTTTGCTAATCAACATCACCACATCGTTTTTTTGAATCATGCCCAGGTCGCCATGAATCGCATCGGCGGCATGCATATATAATGAAGGTGTTCCGGTAGAGTTTAATGTTGCTACAATTTTTTGAGCCACAATAGCACTTTTTCCAATACCGCTCACTACCAGCCTGCCTTTGGCTGTGTGAACCGTTTTTACCACTTTTTCAAACTGTTCATCTATAAAATATTTAAGATTTTCAACAGATGCTGCTTCCAGCTCAATTGTGTTAATACCTGATTGGATAATTGGCGAACTCATAAGGCGTAAAGATAAACTTTAACATCAAACCCTTGAAGTTAACCTTATGCTTTATTAACTTCGCCGTCCTTTATAAAAAAACGTCAGGAACTAAAGAGCCCTGATCTGCCCTTAAGTGCACTACTCAATTAAACCATCAAAGGTGAAATTTTAAAATAAAAGCAGTAACTTATAGGTTCTATTTTTCAATAACACATCCTTCAGGTAAGGATGACATATTTTGAAGAAAATGGCAACACCCGCAAAAAAAGAAGTTACAGAAAAAAAAACTTCTAAAGCAACCCCCAAAAAAAAGAGCACTGCCCCAAAAGGCAATAGTAATTTAGATATACATACCGAATTGCGGAATCATTTCGGTTTTAAAGAATTTAAAGGCCGCCAGGAAGAAGCCATTTACAGCCTGCTTGCCGGTAAAGATACTTTTGTAATAATGCCAACAGGAGGTGGTAAAAGTTTATGTTACCAGCTACCTGCCATGATGCTGCCCGGCTGTGCCATTATTGTTTCTCCATTAATTGCATTAATGAAAAATCAGGTAGACCTGGTGCGTGGCTACAGCGAAAAAGACGATGTTGCCCATTTCTTAAATTCATCGCTTAACAAAACACAAATTAAAGAAGTAAAAGATGATTTGCTGAACGGCAAAACCAAATTATTATACGTAGCGCCTGAAACACTTACTAAAGACGAAAACCTGGAATTGTTCAGCGGACTAACGATTTCTTTCTTTGCGGTGGATGAGGCTCACTGTATCTCTGAATGGGGGCACGATTTCAGGCCGGAATACAGGAGGCTTCGCGAAATGATGAACCAGATCAATCCCGATCTTCCCGTAATGGCTTTAACAGCTACTGCCACCCCCAAAGTACAGAGCGATATTGTTAAAAACCTTAGCTTAAAAGACCCCAATATTTTTATCTCTTCTTTTAACAGAACCAACCTTTATTACGAAATACAGCCTAAGATTAAGAAAGAGCAAACCATTAAAAGCATTGTAAAATTTATTACACAGCATAAAGGTAAAAGCGGCATCATCTATACACTTAATAGAAAAACAACGGAAGAGCTTGCAGAAATATTGGTTGCCAATAATATTAAAGCAGTTGCTTACCATGCAGGGCTCGATCAGAAATTAAGGGCTGAAAGGCAAGACCAATTTTTGAATGAAGATGTTCAGGTAATTGTTGCTACCATTGCTTTTGGAATGGGAATAGATAAACCGGATATTCGGTTCGTCATTCACTTCAACATTCCTAAATCTATTGAAAACTATTACCAGGAAACAGGCCGGGCCGGTAGAGACGGATTAGAAGGCATTTGTGTATTATACTATTCGCATAAAGATGTTAGTAAGCTGGAACACCTGATGCGAGACAAACCTCTGAGTGAAAGAGAAGTAGGGGCACAATTAATTAATGAAACCATAGCTTTTGCAGAAAGCAGCGTGTGCAGGAGAAAAGTGCTGTTACACTATTTTGGAGAAGAATGGAAACAGGAAAACTGTGGCAGCTGCGATAATTGCAAGCACCCTAAAGAGAAAGTGGAAGCCAAAGAAGATGTAGTAAAAGTGATTAAGGTAATTAAAGCTTTGGATGAACATTTTGTTACTGATTATGTAGTGAACGTTATTATGGGCAGGCTAACACCGCAAATAACCATGTTCAGGCATGAGAATATAGAAGTATTCGGCATAGGGAAAGACAGGCAGGAATCTCATTACTGGAATAGCCTGATAAGGCAAATGATGTTGGAAAACCTTATTAGAAAAGATATTGAAGAATATGGTTTGTTGAAGATGACCGACAAAGGCGAAAAATTCTTTAAAAAACCAGCATCATTTAAAATTGTGCTGAATAATTTATTTGAAGATGCCAATGAAGATGATGAAGAAAATGAAAATGCATCTCAAACGGGTGCCGCAGCAGACGATCGTTTATTTGAAATGCTGAAAGAACTACGCCAGAAAGAAGCTAAGAAAAAGAGCTTGCCACCTTTTGTTATTTTCCTGGAAACTTCCTTGCAGGATATGAGTGCCATGTACCCTACTTCTTTAGCCGAGTTGGAAAAATGCCAGGGTGTAAGTAAAGGCAAAGCCTTGAAATATGGTAAGCCTTTTGTTGAACTCATTGCTAAGTATGTTGAGGAAAATGATATTGAAAAGCCGGATGATTTTGTAATGAAAAGCGTTGCCAATAAAAGCAACAACAAAATCTACATTATTCAGAACATTGATAAAAAGATACCACTGGAAACCATTGCAAAAAATAAAGGTTTATCGTTAAGCGAATTGCTCGAAGAAATGGAAACCATTGCCGCCAGCGGTACCAAATTAAATCTTGATTATGCTATTGAAGAATGGCTGGACGATTACGACCAGGAAGAGATTATAGAATATTTTAAAGGTTGTGAAACATCCTCACTGCAGGTTGCACAGCAAGAGCTTAATGAAAACGATTATACCTGGGAACAACTAAAAATAATGCGTATTAAGTTTTTAAGCGTATACGGTAATTGATTTCTCGAAAGATTGTTTGGAGGTACTTTTAAAGTGCCTCTTTTATTTTAATGGAGAGGCCTTTTCTTTACCATTCCCCCTTTGGTATCTTTAATACTGCTCATTACCACAAAAGCATTGGGATCTATCTTCTCAATCTCTGCATTTAATTTACTTATTTCTAAACGGGTAATTACAATAAAAATAATATCACTGTTCGTTACATGCCCGTGTTTGCCGTAACCCCGTTTACCACTATATACAGTAACACCCCTGCCCATTTTATGTGCTACCATATGAATAATTTCTTCGTGCCTGGGAGAAATAACCGTAACGCCTGTATACTCTTCAATTCCCTCAATAACAAAATCTAATGTTTTTGATGCTGATAAATAGGTAATCATGGCATATAATGCAGTTTCTAAGGAAAGGAAGTAGGCCGCCGTGCCAAAAATGAGGGCATTGATAATAATAATTACATCGCCTATGGTAACCCCCAGTTTTCTGCTGATGAATATGGCCAGTACTTCTGTTCCGTCTAAAACCGCCCCGCCCCTTACCGATAAACCAATTCCTGCACCCAGGAAAAAACCTCCAAAAAGAGATACCAGTAACTTATCATGTGTAATTTCAGGAAAATGAAATAAAGCTGTACAAGATGCCAGCCCGGCAATGGCAAATGCCGTTTTTAAAGCAAACTGCCTGTTAATGATTTTAAGACCAAGTAAAATAAAAGGGGTATTAATAAGCACGAGTAACAACGACAGCTTCAGGCCGCTTAACTCAGAAATTAATAGGGAAATGCCGGTTACACCGCCATCTATAAATTTATTGGGGATTAAAAAAGCCTCTAACCCAAAAGCGGCAGAGGCAATACCCAGTATAATTAAAAAGAAATCTTTTACCCATGTTCTAATGGTAACCTTAAATTTCCTGAAATCTTTGGCTTTAATATAATTAGAACCGAAAGATTTTGCGGAGTTGCCTAAAACGGTATTGATAATAATATTTTTCCAGTGATTACGCATTGGTAAAGCTATTAGGCCAAAAATAGACTAAATAAATCGCTTTTACAGATGCACCGAATGCCATAGCTTCGCAGCCGAATTAAAAATCCCAACCATGTCTTTAGTTGTTATTGGTACTATGGCTTTTGATAGCCTGGAAACTCCTTTTGGAAAAGCCGACAGAATTGTTGGCGGTAGCGCATTGTATGCTGCATGGAGTGCAAGCAAATTTACTTCTGTTAAACAGGTTTCTGTTATTGGCGGAGATTTTCCGCAACAGGAGTTGGATGCACTTACAAAAAACGGGGTTGTTTTAGAAGGGGTACAAATAAAAAAAGATGAAAAATCTTTTTTCTGGGCAGGCCGCTATCATAACGATATGAATACAAGAGATACTTTGGCAACAGAGTTGAATGTATTGGCAGATTTTAATCCGGTGATCCCTGAAAGCTATCAGGATTGTGAGTTCTTAATGCTTGGAAACCTGGTGCCTGCAGTGCAGATGAGTGTGATCAATCAACTTAAAAACCGCCCAAAACTGATTGTGATGGATACCATGAACTTTTGGATGGATACTGCTATGGACGATTTGAAAGAGGTATTAAAGAAAGTAGACCTCTTGTTGGTAAACGACAGTGAAGCCAGGCAGTTAAGCGGTGAATTTAGTTTGGTAAAAGCCGCTGCCAAAATACGTTCTATGGGCCCGAAATACCTGATTATTAAAAAAGGAGAACATGGAGCATTGTTATTTTACAACGAATCTGTTTTTTACGCTCCTGCATTGCCATTAGAAGAAGTGTTTGACCCAACAGGAGCAGGAGATACTTTTGCCGGCGGTTTTATAGGCCATCTTGCCAGAACAAAAGATATTTCTTTCGATAACATGAAAACAGCCATTGTAGCAGGAAGTGCTATGGCCAGCTTTTGTGTTGAAAAATTTGGAGCGGAGAGATTAAGAGAGATTAACCACGATGATATTGCAAGCCGCCTGCAAGACTTTGTTCAACTCAGCAGTTTCGATATCAGCCTCGTATAAACAAAAATAGGTTTAACTAAAAAAAGGAATGAATAAGTTAAGTTCATTCCTTTTTTGTTTAATATTAAACTATCGTTCCAAAACTACCTTAAAAGGTTCTGTTATACTGAATACAGTATACTAAACTTACATTAATTCCTTTACCACATTCCAAATTACTTTGGGCTTGCCAAGTGTGTAATAATGCAAAACAGGTACACCGAATTGTTTTAGCTCCTTGCTTTGTGTAATCAGCCAGTCCGCACCAACTTTTTCACATTCTTCATCTGTTTTACATTTCATAATGGCATTACTCAACTCTGTTGGTATATCTACATGAAAAATTCTTGGCAATACCGATAGTTGTTTTTTATTAGTAATAGGTTTTAAACCCGGAACAATTGGAACATTAATACCTATTTGCCTGCAATGTTTTACAAAATCAAAAAACTTTTGATTGTCAAAAAACATTTGTGTCATTATGTAATCTGCCCCTGCATCTACTTTATCTTTCAACCTTTGCAAGTCAATTTCAAGATTGGGTGCTTCAAAATGTTTTTCAGGGTATCCGGCAGTTCCAATGCAGAAGTTGGTTTTACCACCATTCTGAATATCTTCATCAAGGTACAATCCATTGTTCAGGTTTGCTACTTGCTTTTGCAATTCAATGGCGTAAGAGTGGCCGCCTTTTGTAGGAATAAAACTGGCTTCATTTTTTTCGGCATCGCCACGTAAAACCAATACATTATCTATACCCAGGAAATTAAGGTCTATTAAAGCATCTTCACACTCTCTCTTTGTAAATCCGCCACAAATAAAATGAGGTACGGTGTCTACTTTATAGTGATTCATTAAAGCAGCGCAAATACCAACTGTTCCGGGCCTTTTACGCACTTCAACTTTTTCAAAAGTGCCATCTGCCTTTTTCTTAAACATGCTTTCGGTGCGGTGGTAAGTAACGTTTATCCACGAAGGTTTAAACTCCATCAAAGGGTCTAAGTGATCGTATAATGAACTTATTGTTTTGCCTTTTAGAGGAGGCAATACTTCAAACGAAACCAATGTTCCTTTTGCCTGTGCAATATGCTCGGTTATTTTCATTATGCAATTATAATAATGATACAAACATAATTAGTATTTGAATAATGAATTTAAAAAACCAAAGACCCCAAGATCTTTGGTTATAAGGAATAAGGTTTGAAAAAGTGGAACCTAAAGTATAATACTACTATAAAGTTCTTTTAGCATTTACGGTTATGGTATTACCGTTTCTGTCTTTTGAATTACCTGAAAGTATATCACCCGAAAGGTGAGCTTTTACCTGATTATCCTGGGCGTCAACCAAATCATTGTTACCATTAATACTACCGTTAAAGGTTGAGCTTGCTACTGTTGAACCGTTTTTTCTGGCGCTTCCGCCATATTGTTTTAATGATCTTGAAAGAAGAAGGTTAAAAGTGCCATCCTCAGGCAATGAACTATGATACGTTCCTTCAAAACATTCTATTAATGCGGAAGAAGTTTCTTTTACTAGTGTAAAATCTGCATTTGGATGGCCTGGTATGTTTGATGAAGTGATGATAGGATTACCCCCATTGGCATCTACTTTAAAATTAATCGAAACTGCAGAACCATTTAATGTTCCTGTAAAAGGGGCAACATAAGATTGGCCTTGCACCCATGTAATGCTTGAAGTTAAGGTAACAGTTACGCCGTCAATCACCATAGTAGCGGTAATGGTATTATCGCTATTGGCAACGTTAAATTTAATAGTGCCACTTGAGCCAATAACAACCCCTTTATAAATTCCTTTACTGTTGGCATCGTTGGCAGCAACGGCATCGGGTGCTTGTTTACAGGTATTGCATGTATATGACGATGAATCGTTGCCTGTTTTTTTACACGATACAATTATTACTAAAGTAAGTAAAGAAATAATTGTAAGGGAGAGAATAACCTTTTTCATAATTAATCTTTTATAAATGATTGGAACGTTTATTTTTTACCGCCTCCGAAGAAGAAGCCTATTTTAAATGCGATGTAGCCGCCTTTATCTATGCTGTTATATTCAGTTCTTATTCTAATATGCCCGGTTTCAAAGCCTACTCTGGGAAAGAAACCAAATTTAGACTCACTGGGAGAAATAACAGCTGAACTGCCTGAGCCAATAGTAACAGATTGTTGTGTAAATAAGCCTAATCCTGCGCCTGCAAAAGGACGAAAACCACCACTCATAAAATAATACTCACCGGTAGCACAGTAAGAAGAAACAACTGCTACTGTAACATCATTTGTACCCGGTTGTTTAAAGCCTAATCCTGCACTTTCTAAGCGTAGGCCAAGAGCAATGGCATCCGTTAAGCGGTAATGCGGTTCTAGTGTAAATGTTATTCCACCAACTGAGTTGCTGTTTCCGTCTGTTGGAATAGCGTAACCAAGGCCAACATCAACTTTAAAGTTTTTATAGGTTTTAGATTGCGCTTTTAAGGTAATTACTGAAATAACACAGAATGCAATGAGAAAAATTTTTTTCATGAGCTTGTTAATTTTATAATGTAAAACTATTAGCCCATGAAAAGCGGCACAATGTGAGAAAAGTAGTAAACTCAGGATGGTTAAATAAGACCGGTTTTTCTTAAAGCATCTATTCTGGAATTTACCTGAAGTTTTTCGTAAATATTGCGGATATGGGTACGAACGGTTTCAATACTGATAAAAAGTTTATCGGCAATTTCTTTATACCTGAAACCTTTACTTAACTCTTCGAGCATTTCCTGCTCGCGCCTGCTAAGTGCCTGAAAATGTTCATTTGCTTTTTCTTTCAAGGAGAATGCTTCTATTACTTTACGCGCAATTTGGCTGCTGATAGGGCTTCCGCCAAGCTGTATTTCATTAATTGCTTCAATTATTTTTTCAGCAGGAGTTGTTTTTAAAAGATAACCGGTAGCGCCGGCTTTTAAGGCATCAAAAATAGTATCGGTATTATCATATACCGTTAATACCATACACTGTGTTTTGGGATGAATGGTTTTAATATGCCTAATGCATTCAATACCGTTAATGCCAGGCAAATGAATGTCGCACAAAGCAATATCTACGGGAAATACCGATAAGTGTTTTAATGCAGATTCCGCTTCCGCAAATACGAAAAGATCATTTACGTCAATACATAACTGAACCTGCTCAGCAAGATAATGACGTACCTTGTCATCGTCTTCAATTATGGCAATACTATTTAGTTTCACGATTGTAAAAGTCTTTTAGTTAAAAATAGCCTCCAATGTTATTTAAGTGGTATTGTATATAAAAATGTAGTTCCGTTTCCAGGCGCTGTCTCTATTTTTATAGAACCCTGAATGCCTTTTACACGCTGCTGCATATTCTTCAGCCCGTTTCCTGGCCGGATACGGTTCATATCAAATCCAATTCCGTTATCTGTAATGCTAAAGGTTAGCGTTGTACTAGTTGTTTTGGCATTTATGGCTATATAAGTTGCTTCGCTGTATTTAATGGCATTATGCACAATTTCCTTGGTGATAAGCAAGATATCTCTCTTATACTCATCTTTTAATAAAATGTTGTCAGCGCTTTCAGGTAAATTAATGGAATATTCTATAGAAGTATACTCCAGCAATTCATTAAGCTGCTCTCTGATATGAATAAAAAACTGTTCAACAGTTTTATTTTCGGGATGCATACTCCAGATTATTTCGCTCATATTATTCACAAGTTTATGACCCGTTTTTGCTATTTCTGATAACTCTTCAAAAGCATTGTATTTATTCTTTGCAGCCTCACTCATCAATGTAATCTGTGTAAGGCCGGCACCAATATCATCATGCAGCTCTTTGCTGATTCGTATTCTTTCTTCTTCTTGTGTTTGTAATATTTTCTGGTTAATAGATTTCTGCTGCTTAAGGTACTCCATCAGCATATTTTCTTTTTCAAGCTTATAGTTATTGAATTGCCGTACAATACCCAGTGTCATTAGTATTACATCTATTATGGTTCCTGTACTTACAAGTGTGCTGGTAGAGAAAGGGAGATTTATCCATCCGAAGCTATAACTAACTGTTAGCACAGAGAAAATAAGTGTAACAACTACCGCAAAGAAATAATATAATATAATCGTATGGCCTTTAAGAAAAAGCCGCAATAAATAAACAATCATTAGTATAACCCCAGATATGTTAAAAAGGAAAAAGGCAAACAGAAAGAAAGTAGCGAGATGGTTTGCCGATAAACTAATAAAAGGAAGCAAAGGCATTAACCCCCAGAACAAAAAGAAATACATATAAAAAACAAGTGTTCGTTTCAGCCGGGTACGGTTATTGTCATATTGTTTGGTAAACTGCAAAGCATTTAAAATAAATACGCCTGAATATAAAACGCCTAATGAAGCTTCCAGCCTGTTATTCAACCCGGGAAAATGGGGCCACATTAGCTGAAATCCGAATCCTTCAGTGCTCCAAAGCCATGCAGCACTTATAAATATGTAAGCGCTATAGAAAATAAAATTCCGGTTTCCTGTGCTGAAAAAAAGAAACAAACCAAAGAAAAAAGCAAGGGCGAAAATCCCTATTCGCAAACCCATAATCAAATAAGTTTTCTGCTCGTATATATGCAATGCATTAGCCGTAAGTAAGCTAACAGGAAGCTGCAACGAACTGCCTTTATGTTGTATAAGTGCAAACACTTGAATGGTTGCACCGGGATTAATTGTTAGAGGAGAAACAAAAGTATTTAAATTGGTTACTCTTGTAGCAAATGGTAAAAGATCTCCTGTAGCATGGCTGGGAACAATCTTACCATCAATTAAATAGTAAATGGAGATTCCATTCAACCTGGGATTATCAAAACAGGCATACAAATGTAGTTTGGCAATTGAAGCATTGGTAACTGTAAAAGAGATCCAGTAATCATATCGGGCTATACCAAAATTCAGAATCGGAGCATTATTAATAATAAATTTTCCTTTGTTATAGGCTGTGACAGCTTCTTCTATTGTAGGCAAAAAGTCGTTTACCGGTAAATAACTCAATTCTGCGAACTGCATAATGTGCTTTTCTTCCCTTCCATCTAATACCACATGCTGTTTTTGTGACAAAGCACATAAAGAAAGCATGTTTAAAAAGCAGAATGCGCCTGCATATTTTAATCCTGTAGGGATTTTTTTAACAAATGGCCAAAATATTCTCATATTAATTTTAGTACTGCTAATCCTCATCGGCAGCATATATTTGCAAAAACAATACTACGTGAGTTTAACCATTTATACAAAAGACCTGGTAAAGGTTTACAAAAGCAGAACCGTTGTAAACCATGTTAGCGTAAATGTACAACAGGGGGAAATTGTGGGTTTACTGGGCCCCAACGGAGCAGGTAAAACAACTACTTTTTATATGGTGGTAGGGCTGATTAAGCCCGATGAAGGCACTGTTTTTTTAAATGAAGAAGATATTACTAAACTGCCCATGTATAAAAGAGCGCAAATGGGTATTGGTTATTTGCCACAGGAAGCCAGCGTTTTCAGGAAACTAAGTGTAGAAGATAATATTATGAGTGTATTGGAAATGACCCGCCTTTCTAAACAACAGCGAAAAGAAAAACTGGAAAACCTTTTAGATGAGTTTAACCTGCACCACGTAAGACACAACAATGGCGATAGCTTAAGTGGTGGGGAAAGGAGAAGAACAGAAATAGCCAGGGCACTGGCGGTAGACCCTAAATTTATTTTACTGGACGAACCTTTTGCCGGGGTAGACCCCATTGCGGTTGAAGACATACAATCAGTCGTAGCCAAATTAAAATACAAAAACATTGGTATTTTAATAACAGATCATAACGTAAACGAAACACTCTCTATTTGCGATAGGGCATATTTATTAATTGAGGGGAAAATATTTAAGCACGGAACTGCTGAACAACTGGCAGAAGACGAGAAAGTAAGGCGTCTTTACCTGGGAACTAATTTTGAACTGAAACGAAAAGACTGGATTATTGAAATGGAAAGGGATAATGCACAACTAAGACAGTCCGATGCTATTGAAAGTGTTGAGGAATAATCTTCTTTGTTTAAATATCATTTATTATTTTGCTGCTATTCCCAACAGCAATGAAACTGTTAAGTCCAGCCATATCTCGTTTAGCACGCCTCAGAAGTTGGCGTATTGAACAATGGGCCAGTAATGCCATAGCTACCCAGCGCGAAGTATTGCAAGACCTCTTTACCCATGGCCAGTACACTGAAATAGGTAGAAGATTCGGAATGGCAGGTATTTCTACCATCAGGGAATTTAAAGCGGCCGTTCCCATACAGGAGTACAACGATCTTAAGCCTTACATAGAAAGGTTAATGCATGGCGAAGAAAACCTTTTATGGAATACGCCTGTAAACTGGTTTGCCAAAAGCAGCGGAACTACCAACGATAAAAGCAAGTTCATACCCGTTACAGAAGAAAGCTTATACGACTGCCATTACCAGTCTGCCAAAGATGTTTTAACAATGTACTATAACTTCAATCCTGATAGTGATTTGTTAACAGGAAAAGGATTGGTAATTGGAGGAAGCCATCAGATTAACTCTATTAATGAAGATATACATTATGGAGACCTGAGTGCAGTACTCCTGCAAAATGCCCCTTTCTGGGGCCAATGGTTGCGTACCCCCGAATTAAGTATTGCATTGTTAGACGAGTGGGAAAATAAAATAGATAAGCTTGCACAGACCACTATTCATGAAAATGTAACCAGTATTAGCGGCGTTCCAACATGGACACTGGTGCTAATGAAACATGTTCTGCAAATTACCGGCAAAAAGAACATAAAAGAAGTATGGCCTAATCTTGAACTATACATACATGGTGGTGTAGCTTTCACACCATACAAGGAACAATTCAGACAAATTATTGGAGAAGATATTTACTACCTTGAAATGTATAATGCCAGCGAGGGTTTTTTTGCAGCACAAACAAGCCCGAATGAAGAAGGGATGACTTTATTTCTTGATCACGGCATCTTTTATGAATTTATGCCGGTGGAAGAATATGGTAAAGCCAATCCGCAAACAATTGGCTTGAATAAAGTTGAACTCAACAAAAATTATGCATTGGTTATATCAACCAATGGCGGCCTGTGGCGGTATCTTGTGGGAGATACAATTCAATTTACAAACCTTAAACCATTTAAAATAAAAGTAAGCGGCAGGCTAAAACACTTCATCAATGCATTTGGAGAAGAAGTGATTGTTGATAATGCCGACAGAGCCATTGCCATTGCCAGCGAAAAAACAAATTGTATTGTAAACGATTATACTGCAGCCCCGGTATATTTCAGTAAAGAACAAAACGGTGCACATGAATGGTTGATAGAATTTGAAAAGCCCCCTCATAATATTCAACAATTTGCTTATGAGTTAGATTGTGCGCTAAAAAACATTAATAGTGATTACGAAGCGAAAAGGCATAAAGATATTGCATTAAGAATGCCGCTTGTTCAATCCATTACCAAAGGCGTATTTACAGAATGGCTTCGCAGCAAAGGTAAGCTGGGTGGGCAACACAAAGTTCCCAGGCTAAGTAACGAAAGAGTATATATTGAAGAAATAAAAACCATGATTGGGTAAATACCACCCATAAACTTACTTTTACAGCCTAATCTTTAAAATTAAAGTTCATGAAACTTTTAGAAGGAAAAGTCTCTATTGTAACAGGGGCAGCACGTGGTATAGGAGCCGCTGTTGCATTAAAACTGGCAGAACACGGCTCTAATATTGCATTTACTTATGTTAGCGATAGCAGTGCAGAAAAAGCAGCTGCATTAGAAAACGAATTACAGGCATTAGGTGTAAAAGCAAAAGCGTATAAAAGCAATGCCGGCGATTTTGCACAATGCGAAACATTCGTAAACGATGTATTGAAAGAGTTTGGAAACATTGATGTGTGTGTGAACAATGCAGGCATTAGTAAAGATAATTTGTTATTAAGGATGACCGCCGAACAATGGGATGATGTGATGAACATTAACCTGAAAAGTGTTTTCAATATGACGAAACAAGTGATTCGTCCAATGATGAAAGCAAAAGTGGGCAGTATTATTAATATGAGCTCAATTATCGGCATTCGTGGAAACGCAGGTCAGAGCAGCTATGCAGCCAGTAAAGCCGGTATTATTGGCTTTACTAAATCTGTAGCTCACGAACTGGGCAGCAGAAATATCCGTTGCAATGCTATTGCACCCGGCTTTATTGAAACAGATATGACACATTATTTAAAAGATGGTGCCGGAGCTGAAGAGTTCCTGAAAAAAATTCCTTTAGGCAGGTTTGGTAAGGCCGAAGAGATCGCTAATACAACTTTGTTTCTTGCCAGCAATATGAGCAGTTATATTACCGGACAGGTACTTAGTACTTGTGGCGGACTAAATATTTAACATTAATTTTTTCCCTTTTAGAAAAAGCATGATGATGAATCATGCTTTTTTTGCAAAAAAAATGCGCTTACACTTTATACGGTAGCACACTTATTATATTTGCGCAAAATGAAGAAAGTAATTGGTATCTTTTTAATAATTGTACTCGCTGTACAGGTTTTTCCTGTAAAGCAAGTGGGCAATTTATTAATGAGTAACCAAATACAGGAAGAAATACCCCATTCTTTTGACAGTGGCATAAGCAAGAAGTTGGACATGAAGAACGACTTTTATGATTATAAGCTGCAGGTATTCTCTCACTCATTACTTGCTACTGCAGAATATTGTATTTTGTATAGTGTAGATATTCCCAGCAATCACTCCTGCGATATATTGGTACCTCCTCCCAACTGCTGAATTAAATCATAATGTTCTTTAGCGAAAATTTTATTTAATTCTTTAATTCAGTAACATGAAAAAATATCTTGTTCACTCAGGTGCAGATATAGCTGCATCTGTAGTGGTATTCTTAGTGGCCTTGCCCCTGTGTTTGGGCATTGCTTTGGCAAGTGGTGCTCCTTTATTTGCTGGTATTACCGCCGGTATAATTGGCGGTATTGTTGTAGGATTCTTAAGCGGATCTCATTTAAGTGTTAGTGGTCCGGCAGCAGGTTTAACTGTTATAGTTGCCGCTTCTATTATTAAAATAGGGAGTTATGAGGCTTTTTTACTCGCTGTAGTAATTGCCGGTATCATTCAAATTCTCCTCGGTACAATTAAAGCGGGCATTATAGGAGATTATATTCCCAATGCCGTTATTAAGGGAATGCTTGCGGCTATAGGATTGCTCCTTATTTTAAAACAATTGCCGCACCTTGTTGGATACGATGCGGATTTTGAGGGAGACGAAAAATTCCTTCAGTCAGATCATCATAATACGTTTAGTTCTTTATTGGGCGCCGTACATTATATTACTCCTTCCGTAGTATTCATCGGCTTTATATCATTACTTCTTCTGGTTTTATGGGAAAGTAAACTTATAAAGCGTAATCGGGTACTCAAAAATATTCCAGGGCCTTTAATTGTTGTAGTGATCGGCACGTTTATTAGCGAATGGTTTGCAGGCAGCTACCAGGCATATACTTTAGGAACCAAACAATTGGTTAGTTTACCTGTTGCTAAAGACGCAGGTCATTTCTTTTCATTTTTTACAGTGCCATCTCTTGCTTCTCTAAATAACCCATATGTGTGGTCAAGCGCCTTTACCTTGGCTATTGTGGCCAGCCTGGAAACTTTATTAGGTATAGAAGCGGTTGACAAATTGGACCCCTATAAAAGAGTAACACCACCCAATAGGGAATTAATAGCACAGGGTATTGGCAATATAACTTCAGGATTAATTGGTGGTTTGCCCTTAACCTCTGTTATTGTTAGGAGTTCTGCTAATGTGGCTTCGGGGGCAAAAACAAAAATGAGTGCCGTATACCATGGTATATTGTTACTTGTTTGTGTTGCCCTTATTCCGTTATGGCTTAATAAAATACCGTTAAGTGCTTTAGCGGCAATATTGATTTTTACCGGCTATAAGCTTGCCAAGGTTTCATTGTTCAAAGACTTTTTTAAAAAAGGATGGGACCAATTCATTCCATTTTGTGTAACCATTGCAGCTATTTTACTTACCGATCTTTTAATTGGTATTGGTATCGGAATTATTGTTGGCTTATTTTTTCTGATTCGTAGTAATTTTAAGAGCAGTGTTTTGGTAGTGAACGATAAAAATCATTTCCTGATAAGATTGCGGAAAGATGTTTCTTTTTTAAATAAACCCATCATTAAACTTAAACTGGAAAAAGTGCCAGAAAATGCTTTTGTTATAATAGATGCCACCAGAGCAGATTTTATTGATAAAGATGTAATTGAAGAGATCAATAACTTTCTTTGCCATGCGCATCTTAAAAAGATAAAAGTGGAAATTAAAAAGAGCCTTAATAAACAAATGCATAACTTACTCGTTACCCAATAAAAAAATATTTATGAAACAATACGAAAAACTACTATTAGAAAATAAAGCCTGGGCAAAAGAGCAAACGGAAGAAGACCC
>OFTX01000542.1_pt1 | contig 19282 bp, 18 predicted proteins | sample 1775051 | NCBI WGS metagenome assembly OFTX01 (sample SAMN08195772, study PRJEB24354) | sludge metagenome | isolation source: sludge from phenol fed wastewater aerobic bioreactor A | place: India: Nagpur | collected 2016-09-15
CGATGATCAGGCTCAATACTATACCCCCCTACAGTATCCGGAAAGGTGACACGCGTTACCCGACGTGTCAGCAGGTGTCGAGTGGGAGTCCTGCAGAGAAAAGGGCGCCCGAAACTCTGCAGGACTCCCACTCGACGCGAAATCTGGGCATCGGGACGCGAGGCAGGACGGGTAGGTGACGCCGGCCCGGGTGTGACGCTGGTCGCTGAACGGTCAGCCGGCCGACCGCGGTCAGGTCGCCACCAGCACATCGATGCCTGCCGCGCGCAGCGCCGCGAGCTGCCGGGCGTCCGTGCCCGCGTCGGTGACGAGCGTCGAGATGTGGTCCGGCGCAACGGTTTGCACCAAGGCGTCGACGCCGATCTTGGTATGGTCGGCGAGCACCACCACCTCGGGCGCGGCGGCGGCGAGGGCGCGATCCATGCTCGCCACCCCCGGGTGCGGCGTGGAGAGCCCGCGCTCGGCGGTGAGCCCGTTGCCCGAGAGGAACGCGCGGTCCGCGCGGATCGCCGCCAGGGAGCTCTCGGCGGCCGCGCCGATCAGCGAGAACGTCGCCCCGCGCAGGTGCCCGCCCGTCATGGTCACCTCGACGCGCGGCGCCGCGGCCAGCACCTCGGCCACCAGGACCGAGTTCGTTACCACGGTCAGGTCGCGCCGGGTCGCGATCGCGCGGGCCAGCAGCTGCGTCGTGCTGCCGGCCCCGATCACCACGCTGTCGCCATCCCGGATGAGGCCAGCCGCCCGCTGCGCGATGGCGGCCTTCTCGGCCGTCGCGACCGAGGTCTTGGCGGAGTAGCTCGGCTCCGGCACCTCGGACGCGGGCGCCAGTGCACCACCCCTGCTGCGCACGATCAGCCCGTCCCGCTCCAGGCCTTGCAGATCGCGCCGCACGGTGACCTCGGACGCGTCGGTCAGTCGGCACAGGTCGCGCAGCGACACGGCGCCGGCCCGCAGTACGGCATCGAGCAGCACGCGGCGGCGCTCGGCGGGGAACATGGCAGTATCGTAGCTGATCGAATATGATCGATACATATCGAATTCGATCGAACGACGACGCCTCGCCGGACACACGAGGGCACGCGAGAGGAGCGCCGATGGCCTCGCACCAGGTCTATCCGACGTCGACGACCCTGGCCGACGGGCGGGAGCTCATCTACTTCGACGAATCGCCGGGCGTCGACCGGTCCGCCCCCGACTCGCGTGACCTTCCGACGGTCGAGCACCATTCGCAGGTCCGCTACGACGCGCTGGCCGGGGAGTGGGTGGCGATCGCCGGCCACCGGCAGACCCGCACCTACCTGCCGCCCGCGAACCTGTGCCCGCTGTGCCCGTCGACGCCCGAGAACGCTTCGGAGATACCGGCTTCCGGCTACGACGTGGTGGTGTTCGAGAACCGATTCCCGTCCTTCGCGGGCTCCGGTCCGGCTGCCGGGACCGCGGGGGAACCGGCCGATCTCACCGCGACACGGCCCGGCAACGGCCGCTGCGAGGTCGTCTGCTTCACCTCCGACCACCACGCCACCATGTCGCAGCTCCCGGCATCGAGAGCGCGCACGGTGCTGGACGTCTGGACCGATCGCACGCGAGCGCTCGGGCAGCACGAAGGCGTGGAGCAGGTGTTCTGCTTCGAGAATCGCGGCATCGAGATAGGCGTCACGCTCGACCACCCGCACGGGCAGATCTACGGCTATCCGTTCGTCACGCCGGTCACCGCGCGCATGCTGGAACAAGTCGCCGCGCACCGAGAAGCCCACGGCGGCAACCTGTTCGCGGAACTCCTGGCGCGCGAGATCGACGGGCCGCGGCAGATCGCGGCGAACGAGCACTGGGTGGCCTTCGTCCCGTTCGCCGCCCGGTGGCCGATTGAGGTCCACCTCTACCCGCGTCGGCGAGTGCCGGACCTGCCCGCGCTCACCGACGGCGAGCGCGACGCCTTCGTCCCGATCTACCGCGAGGCGCTTCTGCGGATGGAGGGCCTGATCCCCGAGCCGCTCCCGTTGATCACCGCGTGGCACCAGGCGCCGGTGCGCACCGGGCGCGAGGATTGGTGGATGCACCTGCGTCTCACCTCGATCCGCCGCGCCCCCGGGAAGATCAAATATCTGGCCGGTTCGGAGTCCGCGATGGGCGCCTTCATCAACGACACCACCCCGGAATCCGTCGCCGTCAGCTTGCGGGAGGTGGCACTGTGATCAGCGAGATCGCCGAGTATGACGACGTTCTCGCCGAACACGCCGGCGAAGCACCATCGGCACCGATGCGCGTGCTGGTCGCCGGCGGTGCCGGATACATCGGCTCCGTGGTGACCCGGCTGCTGCTGGCCGAGGGGCATCGGGTGACCGTTCTAGACGACCTGTCCACTGGGCATGCCGACGCGGTGCCCGACGGTGTCGAGCTGGTGCAGTCGGACATCGCCGACGCCGGAACGGTTCTCGGCCGCGGTGGCTTCGACGGGGTGTTGCACTTCGCTGCGAAGTCCCTGGTCGGCGAGTCGGTATCGAACCCCGCGAAGTACTGGCGGACGAACGTTTGCGGCACTCGTGCCCTGCTGGACGCGGTCGCCGAGCACCATGTGCCACGCTTCGTGTTCTCCTCGACCGCCGCGGTCTACGGGGAGCAGGACGCGATCCCGATCACCGAGGACGCGCCCACCAGGCCCACGAATCCCTATGGGGCGTCGAAACTGTCGGTCGACATGATGCTCACCGGCGAGTGCGCCGCGACCGGGCTCGGCGCGGTGAGCCTGCGTTACTTCAACGTCGCCGGGGCGGCCTGGGGCGCGGGCGAGCGGCACGGCACCGAGACACATCTGATCCCGCTGGCCCTGGACGCGGCCGCCGGGCGCCGCGGCCCGTTGACGATCTTCGGCGAGGATTGGCCCACCCCGGACGGCACCCCGATCCGCGACTACATCCACGTTGCCGACCTCGCCCGGGCGCACGTGTCCGCACTCGGCGCCGCGCGGCCCGGCCGTCACCTGATCTGCAATCTCGGTTCGGGGCAGGGCTTCTCGGTGCGCCAGGTGCTCGACACCATCACGGACGTGACCGGCCGCGACGTGCCGCAGCAGGTGGGTCCGCGGCGCGCCGGGGACCCGGCCCGGCTGATCGCCTCCCACGACAGGGCGCGCGCGGAACTGGGCTGGCAGCCGCAACACGATCTGGCGGACATGGTCCGCGACGCCTGGGATTTCGCGCGGGGCCTGGCGAATCGATGAGAACAGCCGCCGCTTCCCCGGCGGACCCGAAGATGACGAGGTTCCGATGAGCGCTACCGAGACCTTCCGCGCGCGTTTCGGGGCGGATCCCGCCGGGGTGTGGTCCGCGCCCGGGCGGGTGAACCTGATCGGCGAGCACACCGACTACACCGGCGGTCTGGTGCTGCCGTTCGCGATCGACGCCCGCGCGCAGGCGGCGATCGGTCCGAACGGCGCCGGTGTCTTCCGGGTGACCTCGGCGCAACGCGACAACGACGTCATATCCGTTGCGGCGCAGGACCTCCGGCCGAGCTCACCGGCGGTGAAGGGGTGGCCGGCGTATCCGCTGGGCGTCGTCTGGGCCCTTTACGAACGCGGCATCGACGTACCACCGCTCGACATCGCGCTCGACTCCGCCGTGCCCGCGGGCGCCGGGCTCTCCTCGTCGGCGGCGGTGGAATGCGCGGTCGCACTGGCGATCTCGGACCATCTCGAGTGCGGACTCGATCGGCCCACGCTGGCGCGGATCGCACAGCGAGCGGAGAACGAGTTCGTCGGCGTCCCATGCGGTCTGATGGACCAGATGGCCTCAGCGGCGAGCACCGAGGGGCATGCGCTCTTCTTCGACATCGGCGCGGACACGACCTGGCACATCCCGTTCGACACGGCAGCGGCGAGCCTAGCCATGCTCGTCATCGACACCAGGGCGCACCATTCGCTGGCCGACGGTGAATACGCGAAGCGGCGCGCGGATTGCGAGACAGCCGCCGGGCAACTCGGTGTCGAGCTGTTGTCGCAAGTTCCGTTCGAGAGGCTCGATCACGCGCTCGCAGGGCTCACCGGTCCCCGTGCCACCGTGCTGCAGCGCCGCGTGCGGCACGTGATCACCGAGAATCAGCGGGTGCGCGAGACCGTGGCGCTGCTCCGCGAGGAGCACATCGCTGCGATAGGCCCGCTGCTCTCGGCATCGCACGCCTCGCTCCGGGACGACTACGAGGTTTCCTGCGCGGAACTGGATCTCGCAGCGGACACCGCGGAGACGGCCGGCGCTCTCGGCGCCCGGATGGTCGGCGGCGGCTTCGGCGGGTCGGTGATCGCGCTCACCGCGGCGGACCGGGCGGGCGTGGTCGCGAACAGCGTCATCGACGCTTTTTCGCGCGCCGGATACACGCGGCCGGTCGTCCGCAGCGTCACTCCCGCCGCCGGCGCCCGCCGCGACCTCTGACCCGACCCCGTTCGCGGGGCGCGGTCACGTTACCTGCGGCCATGCGGCGAGCAGCTGGGTCCACCCGCGGTTACTTGACAGACCCGGACATCAGCCCGCCGATGAAGTACTTGCCCAGGATGATGTACACCGCCAGCGTGGGTAGCGACGCGAGCAGCGCGCCGGCCATGTTCGAGGCGTAGTCGGGGTTCTGGCCGGACGCCAACGAGTTCAGCACGAACGTCACCGGCCCGTTGTTCGCGTTCGTGAGGAACAGTGCGAACAGGAAGTCGTTCCACGCCGAGGTGAACTGCCAGATCAGCGTCACCACGAAGCCGGGGATCGAGACGGGCAGCACGATGGACAAGTAGCTGCGCCACATCCCGGCGCCGTCGACCTTGCCGGCCTCCAGAATCTCAGTGGGAACCGTTGTTGCGTAATAGTTCCGGAAAATCAGAGTGCAGATCGGGATGCCGTAGATCACGTGCACCACTATCAGGGTGCCGATGCCCTTCGGCAGGCCGAGATCGTTGGCCTTCAGCATGATCTCCTGCAGCGGGATGATCACCGCCTGATACGGGATAAACATGCCGAACAGGAACAACGTGAAGACGACGTTCGCGCCGGGGAAGCGCCACTTCGCGAAGACGAATCCGTTGAGAGACCCCAGCATCGAGGACACGGTCGCGGCCACCACCGCCATCACGACGGTCCGCAGTAGCGGCCCCGACAGCTGATCCCAGGCCTTGGCCCAGCCGTCCAGCGACCAGCGTTCGGGCAGGTTCCACGCCGTGGTGGGCCGGATGTCGCCGGCCGTCTTGAAACTGGTCACCACCATCACGTAGAGCGGGATCAGGATCAGGATCAGGAAGGCCAGCAGCAGGAGGTACCGCACTGTTCGGGCGCTAACGGCGCGGCCCGTCAGCCGCTTCCGGACCGCCGTCGAACGCTCGACCGGTGGCGGGACCGGTGCGGTGAACGGGCTCGCGGTCGCCGTCATGATCCCTGGCCCTTTTCGACGTGGTTCGTGTAGATGAGGTACGGCACCACGACCACCGCCACGATCAGCAGCAGGATCGTCGCGTTCGCCGAGGCGTTCGCCGGATCGGACTTCGAGAACAGTTGCGTCCACATGTATGTCGCCGGCACGGCGGCAGCGTAGCTGTTCGCCCCGGCGATCGAGTAGATGAGGTCGAACATCTTCATCGACATGTGTCCGATGATGATCAGCGCCGACAACGCGATCGGTGAGAGCTGCGGGAAGAGCACGTGCCGGTACACCTGGAACTCACTGGCCCCGTCCATCCGGGCAGCCTCGCGCTGGTCCGACGGGATACCACGGAAACCGGCGAGGAAGAGGGCCATCACATAGCCGGACAGCTGCCAGACCGCCGGAATCGCCATCGCCGCCATGTTGAACGCCGCCGTCGACGACCACCAGGAGTTCTGCAGGAATCCGAGGCCGAGTTCCTGGAAGAGCTGGTTCAGACCGATCGCCTGGTCCCCGGTCCGGTTGGACAGCAGCCACTTCCACACCACACCGGCCGCGACGAACGAGACCGCCATGGGGAAGAGGTACACCGAGCGGAAGATGCCCTCACCCTTGACGCCCTTCTCCAGCAGCAGGGCCCAGAGCAGGCCGAAGAACATGGTGCCACTGAGGAACACCACCGTGAGCACCAAAAGGTTCCACAGCGTGTGCTGGTAGTACGGCTCCCCGAACAGCGACGCATAGTTGTCCAGCCCGATGAAGTGGACGTCCGCGTTCGGGTTGAAGCTGTGCTTGTCCGTCATCGAGGTGGCCGCGGTCTTGTACAGCAGCCAGTAGACGAAGATCCCGATCAGCACGATCGAGGGTGCGACCATGGCGAGGCCGGGGCCCCAGGAACGCCAGCGGATGCGCGAGTGCCGCCGCGCGGGAGTGTCGCCGCGCGAAGGCGCCGCGGCACGGGACTTCGTGGTCGCCGTCATACCCGTTTCTTGCTCCTTCATGGCTGCTTCACAACGATGGGGCCGATTCCATCACGGAACCGGCCCCGTCGCCGAGCGACACGTTCGACGGCCGGCCGATGCGACACGGGCCGGCCACCGAACAGCGTCATATCAGGTGCTTTGTCATACCTACTACTTGATGTTGCTCTTGGCCGCTGTCACCAGCGCCGCCTGCAGCGCGGCCACATCCTTGGAGCCGTAGAACTGCGAGACTGCCTGCGAGATCTCCGTGCCCCAGCCCAGATTCACCGCGGCACCGTGCGCGATCGAGGAAACGATCTTGTCCTTCTGGAACTCGCCCATGGCCCACTTCTGGTACGGCGGGAAATCGTCCGGCTTGATGTCGGTGCGCGCCGGGATGGAACCCTTGGCCAGGTTGAAGTCGTGCTGGCCGTCGGCGGAACCGATCAGCCGCAGCCAGTCCTTGGCGCCTTCGGCGTTCGGGGCGCCCTTGGGCAGGGTGAAGGAGTCCGCGAGGAAGTCGTAGACGCCGTCCTGGCCGGGGACCGCCCAGTAGCTGTAGTCGGTGCCGTCCTTCTGGCCCTTGGCGGTGAACTCGGCCACGGCCCAGTCGCCCATCACGTTGTAGGCGGCCTTGCCGTCGATGACGGCGTCGGTCGCGCCCGGCCAATCGTCGCCGTCGGCGGCGGTATTGGCGTAGGTGAGCAGCGTCTTGTAGTCGTTCAGACCCTTGGTGACATCGGCGGAGGCCCAGTCAGTCTTGCCGTCGAACAGGCCGTTGTAGCCGTCGACGCCGAGATCGGAGATCAGCACGGTCTCCAGCAGCTCGACCTGGGTCCAGGTACCGGCGATGGACAGCGGCGTGGCGACGCCGGCGGCCTTGAGCTTGTCCATGTCGGCGATCCAGGCGGCGATGTCCTTCGGCGCGGTCTTCGGATCGAGGCCCGCCTTGGTGAGCACCTTGTTGTTCACCCAGACCACGTTCGCGCGATGGATGTTCGACGGCACCGAGTAGATGTGGCCGCCGACGGTAAGGCGCGCAAGCAGGTCGGCCGGGAAGACGTTGTTCCAGTTCTCGGCCTTGTACAGGTCGTCCACCGGCAGGATCTGGCCGTTGTTGATGTAGTCGGTGAGTTCGGCGCCCGCGTGACCCTGGAAGGAGTCCGGTGGGTTGCCGGCCTGCAGGTCGGCGGCGAGCTTCGCCTTGGCGTTGGAGCCGGCGCCACCGGCGACGGCCAGGTTCACGAACTTGTCGTTGGGGTACTTCTCGCCGAAGAGCTTGACGAGCGCGTCCAGGCCCTTCTTCTCGGAGCCGTCCGCCCACCAGGTGAAGACACCGACGTTTCCGCCGGCGCCGCCGGCCTTGGCGGTCTCGCTGGAGCCGCCCGAACTCGACGAGCTCTGGCCGGCGCTCGACTGGTTCCCACCTCCCGTCGATGAGCCGCACGCGGCGGCCACCATGCCGACCACCGCCAAGGAGGCGATGAGGATTGTTCTGCGCATGAACGCGTCCTTTCCGTGGGCAAACCACGAGTCATTGATCCGCGGCATCTCACGGCGGGCAACCGATGCCCGCCGCATGCTGATGCTATCCCCCTAGGATGCTCATTCATAGACAGAACTCAGGTCATTACTGCATTGTTATAATCTATGATTAGACAAAATGTCGCCTCATAGTCACGGAGACCCGAGAGCGGGACGCGAGCCGACGATCGAGTAGGGTCAAGACACCGACTGCATATGTCAAGAATATGGTCAAGACACGGCCGAATATGACGATGTTCGCGACCGCACCGCTCACGATCCGCCACGCCCCATCGGGAGGTGACCTGGTGACCGATGCCGATCGGGGCACCCGGCCGTCACGCCTTCGTGAGCTCAGTCGGTCTCTCGTGCTCACGGAGCTCGCGCGGTCCGGTGCGCTGAGCCAGGCGAGCCTGGTCCGCTCGACCGGTCTGTCGCGGGCCACGGTCGCGTCTATCGCGGCCGACCTGCGGGCCGAAGGACGGCTGGCCGTCATCCAGGGGACCGAGCCCGGCGGACGGGGCCGCCCACCGGCGCTGCTGCAACTGTGCTCGGGGACGGACGCCGTGGTCGGCGTCGACTTCGGCCATTCGCACCTGACCGTCGCCGTCGCGGACCTGGCCGGCACGATCCTGGACGAGGAACGGGTCCCGATCGACGTGCACGGCTCCCCCGACGACGCGCTCGACGCGGCCGCGTCGATGGTCGCCACACTGCTGGACCGCGCGCGGGTCGGCCAGGCGCCGGCGCATGTCGTGATGGGGGTGCCGGGGCCGGTGGATCTGCGCACCGGACGGCTGCGTTCCGGCACAGTGCTGCCGACGTGGGAGGGGCTGGATGCCGGCTCGGAACTCTCGCGCCGGATCGGCTGCGCCGTCACCGTCGAGAACGACGCGAACCTCGGGGCGGTCGGCGAGCACCGGTTCGGTGCGGGTCGCGGCGTCGATCACCTGATCTTCGTGAAGGTGTCCACCGGAATCGGCGCCGGAATGTTGTTGGGTGGCAAGCTGTATCGAGGGTCGCGCGGCACCGCCGGGGAGATCGGGCACGTGCAGGTGCGGGACGACGGGGCACTCTGCCGGTGTGGATCGCGCGGCTGTTTGGAAACGGTCTCGTCGGCAGGTGCCGCGCTGGCGCTGCTCTCGCCCGCGCACGGCCGAACGATGACGGTCGACGACCTGGTCGCGCTCGCGGCGGGCGGCGATCCCGGGACCCTGCGCCTGCTCACCGACATGGGCACGGCGATCGGGCGGGTGATCGCCGCGGTCGCCGCGAACCTCGACCCCGAGTTGGTGATCATCGGCGGTACGGTGGCGACCGACGCGCTCGTGGCAGGCATCCGCGCCGCGGTGCATCGGTACACCCAGCCCTATGTATCCGCCGAGATGACAGTCGTCCGTGGGGCTCTCGGTGAACGGGCGAGCCTGCTCGGCGCAATCGCGCTGGCCATCGCGGCCGTGGCCACGGCGTAGCCCGCCTTCCGCTCCCGCTGGCTTCGGCTTCCGCCCGCCGCAACCCCGCTCCCTTCAGCGAGAGGCGCGTGGCGCACCGGACGGTCAGTACGCGTCCAGGGTGTCGCCCGCCGTTCGGGTCCCGGTCACGATGGCCACACCCGCCGACGTGCCGATGAGATCGGCGCCGGCTTCCAGGAGTTCGCACACCTGCCGAAGGGTGCGGATTCCGCCGGACGCCTTCACGCCGACCGAATCTGGGACGCGATGACGCAGGTACGAGATCTGTGCCGCGTCGGCGATTCCGACGGCACCGCGCGAGGCGTTCTTGACGAACGCGGCGCCCGCCGCCACGGCGGCGTCCACCACAAAATCCCGTTGCTGGGCGGTGAGCAGCGGCAGCTCCAGCATGAACTTCACCGGCACCGGCCGCGCGGCGGTCACTACCTCAACGAGATCCGCGGAGAACTCCGCGCGGCGGCTGGACAGCGCCAGGCCGATGTTCACGGTGGCGTCGATCTCCGTGGCCCCGGCGGCCACCAGCGCAGCGGCACCCGCGACGCGTTCGGCCGTGGTCGCCGACCCGTACGGGAAGTCCAGGATCGCGCCGAGAGCGACGTGCGCAGGACCGTTGCGGCGTAGCAGTTCTCGCGCGAAGCCCACCCAGCATCCTGGGACGGTGACCGCATTGAACCCGATCCGCTGCGCGTCGGCGACGTGTTCCTCGACCTGCGCGGCGGTGATCGCCTGGCCGATGAGCGTGTTCTGGATTCGGTCGGCCACCTTGAAGCCGGCGCCCGACGCTGCATCGTCCACCATGGTGGCAGTCTCGGGCTTGCGGCGGCAGGCCGCCACTCGACGACCCGGTTTCGCAGCGTCCGCCACCCCGCCGCGCGCTCTACACGGTCCGTGCGAGGTTCGGTTCGAGCACCGCGGCGCGCACGCCGGGGCCTACTGTGTCGGGTCATGCGCATCTTGTCGATCCAGTCGTCGGTGGCCTACGGCTACGCGGGAAACAGCGCCGCGACGTTTCCGCTCCAGCGGCTCGGACACGAGGTGTGGGCCGTGAACACGGTGCATTTCTCCAACCACACCGGATACGGCTCGTTCCGCGGCATCGTGTTCGAGCCAGCCGTCGTGGCGGACGTCATCCGCGGGATCGCGGACCGGGGCGTGCTCGGGTCGGCCGATGCGGTGCTCACGGGATACCAGGGCTCGCCCGGCGTCGCCGACGTGGTGCTCGACGCGGTCGCGCGGGTGAAGGCGGCGAACCCGCGGGCCGTGTACTGCTGCGATCCGGTGATGGGCGACCTCGGGAAGGGCATGTTCGTGCTGCCGGAGCTGCCCGAGCTGATCCGTACCCGGGTGGTCCCGGCGGCAGATGTGTTGACCCCCAACGCTTTCGAGCTCGCCTACCTGGCCGGCACGGGCGGAGATCCGGCTGTCGCGGTGCCGGCGGACGTGCGGACCGTCGAGGGGGTGCTGACGGCGGTCGACCGGGTGCGCGCCATGGGGCCGCGGACCGTACTCGTGACCTCCCTCGACGACGCGTGGGCTATCGAGCCGGTGCCCGGCGGCAGCCACGGTGCGGGCGACACCGGCGAGTTCTTCGGACTGACCGCCGGCGGACGATCCGCGCACGCTGCGGATCCCGATTCGACCGAGAATGACGGAGATGACGATGTTCTCGGCAGCGCCCGCACCCGAGCCCCCACCGAAACCCTCACCCCAGCCACCACCCGCACCTCCGGCGCACACGACACGATCGGCATGATCGCCGTCGACGACTCCGGCGCGTACCAGGTCCGCACCCCACGCCTGCCTCTGCTGGCCAACGGGGCCGGGGACGTCACCGCGGCGCTGTTCGTCGCACACCTGCTCACCGACGGGATCGAGCGGGCCCTGGCGGCCACGGCCTCCTCTGTGTACGGGATCCTGGCCGAAACCATCCGGCGGACCACATCCGAAGAGCAGACCCGAGTAGCGAGCACCGACGTGGAGATCGCGCTGGTCGAAGCGCAGGAGGCCATCGCCCACCCGCAGTCCGAATTCCAGGTCACCCGACTGCGGTAGTCCCGGGTGAGGTCAGTTACTGAAATCCGACATCCAGTTTCGCGCGTACGCATATCCGCAGGTCGAGTTGATCTTGGTCGCGTCTGGGCGCCAATTTTCGGTTGGGGCGCTCGTCCGCCATACTGGCTCGGTGGGTACGGCCGCCACCCTGGCCGTCCGGTGACATCACGACGATGTGCCGCCCCCGGGACGGACGTCCCGCGCGGGGCATGAACCACAGAAGGCCCTTCCTATGCACGACCGCAGTTCCGCGCCTGCGCCCGATACGAAGACCCGCCATTCCGACCGACGGCCGCTATCCTTCGCGCGGCCGGCGGAGCCGGCGAACGACGTCATATCCGGGTCGTTGTGGCGGCTGCCCGCTATGCGCCTGCTGGCCCTGTACACGCTCGCCGGATTCACCGGATTCTTCGCCACCATCTCCGCGCTGCCGGCGTGGGTCGCGACCACCGGCGTCTCCGACACGTTGGCCGGCTTCGTGACGACAACGCTTCTGGTGGCGACCGTTTCGACGCAAAGTATCGTTCCGCGCCTGGTCGCCCGAGCGGGTATGACGGCGACTCTCGCGATCGGCCTGGTGGCCCTGGGCGCACCGTCACTTCTGCTGCTGATCGACGGCGGCTACTGGTGGGTGCTGGCGATCTGCGCCCTGCGCGGGATCGGCTTCGGGGCGATGACCGTGCTCGGCGCGATGCTCACCGCTCGGGTCGTGCCGGCCGCGCGACGCGGCGAGGCGATCGGCATCTACGGGCTGGCGATCGCGGTGCCGAACCTGCTGGCGGTGCCGGGCGGGGTGGCGCTGGTCTCCGCGGGGCACTTCTGGGCGGTGGCGCTGCTGGGTGCCGCGCCGCTGCTCGGCCTGCCGACCGTACCTGCATTGGCCCGCGCGGCGCGGGCCCGGGCCGACCAGCCCGCGCCGTCGCGCAGCCCGTCGCCCGATACGGCCGCCGCCGGACGTGCCTCGCGTCGCGCTGCGCGTCGGGCCGCGCTCGGCCCGGCGGTCGTGCTGATGGTGGTCACCCTGACCAGCGGCGGCTTCCTGACGTACCTGCCGATCGTTCGTCCGGACGGCGCGCTCGCCACTCTGGCATTGCTGATCTGGGGAGGGACCGGCGCGCTCACCCGCTGGCGCGTCGGCGTGATCGCCGACAGGTCGGGGTTGAGAATATTGCTGCCTTCCGCGTCGGTCCTGAGCATCGTCGGCATCTGCGTGGTTGCCGGTGGATTGCTGTGGGGCGGCCCCGCCGACGCTGCCGCGACCTGGCTGACCATCCTGGTGGGCTCGGCGATCCTGGGCATGGGATTCGGCGGAACGCAGAACCTGACCCTGCTCGCCGCATTCATGCGGGCCCGGCAGCGCGAGACAGCGACCGTGAGTTCGGTATGGAACATCGGCTTCGACACCGGCACCGCCATCGGCTCCGGGCTGGTGGGCGTCCTGGTCCTGGTCCTGACGATTCCGGCCGCGCTCGCGCTCACCTCGGTGCTCATCGCGGCGAGCCTGCCGCTCACGGTGCGCAGCGCCCGCCCGCCACTACCGAAGCCATAGGCGGACTAGCGCCTAGGCACGTGGCGAGCACGCGTCAGCCGAGGGCGCGGCGCAGGAAGTCGACCTGAGCGAGCAGCAGGTTCTCGGCGACCACCTCATCCGACGCCATGTGCGTCATGCCGGTGAGCGGCAGCACCTGGTGCGGCTTGCCCGCGGCGAGCAGGGCGGCGGACAGTCGCAGCGTATGCGCGACGACGACGTTGTCGTCGGCCAGGCCATGGATCAGCATCAGCGGCCGGGTGAGCGCCGGCGCCCGGTCGATGAGCGAGTTGCGCCGGTAGACCTCCGGCTGATCGCCCGGGTCACCGAGATACCGCTCCGTGTAACAGGTGTCGTAGAGCGTCCAGTCGGTGACCGGCGCGCCGGCGACCGCGGCGTGGAACACGTCCGGCCGGTCCAACACGGCGAGCGCGGCGAGGTAGCCGCCGTAGGACCAGCCCATGATGCCGACCCGGGCCGTGTCGATCTCGTCCGGATACCGCTCCGCGACCCCGGCGAGCGCGTCCACCTGATCCGCCAGTGTGACGGAGGCGAAGTCGTTCCGGATCTCCCGTTCCCAAGCCGGGCCGCGCGCCGGGGTGCCGCGCCCGTCCGCCACGATCACCGCAAAGCCCTGGTCCGCCAACCACTGCGCTTGCAGGAACAGGCGACCGCTGGCCCGCACGAGCTGGGCGTGCGGACCGCCGTACGGCGCCATGATCACCGGCAGCCGCACCGAACCGGACTGGTGCCCGCGCGGCAGGACGAGCGCCACCCGGAGATCCCGTTCGCCCACCGTAAGCATGGTGACGCGCGGCGTGAAGGGGGCGGGTTCGGCCAGGCTGCGCAGCTCGCCGACCGGCGTCCCGCGCGAGGAGACGGTGATCGTCGTGGCGGCGTCATCCAGCCGCGAACCGGCGATGACGACCGTCTCACCACCGATCGCGCCGCTGTGCACCCCGGGGCCCGAGGACAGTTCCCGCACCGTGCCGTCATACCCGATCAGGACGAGCTGTTGTTCCACGGGGTCGGCGGAAACCGTTGCCAGCACGCCAGAATCGACGACGTCCAGCACCGCGAGCAGTTGTAGGCCGGGCGGGCTCACCGCGACACCATCGACAGCGAGGCGACGCGTCGACACGCCCGGCTCGCCGTCGGCCATGTCGGTGAGGTCGCTCAACAGCCGGCCGTCGAGCGCGAGCGCCGGAAGCCCGGGCACCAGGTCGATCCAGGCGGCATCGGTCCGCTGGCCGACGATCTCGCACACCTGACCCGGCTCGCCCTGTGCTGCACCGTCGTTTTCCGCTGGCACGTCGGCAGCGTCCAGAAGGTGCGGCCGCAGGATCTGGGCGCGTCGCTGGTCGCGGCTGAGCACCTGCAGCACCGAGCCGGCGGTCGACCAGGAGACCCGCGCCAGGTAGGGGAAACCGTCTACATCCCACGGGATCTCGCGCCGCTCGCCGTCCAACGCCACGTGCCAGAGGGTGACATCGGCGTTCGCCGTGCCAGCGGCTGGATAGCGGTGCGGCGCGGGCTCCCGATCGGGGTGCGCGGGATCGGCGATGTACCAGACCCGGACGGGGGCCTCGTCGTAGCGCTCGACCACGAGCGAGGCGCCGTCCGGCGCCCACCAGAATCCGCGGGCGCGGTCCATCTCCTCCGCCGCGGCGAACTCGGCCTGGCCCCACACCACCGTGTCGGACTCCGGTTCGACCAGGGCGCGGTCGCCGGCGCCGTCGACGCCGACCACTCGCAGCGCCCCGTCCGACGCGTAGGCGACCCGCCGCCCGGTCGGGTCGACGCGCGGGTCGATCACGGAGCCTTGCGTTGACAGGCAATGGGTTTCGCCGGTCGCGACCCGGCACGCCCACAGCGATCCGGACAGCGCGAACACGGCGACCGTCCCGGCCGGGTCTGCCGAGTAGGCCACGATCCCGGCCGCCGACTCCCGGGCCCGCTCGCGCCTCGCCCGCTCGGCCGCTGAAAGTTCTTCCGCAGAACCGCCTGTCAACTCGCGTGGGTCGACGAGCAGGCGTTCCGTGCCCGCCTCGACGTCGAACGCCCACAGGCAGCCGGTGCGGTCGATGCCCGAGGCGGCTCGGACGAACAGCACTGTCGACCCGTCGGACGTCACCGTGATGTTCCTGGGCACCCCCAGCGTGAAGCGTTGCGTCCGCGCGAACAGCCTCGGAAACGTGTCGCGTGCCGCGCCGTCATCGACGGAAGTGGAGTTCACCGGCCCATCCTCGCATGCCGACCCGCAGCGCCCAGTGCCGCGCCCGAGCCCGACGATCGCGACGGCGCGCGGACGCGAACAGCGTCATACGGTCGGCCTGATGTACGACAGCGTGGAGTGTGCCACCAGGTCGCCGTCTGCGTCGAACACCTCGGCCTGGCCGAACGCGATGCGTCGCCCGAGTTTCAGAAGCCTTGCGGTGCCGGTGATGTCGCCGCTCGTGCCGCGGAGGAAGGAGGTCTTCATCTCGACGGTCACGGCCATCGGCTCGGAGCCTACCCGCGTCATGATCGCGAGCCACATCGCCAAGTCCGCCACCACCTCGTAACTGGCGCCGTGCAGCACGCCGCCGGGCCGCAGCAGGTGCGGGGCCGCCGCGAGCCCCACGGTCGCCGTGCCGTCACCGATCTCGACGACGGTCAGGCCCCACCATCGGCAGAATGGTTGGCTCGCCACCAGGCCCCGCGCCTCGTCCAGGGTGAAGATCGAGCCAACGGTGTCGTCGTCCATCCCTCCACCCTGCCCCACACCCCGCTGCGCCGCCGAGTCAGCGCGCCCGATCCCACCAATCCAGCACGCGGGTGCCCGTGTGACCTGTGCCGTCGACACAGCCCGAGATCGCTGTCGCCCCTCGTGGTACGACAGGACATCTTCGTGGTGACTGGGGCAGTATGTAGGCAGGGCTTTGACAAATTCGCGGATGACCGAGCGGAGGATGCGCAATGAAGACTGACACGCCCAGCGCCGGTACGGCGACCGTGACGGATCTTGACGCGACGGTCCTGGCCGACGCGCAGCGCATGCTCGAGTCCTCGTCGCCAACCGAAACGGTGAATCAGGCGCTACGCGAAGCGGTCCGGCGTCGTCTCGCCACCGAGTACATCGACTACCTCCGCGGTCGCAGCGACGTTGATCTCGATGTGCGGGAGCGTGCGTGGCAGCGGTCAAATACCTGATCGACACCAGCGCGATGACGCGCGTGGCAACGTCCGACGCCGTTGCGATCAGGATTGAGCCGCTTCTCGAGGGCGGTCATGCCTGGACGTGCGCGATCTTGAACCTCGAAGCGCTGTTTTCGGCGACATCGCCGCAGGATTATGTGGAAATTTCCCGGTTTCGCAACGGCACGATGCTCCCGGCTGACACCGACGAGTGGTGTATGGATCGCGCGCAAGAAGTGCAGGCGCTCCTGGCGGAGCGCGCAGAGTGGCGGTCTGTTTCGGTCCCGGATTTGATCGTCGCGGCAGTGGCCGAGCGGCACGGATTGACGGTGCTGCATTACGACCATGACTATGACTTCGTTGCGGCCGTGACCGGTCAACCCGTCGAGTGGGTCGTCCCGAAGGGCACCGCCGACAGAACGCTGCCGACCGGCGGCACGACGGGTCCGCACCCTTGATGAATCTGCCGGCTCGGCGGGCAGCGCCGTTCGGCGAAACGATCAGCGTTTGCCCACTCCCTGTCTAGGGAATAGACCTCCCGCGCTGAACCCGCACAGAAGACGGCGCCGGTCGGAGCCCCCCGGCCCCGCCCGACGCCGACTTCTTGAACTACTGCGATGTCAGTGCCGTGACATCCCACTGCGCGACATCCCCATGCGGGGCATCGCCAGTGCGATGACACCGAGCACCACGATCACGCCGCCCGCGATGATGTTGCTGACCATGATGCTCACATCGAGCGTCGTGCTGGCCATCACCCACTGTGCGACGATGATCCACACACCGAGGATCGGCAGCACCCAACTCAACCCGTGCGCCCGCGAGTACGCGGACCCGAGGTCCAGCGCCAGCAGCGTCGCCGGCGGCACCAGCAGCGGCAAGACTACGCTCGCTAACGCACTGCTGGCCGAAATCGCCGCCACCGGCGACCGTGTGCTGGTGCTCGAAGATACCGTCGAGCTGCAATGCGTGGCGCGCGACCACGTGCCGCTGCGCACATTGCCGGGCATTGTGTCGATGACGGAACTCGTGCGCGCCACGATGCGCCTGCGTCCCGACCGCGTGATCGTCGGCGAGGTGCGTGGCGGCGAAGCGCTCGATCTGGTCAAGGTATGGGGCACCGGCCATCCGGGCGGCATCGCCACGGTCCATGCCGGCTCGGCGCACGGTGCGCTGCTGCGCCTGGAGCAACTGATTCTCGAAGTCGCCGTGACCCCGCCGCGCGCGCTGATCGCCGAGGCGGTCAATGTCGTCGTCTTCATCGCCGGCCGCGGCCGTGCCCGACGCATTCAGGACATCGCTCGCGTCGTCGGTTTCGACGAGCGTGGTTATCGGCTCGACGCCGCGCTGGGTGCGCCGCCTTCTTCCCAGCCTTTCTCGCCCGCCACACCAGGAGTCGCGTCATGATGCGAACGCACCTTTACGACGATCCGCTTTTCCGTAAAGCCCTGCCTTGGCTGCTGCTCCTGCTGATGTGCCTGGCGGCAACGGCCGCGCGCGCGGCCGGCTCGAACATGCCGTGGGAAGCACCGCTGCAATCCATCCTCGACTCGATCCAGGGACCGGTCGCCAAGATCATCGCGGTCATCATCATCATCGTGACCGGCCTCACGCTCGCCTTCGGCGACACCAGCGGCGGCTTCCGGCGGCTGATCCAGATCGTGTTCGGATTATCGATCGCGTTCGCCGCGTCGAGCTTTTTCCTCTCGTTCTTCTCGTTCTCCGGCGGCGCGGTGGTGGCATGAACGAGTCCACCGCCACCGGCTTCGAGGTGCCGCTGCATCGGTCGCTGACCGAACCGATCCTGATGGGCGGTGCGCCGCGCACCGTGGCTATCGCCAACGGCACGCTGGCCGCCGCCGTGGGGCTGGGGCTGCAACTGTGGGTTCCTGGCATCGCGCTATGGCTGATCCGCCATTCGCTCGCCGTGTGGGGCGCGCGCGTCGATCCGCAGTTCATGTCCGTCTTCGCGCGGCACCTGAAGCATCGACCGCTGCTGGACGTGTGAGGTCGATGCCATGTTGCACCTCGCCGAATACCGCCAACGTCCCGCACTGCTTGCCGACTGGCTGCCGTGGGCGGGGCTTGTCGCGCCGGGCGTGGTGCTCGACAAGGACGGCGCGTTTCAGCGCACCGCACGCTTTCGTGGGCCGGACCTGGACAGCGCGACGCCGGGCGAGCTGGTCGCCACGACCGCGCGCTTGAACAATGCATTGCGCCGGCTGGGCTCGGGCTGGGCGCTGTTCATTGAGGCCGAACGCCGGCCGGCCGCGGATTACCCGCACTCGGATTTTCCAGAACCGTTGTCCTGGCTGGTGGACGAGGAACGCCGCGCCGCGTTCGAGGAAACCGGCAGCCACTTCGAGAGCGTCTATTACCTGACACTGCTGTACATGCCGTCTGAGGAATCTCGGGCACGGGCTGGCAAGCTGCTCTACGAGAACACGCCGACCCGCAGCGTGGACTGGCACGACCGGCTGAACGTTTTTGTCGCCGAAACCGACCGCGTGTTCGACCTGCTCGATGGCGTGATGCCGGAGATGGCCTGGCTGGACGACAGCGAGACGCTGACCTACCTACATGGCTGCATTTCGACGCGCCGTTATGCGATCGGCGTGCCCGAGGTGCCGTTTCATCTGGACGCGCTGCTGGCCGACACCGCACTCGTGGGGGGACTGGCACCGATGCTGGGCGACCAGCATGTGCGTGTGGTGACGGTACGGGGCTTCCCGACGACGACCTGGCCGGGGATGCTCGATGATCTCAACCGCTTCGGTTTCGCGTACCGCTGGTCCGTGCGCTTCCTGTGCCTAGACAAGGCCGAGGCCGAGAAGGAACTGCGCCGGTTGCGCCGGCAGTGGTTCGCCAAGCGTAAGAACGTCGTCGCGCTCTTGCGCGAAACGATCTTCCAGCAGGAGTCGCCGCTGGTCGATACTGACGCCAGCAACAAGGCGAGCGACGCCGATGCCGCCCTGCAGGAATTGGGTAGCGACCAGGTGGCCTTCGGCTATGTGACGACAACCGTCGTCGTGATGGATGCTGACGCGGCAGCCGCCGACGAAAAGCTGCGCAGGGTCGAGCGCGTCATCCAAGGCCGCGGCTTCGTGACGATTCCCGAAACGCTCAATGCGGTGGAATCGTGGCTGTCCTCGATTCCGGGTCATGCCTATGCCAAC